>Ga0115550_1003280_pt1 | contig 10584 bp, 11 predicted proteins | sample COGITO_mtgs_1005_FD_87177 | JGI IMG/M metagenome (GOLD analysis project Ga0115550, IMG submission 87177) | Pelagic marine microbial communities from North Sea - COGITO_mtgs_100511 | ecosystem: Environmental > Aquatic > Marine > Epipelagic | place: Germany:Helgoland, sampling site Kabeltonne... | reverse complement strand
TCTGTTGACTTGGCCCGCCCTACTGATTCCGATCCTAAGGCTTCTAGGATCGCTTTTCGAAGCAGGGGGGCGAAGGTCGATCAATTGAAGCTTGTGTTCGAGGCCTCTGGGGGCACCATTCGCTATCAGGAGCAAATATCAGTCCATGACCTTGATGAGCGGCCAGTCGTATGGACGCTCGTGAACATTCCCTGCCAAGAACTTATTGAGGCCTCAGAGCAAAGAATTCGCTTCTCGATAGAGACGTTTCAAATTCGCCGTTGTGAAATGCAGCTCGAAAATGGAAAGCTCATTCAGCTATTCGACTCCGTGACATCGACGTTGAGCCATAACTGGCTTTTATCTGATGAGGCTGTTTACCGCTGGAATCAGTGGTGGAATACGAACTCTATCAAGTGGGCGAAATTCTCCATACAGGAGTATTGGCGGTTTGGTTTTGGTAGGCCCGAGGTAGTGATTTGCAGCCCCACCTCAAATCAATCCTATCGAGAGCCGCTATGGCGGTCAGGGGCCAGAGCTATTGGTTGGGTGATGAGTCGCGACTGGGTTGTGACAGTGCAATTCTGGGCAGCGCTTTGGTCAGGACTATTCGTTCTTACCGACGATGATCGACTGAAGTGGCGATGGACCACCGATTTGCCCGAGTAAATCGGTGGTCGCCATTGAGTTGTTAGCGAACTTGCATTGCCCTTGACCGAGTAATTGCATTTCCGCCGAAGCTCCTGACGTTCAAACGTCAACCATGGAAGTTTAACCACCATGGTTGAATGCCTAATTCAGGTGCGCCCTCTCAGGGCGTTCCAGTGTCCGAAGTTGGCCGAATTATGCCTAATACAATAGGCAACACTGATCGTCTCTGTGTGTTGGGCGCGAGCTTCGCTCCCGCCCAACAATTGGCTCAGGTGTTGATTTCCTCGAATAGCGGGGCAGTTACGTCGCCGCAGGTTCGTGTTGCCACGGCGGGCTCTGCATAGTGCAGTGCGGGTACGACCGGGAAGCTTGCTAGCCGGTGGCTGAAATCCGAGCCGCTAAGGTTGCCCAGATCCTCCTTCACCAGTGCACGAGCTGAAAGCTTTGCGAGCACTGTCGCAACGTCGATGCTTTTCTTCACGTCTCCACCTGTGCTGAGAACAAGGCGTAGCTGAATACGCATGGCGTCAGCGGTGGCATCGGTGTAGTGCATGACGCCGTTGGGCATGCCGGAGTTCTTTTCAGTGTGCTCCGTCTGAGTTGTGGGATTGAGTTCGCTCATGTCAAATCTCCTGAATGGGGGCGGCTGCTCTTCGGCTCGCGATCTCGGCGAATCTTCAGCGCTGGGAATGGCTCGAATTAGAGCATCTGGCGCGCGGCGATCTCGTCCGCAATAGCTTCTTCCAGTTGCCGGGAGCATCTGGTCGACGCCAGGTGGCGACAGCCTTCGGCCGCAATTAGTAAGGGATCGAATAGGTCGAGGGATTCTGCGTTAGCGAGTGCTTTATGGAAGGCGTCGAAAGCGCGGCCTGTAGACATGTGCCCTCCGGCCATGCCGTCTTTCCAGCGCATGACATAGCCAGCCAACCAGGCGAGCGAATCGATTTTTTCTGAGGGAATCGGCGCTTTATGCCGCGCGGCATCCCGACCTGCTTCGAATTCGTCATCGTCAAGATCTTCGCCAGGCTGAACGTACGGTTCCTTCCGCAGCTCGGCATCGCTGCGTTGATCGCGAACAGGTGCCTCATTCAGCTTGAACGTTGGATAACGCCAGCCTCTCCGACCGCTTGGCGTAATTCGGAGGTTTCCATTGAAGGCAAGCTGACGGTTGTAGTTGAAGAATGAGGCCTCGGTGTCGGCACCCAGGTCAAGGTCGTAGCTGACCTTCAGGGGGAAGTTGATGGTCCGGCCTAGGTGGTAGCTGTTCGGAAAGTCTTGCGGGACATTGAGCTCGTAGCTGAAATGATCTTCTGGATTGTGGGGTTTGGGGAGCAATGGAACCAAAAACCAACGTAAGCCCTACCAACGCTTTTCGGTGTCTTCTTCCCAGGCGCCCATCTCGACAAAACAGTTGCGCATGTCGGCCTCCTGGCTGATCTCGGTCAGCAGGTCATGCACGCTCTTGTCCAGCTCATCGTCGCTCCGATACGGAATGGTCAACTCATAGTGGCCGGCATCCAGCCGCTTCATGCCATAGGGCTCCAGGCAGTAGCGCTCAATGTTCTCCGTGGCCCGCTTCCGGCCGCGCACGAACTTGCTGTTATTCACCACCGCGAGGCGCAGGGTGACGGTGGCCACCCGCTCGGCGGCGGGCGGCTCTGCCGGCGACGCGGCCGAAGGCTGCTGGTCGCGTGACCTGGCGCTCTTCTGGTACGCGCCGATCTCGACACCACGGTGGCGCAGGTAGCTGTACAGCGTGCTCTTGGAGATGTGCAGCTTCTCGCCGATCGCGCTGACGCTCAGGCGACCTTCGCGGTAGAGGGTTTCGGCCGCCATGGCGGTGGCCTCAGCCTTGGCTGGCAGGCCCTTGGGACGGCCACCGATCCGGCCACGCGCCCGTGCGGCCGACAGACCCGCCTGAGTCCGCTCGCGGATCAGCTCGCGCTCGAACTCCGCCAGCGAGGCGAACAGGTTGAACACCAGGCGGCCTTGGGCGTGGGTGGTGTCGATGGGGTCATTCAGGCTCTGTAAGCCGACCTTGCGCTCTGCCAGCTCGCCGACCAACTCGACCAGGTGCTTGAGGGAACGCCCAAGGCGATCCAGCTTCCAGATCACCACGGCATCACCCGGCCGCACGTTGGCCAGCAGTTTGTCCAACTCCGGCCGGGCGCTTTTCGCGCCGCTGGCGATGTCTTGGTAGATGCGTTCGCACCCGGCCTGTTTCAGGGCATCGACTTGTAGGTCGGCTTTCTGATCCCGAGTGCTCACTCGCGCATAACCGATCTTCATCAAAAGTACTGTTTACTCGACTACGTTAGTAATAGTTGAACTTTGATTAAGCGTACCAGTTATTTGAACCGTAGCGCGGGGAGCTTAACGAACCGAGCCATTCCTCGATAGAGTTCGGCAAAACCTTCGTTTTGTCGAACCATTGCATCGCCCTTTGTGATTGGCGTATAAACACACAAACACCTATTAGCGGAGAACGCTATGAATACCATTCGCTGGAATGTCGCCGTCTCGGCCGACACCGACCAGTCGCTTCGGATGTTTCTGGCCAGCCAGGGCGGCGGCCGTAAGGGCGACCTGTCGCGCTTCATCGAAGAAGCGGTACGGGCACACATCCTGGAGCTGAGCGCTGAGCAGGCCAAGGCCGCTAACGCCCATCTGAGTGAGGCAGAATTGACCAACGCGGTTGACGAAGCGCTCGACTGGGCACGTAAGCGCTGATGCGGGTCGTGTTGGATACCAACATCCTGTTCAGCGCCCTGATCTCGCCACATGGCGCGCCCGATGCGATCTACCGTGCCTGGCGGGCGGCGCGTTTCGAGGTGGTGACCTCGCGGATGCAACTCGATGAAATTCGTCGAGCCAGCCGCTATCCCAAGCTTCAGGCCATCCTACAGCCCGCCAAGGTGGGCGCCATGATCAATAACCTGCAACGGGCTGTGGTACTGGAGCGCCTGACCATCGAGGTCGAAGCCGATGATCCGGATGACTCGTTTTTGCTGGCCATGGCCTTGGCGGGCGATGCGGACTACCTGGTAACCGGTGATCGCCGCGCCGGCCTGCTGCAACGCGGGCACATCGAACGCACGCGGATCGTCACGCCCGCCGTGTTCTGCGTCGAGGTGCTGTGATCAATGCCGGTCGGTTTTCTGACTCAAGAGCAACGCGACGGTTTTGGCCGCTATGTTGATTCGCCCAGCCGTGAAGAGCTGGAACGTTACTTCCACCTGAGCGATGAAGACCGTGAAGCCATCCAGGTGCTGCGGGGTAACCATAACCGTCTGGGTTATGCCGTTCTGCTGACCACCGTCCGCTTCGTTGGCGTTCTGCCGGACAAGCCCGCCGCCGTGCCGGTGGAAGTCCTGCAGGTGCTTTGCCGACAACTGGCGATTCCAGACCCCGACTGCCTCCAGCGCTATAGCGATCATCGCCGCTGGATACATGCCACCGATATTCAGAACCGCTTTGGCTATCGTCATTTCACCGATCCGGGCATCGGCTTTCGCTTGAGCCGCTGGCTGTATGCCCTCTGCTGGACGGGCACCGACCGGCCGGGAGTGCTGTTTGAGCGAGCCACCTCGTGGCTGTTCACACAGAAAGTCCTCCTGCCTGGTGTGTCTCAACTAGAGCGCTTTATCGCCCAGTTGCGCAGTCGGGTCGAAGAACGCCTCTGGTTTACGCTGGGCCGCAGCGTGACTGAGGAACAGCGATTGCAACTGCAAGACTTGCTGACGGTGGCCGAAGGCAACCGCAGCTCCCGGCTGGATCAATTGCGCTCCGGCCCGGTCATGGTCAGTGGCCCCGCGTTGATTCGGGCACTGCGCCGGCTCGATGACGTGCGCGGCATCGGCATCACCTTGCCGGCGGCGGCGCACATCCCTCCCAGCCGTATCGCCGCCCTGGCCCGCTTCGCCAACACGGCCAAGGTCACCGCGATTAATCGGCTGCCGGCGTCGCGGCGGATGGCGACACTGGTGGCCTTCGCACTCTGCCTGGAGGCGACTGCGCACGACGACGCACTGGAAGTCCTGGAGGCCTTGCTGCGCGACCTGTTCAGCAACGCGGAGAAGGCCGACAAGAAAGCCCGCATGCGCAGCCTGAAAGACCTGGATCGGTCGGCCGCGACGCTCGCCGCCGCGTGCAAGGTCGTGCTGGACAGCTCGATCAGCGATGACAACGTGCGCGCCCGGCTGTTCAACGACCTGCCGAGGACCACCCTGGAAAAGGCCCTGGAAGAGGTCAACGCGCTGATCCGCCCGGTAGATGACGTCTATTTTCTTGCATTGGAAGCGCGCTACCGCAGCGTGCGCCGCTTCCTGCCCGACCTGCTCAAGCACATCCGCTTCGGCTTCAGCCCGGCCGGCAAGGGCGTGGCGGCTAGTCTGGAGTGGCTGCAACTGAACCTGCCGCGCCGGAAGCCAGAGGATGACGCGCCGCAGGAGATCGTGGCCAAGGCTTGGCAGAAGCACATCACCCGCGAAGATGGCTCCCTCGACATGGGTGCCTATGTGTTCTGCACGCTCGATGCGCTGCGCACGGCCCTGCGCCGCCGCGATGTCTTCGTCTCGCCCAGTTGGCGCTATGCCGACCCGCGCCTTGGCCTGCTCGACGGTGCCGAATGGCTGGCGGCGCGACCGATCATCTGCCGGTCACTGGGCCTGACCATCGACGCCAAAACCACCCTGGACGCCTTGTCCGTCGAGCTGGATGCAACCTGGCTGGCAGTAGCCGCGCGCCTGCCCGACAACCCGGCGATTCAACTGAGCGAGAACACCGAGGGCAAGACCGAACTGTCGCTCGGGGCGCTGGACAAGCTGGACGAGCCCTGCTCGTTGCTGCAACTGCGGGCGGCCGTGTCTGACCTGATGCCGCGTGTCGATCTGCCGGAAATCCTCTTGGAAATCGCCGCCCGCACTGGCTTTTCCGAGGCCTTCACCCATGTCTCCGAACGCAATGCACGCGCCGACAACCTGGTCACCAGCCTCTGCGCGGTGCTGTTGGGCGGGGCCTGCAACACCGGCCTGGAGCCCTTGATCCGCACCGACAACCCGGCGCTGCGCCGTGACCGGCTGTCCTGGGTCAGCCAGAATTATATCCGCGACGACACCCTGTCAGCGGCTAACGCCATCCTGGTCGGAGCGCAAAGCCAACTGGAACTGGCCCAAGTCTGGGGTGGCGGCGAGGTCGCCTCCGCCGATGGCATGCGCTTCGTCGTACCGGTGCGCACCGTGCATGCCGGCCCCAATCCGAAGTATTTCGGCACCGGCCGGGGTGTCACCTGGTACAACCTGATTTCCGACCAATTCTCCGGCCTCAACGCCATCACCGTGCCCGGCACGCTGCGCGACAGCCTGGTGTTGCTGGCGGTCGTGCTGGAACAGCAGACCGAGTTGCAGCCGACGCAAATCATGACCGACACCGGGGCCTACAGCGATGTGGTGTTCGGGCTCTTCCGCCTACTTGGCTACCACTTCAGTCCGCGGCTGGCCGATGTCGGCGGTACCCGCTTCTGGCGCACGCGCCCGGACGCGGACTACGGCAAGCTCAACGGGCTGGCCCGCCAGTCGGTCAAACTCGACCTGATCGCCGAGCACTGGGACGACCTGCTGCGCCTGGCCGGCTCGCTCAAACTCGGCCGGGTGCCGGCGACTGGCATCATGCGCACGCTGCAAACGGGAGATAGACCCACCCGGCTGGCCCAGGCGCTGGCCGAATTCGGGCGGATCGAAAAGACTCTGCACACGTTGACCTATATCGACGACGAGTCCAAGCGCCGCGCCACCCTGACCCAGTTGAACCGAGGCGAAGGCCGGCACAGCCTGGCCCGCGCCGTGTTCCACGGCAAACGCGGCGAGCTCCGCCAGCGCTACCGCGAAGGCCAGGAAGACCAGCTCGGTGCTCTGGGCCTGGTGGTGAACATCATCGTGCTGTGGAACACCCTCTACATGACGGCGGCCGTGGAACGGCTCAAGCAGCACGGCTATCCAGTGCTGGAAGAGGATTTGGCCCGGCTATCGCCGCTGATCTACGAGCACATCAACATGCTCGGGCGGTATTCCTTTGCGGTACCGGAAGAAGTTGCGCGCGGCGAGCTGCGGCCACTGCGTAATCCAGACGACGACCTGTGATCCCCCTAAACGCTATGAGCAACACCCAAGCTGCTGCTGGATCGGCGGGCACTTCACCGAGCCGAACGAACAGAAAACGCAGCAATCCCCTGGGTTGGGGCGCAGCAGCGCCTTGCAGTTGCTGCACTCGTAATAGAACTGGCAGGCGTCCGTGGGCATGGTTTCCGGCTTGGCGAAGCCGCAGCGCGGGCAAGTCAGCACGGACTCAAGGACAATGGCGCTCATCGTGACCTCACTTCTGCACTGTGGAGGGGTATCCCGCGTTCGCGGTCGCCTCAGTCAGTGCCTCGGGCTGGGCCTTATCGGGATCGTAGGTGACGGTCGCCGTCTTCTGGTCGAAATTGACCTGGACGTCACTCACGCCGGACACCTTCTCCAGCGACTTCTTGACCGTGATCGGACAGAGTCCGCACGTCATGTTCTGCACGTCGAGCGTGACGGTTTTCGGGGGAGCCGCCAGCGCCACGAAGGGCAAGGCGAAAAGCACGGCGATCAGCAGTTTGCGCATGGTTAATCTCCTTCAGTAGAACAGCGGGGCGAGCCACGGCACGGCCAATAGGCCGAGCAGCAGCACGCTGACGATCCAGAACACGAGTCGCTGTCGCACGAGCGTGCGCGGATCGGCGCAGGGTGTACCTGGCGTACAAACCTGTGGCACCAGGTAGAGCTTGCGGAATGCCAATCCCAGGAACAGTAGAGTCAACCCGATGAAGAGGGGGCGTAGTGGCTCCATCATGGTCAGAGCGCCCACCCACGTACCGCCGACACCGAGTGCCAACAGCACCAGTGGCCCGACACAGCACACCGACGCACCGATGGCGGTCAGCGAACTCGCGACCAGCGAGCCTTTCCCGGTGAGTTGCATCCCCATTCCCATCTCCTGAGCCTGATTGCCTAGGTGCTATTCTAAACTCCGTACCAAAGTACGGAATCAAGGAGAAAGTGATGGCCACAGAGCTGACCATTGGCAAGCTGGCAGACGCCGCCGGGGTGAACGTCGAGACGATCCGCTACTACCAGCGACGCGGGCTGCTGGATGAACCAGCCAAACCCTTGGGTGGCCATCGGCGCTATCCGGTGGACATGGTGAAGCGACTGCGTTTCATCAAGCGGGCTCAGGCGCTGGGTTTCACGCTCTCGGAAGTCGGTGGACTGCTGACGCTGGATGAGTCGTGCGCCTGTGCCGAAACGCGAGCACGGGCTGCACGCAAGCTCGCGTTGATCGAGCAGAAGATGGCCGACTTGGTCGTCATGCAGCAACTGTTAGGCGAACTGGTGCAGCAATGTGATGCGGGAGACGGCGGAACGATCTGCCCGATCATCGAGGCACTGATCAGAGAGTAATGCCTGGCGGGTGAGCTGGAGATCGGAAAGCCCCTTTACGGTGGGATTCAGAGCTTACGTTGGTTTTTGGTTCCATTGCTCCCCAAACCCCTACATGAACCGTTTCCAGATCACACCCGAAGAGTGGGCGCTGGAAGCACTGTTCGGCGAATCATTCGCCCGCTACCGTGCACGAGTCCGCCGCTGGCTCTGAGCGTCGGCGGCGGTAGCGACTGGCGGGGCTTACTCGTCGCGGCAGCCTGCTGAAGGTGCCACGACCTAGCCTGATCTCCTCGTGGCGAGCTACTTTGGCCACATGCCGTTAGCATTTCTAAGGTCAAGGGCATAGCGCCAACGAGTGACGCACGCGAATTCGCTCCGTTGATATCGAGCTAACTGTCAGGTGACAGCGGTAAAAGCAAAGCAGGCTTATGCTTCGCTGCGATGATTGTCGGCCTGCCTGGTGTCGATACAAACACTGCCGTCTAGCTCCATTTCAAGTGTCGAGTGGCTGACTTTGAATTGCTCATGGAGTACTCGTTTTAAATCGGTCTTCACTCGTTCGATATCAGGCAGACTAGCCTTCTTTATGACAACGTGGGCTTACAATGCAATTGTATGTTCCGCGATTTCCCAAACATGTACGTGGTGAACACTCTCAACATCGTCTACTTGCTCCATGACGTTGATTATATCGGCGATGGAAACTCCTTCTGGTGCGCCCTCCATCAACAAGTGAATGGTTTTAGGCAGCATGCTAAAGCCCTGCCAGAGCACGTAACCAGCAATCATCAATGTCACTACAGTATCCGTCCAGTACCAGCCGTACAAAAGAATCAATGTCCCGGCGACAACAACGCCGACGGAGGCTAGTGCATCCGATACATTATGCAGGAATGCCGCCTTTATATTCATGCTGTCCTTAGACATTGTGTAGGTGAGCAAGGCCGTGGCGATATCTACAATCAAGGCTATTCCCGCCACCACGACCACTGTCCAACCCTCAATAGGCTGAGGGGAATATAACCGACCTATAGCCTCGTAAATAAGGTAGAGACCGATGATAATCAACGAGACCAAGTTGATTAAGGCCGCTATGGTTTCACTGCGTCGGTAGCCGAAGGTTTTAAAAGCATCCGGCGGCCTGCGACCGATCTTACGCGCGATTAGCGCAATAACCAGTGATGCGGCATCGCTCAAATTATGTAGCGCGTCAGCTATAAGCGATAAGCTGCCAGAAAGTATTCCTCCAACAACTTGTGCCAGAGTTAACGCAGCATTAACGCCAATGGCAGCGATTAAACGCTTATCGCCTATGGCTTCGGTGTTATGGTTATGTTCGTGGGCCATTGGTTTTTACCGCTCCTAAAAAATAAAGTAAGACAAGGGTAGGCGGTTGCAGAAGCTGAGTGCAACACGGTTATTGATTTGAAGCTGGAGCATGATGCCGCATAGCCATGGCTTCCTGCATCACCTCGCCCATGACTTCGATCGGGCACTTGAAATCGAAGCGTTTACGGGGGCGCATATTCAGCTCCAAGGCGATGGCATTCAATTGCTCTTGACTGTGTACCGACAAGTCAGTCCCCTTGGGCAGGTACTGGCGGATCAGGCCGTTGATGTTTTCGTTGCTACCGCGCTGCCAGGGGCTGTGCGGGTCGCAGAAGTAAATAGCGACCCCTGTCTGCTGGGTGATTTCAGCATGCCGCGCCATCTCCCGGCCCTGGTCGTAGGTCATGCTCTTGCGCATCGCCAGCGGCATGCTGTTGAGCGCTGCACTGAAGCCCTCCATCGCCGAGGTCGCCGTTGCGTCGTTCATCTTCATCAGCATCAGGTAGCCACTGGTGCGCTCCACCAACGTGCCTACCGACGAGGCGTTGGCCTTACCCTTGATCAGGTCGCCCTCCCAATGCCCCGGCATCAGCCGGTCTTCGATCTCTGGCGGGCGAACATGAATGCTGACCATCTCAGGGATCTGGCCGCGCCGATCCACGCCACCAGAGCGCGGCCGGCGCGTCGTCTTGCCTTGGCGCAGGCAGACGATCAGCTCCTTGCGCAACTCGCCGACCGGCAAGGCATAGATCGCGTTATAGATCGTCTCACGACAGACGTAGGCATCTCTGAGGTTGGGTATGGTCATGCTGCGCAGCTTGCCGGCAATCTGCTCGGGAGACAAACGCTTACGCAGCATGTGGGCCACCAGTTCGAAGCGCTCGCTGCCCGGCACAAGCTTGCGCTTGGGGCGACAAACCTGGCGCCGAATGTTCATCTGTTGCTGGGCGCAGCGGGCCGAGTAAGCACCACTACTGCCTCGATTGCGCTTCAGCTCTCGGCTGATGGTCGAGGGCGACCTGTCAATCAGGCGAGCAATGCCGCGCAGGCTGAAGCCTTGAGCTTGACTGAGTTGAATGATGGCGCGCTCTTCGACGCTGAGTTCGGAATAGGACATAGGGGCAGCACCGTACCGGAAAGGTCAGGTGTTGCACTCAGTTTT
>Ga0115550_1003276_pt1 | contig 10589 bp, 4 predicted proteins | sample COGITO_mtgs_1005_FD_87177 | JGI IMG/M metagenome (GOLD analysis project Ga0115550, IMG submission 87177) | Pelagic marine microbial communities from North Sea - COGITO_mtgs_100511 | ecosystem: Environmental > Aquatic > Marine > Epipelagic | place: Germany:Helgoland, sampling site Kabeltonne... | reverse complement strand
GCCGGTGTTGGAGTAGCACTGGGTGTCGAGCACCAGCACATTGATGTTCTCCCCCAGGCTCAGCACGTGGTCGAGCCCGCCAAAGCCGATGTCATAGGCCCAGCCATCGCCACCGATGAGCCAGACCGACTTGTCCACCAGGTAGTCCGCATCCTGTGCCAGCTCCAGGGCCGCCCCATCGCTGCGCCCTTGCAGCAGCACACGCAGTTGTTCGATATGGGCACGCTGTTCACAGACCGGCAGGCTGGCATCTTGCAGCGCCTGTTGCAGCTCGGCCGGGACGGCGTCGCCCAGGCTGGCCAGCAGGCGTTGCATCCGCTCGCGATGTTGATCGACGGTAAGCCTGAACCCCAAGCCAAATTCGGCATTGTCCTCAAACAGGGAGTTCGCCCAGGCTGGCCCGCGCCCGTCGGCGTTGGTGGTATAGGGGGTGGTGGGCAGGTTGCCGCCATAAATCGACGAGCAGCCGGTAGCGTTGGCAATGAGCAGCCGGTCGCCATAGAGCTGGGTCAGCAGCTTGATGTAGGGGGTCTCGCCGCAGCCGGAGCAGGCGCCCGAGTATTCGAACAGCGGCGAGATGAGCTGGGAGGTGCGAATGTCGATGCGCTCCAGTTGCTCGGCCGTGCGCTCAGGGAGGTCCAGGAAGAAGTTGTAGTTCGCCTTCTGGGCATCGAGGTGGTCGAGTCTGGATTCCATGTTGATCGCCTTGCGGCTAGGATCGGTGCGGTCCTTGGCCGGACACACTTCGACGCAGAGGTTGCAGCCGGTGCAATCCTCAGGCGCCACCTGCAGCACGTATTGCTGACCGCGCATGTCGCGGGCCTTCACATCGAGCGCATCCAGGGTCGCGGGGGCACCCTCAAGCGCGTCCTTGTCCACCACCTTGGCGCGAATGGCGGAGTGGGGGCAGGCGGCCACGCAGTAGTTGCACTGGGTACAGAGGTCCGCCTGCCAGATGGGCACCTCCTTGGCGATGTTGCGCTTCTCCCAGCGGGTGGTGCCCACCGGCCAGGTGCCGTCCGGCGGGAAGGCGGAGACCGGCAGGCTGTCGCCCAGCCCCGCCAGCATGGCTGCGGTGACGGTCTGGACGAAGTCGGGGGCCTTGGCGGACACCACGGGGGGGCGCTGGTGGCTGGACTGATCGAGCACCTGCAGCGGCACCGGGATCAGTGCCTCGCAGGTGGCGGCCAGGGCTTGCCAGTTGCGCTCGACCAGCTCCTGCCCCTTGCTGCCATAGCTGGTGGCGATGGCCTGCTTGAGCAACTCGGTGGCCTCTGCTGGCGGTATGATGGCGCTCAGCTGGAAGAAGGCCATCTGCATCACGGTATTGATGCGGTTGCCGAGCTGGCATTCCCGGGCGATCCTGGCGGCGTTGATGATGTAGAAACGCGCCTCTTTTGCACGCAGGGCCTGTTGCACCTCCTGCGGCAATCGCTGCCAGATCTCTGTCGGGCCATAGGGGCTGTTGAGCAGGAAGATACCGCCGAACTTCAGCCGCTCCGCCATCTGGTACAGGTCGATAAACTGCCACTGGTGGCAGCCGATAAAGTCCGCCTCATCCACGAGATAGGCCGATTGCAGCGGCCGTTCGCCAACCCTCAGATGGGAGACGGTGAGGCCACCCGCCTTCTTGGAGTCGTAGACGAAGTAGCCCTGCGGATAGAGGTCGGTGTGGTTGCCGAGTATCTTGATGCTGTTCTTGGCCGCCGAGACGGTGCCGTCGCTGCCAAGGCCGTAGAACAGCGCCTCCAGCTTGCTTTGACCGGGATAGTCGAGCACTGGCAGCGGCAGGGAGAGGCCGGTGACGTCATCGAAGATGCCGACGGTGAAACGCGGCCGCGGGTTGTCCAGCGCCAGCTCGTCAAACACCGCCTGCACGCAGGCCGGATTGAACTCCTTGGAGGAGAGACCGTAGCGACCGCCGATGACCCGTGGCAGGCTGGCCCGCTCACCCCGGCTGACCGCCTCGGCCAGCGCTGTCATCACGTCCAGATAGAGGGGCTCGGCCTGGGCCCCCGGCTCCTTGGTGCGATCCAGCACCGCAATCTTGCAGGCGCTAGCGGGAATGACTGACAGCAGATGCTCGGCGGAGAAGGGGCGGTAGAGGCGCACCTTCACCAGCCCCACCTTCTCGCTTCTGGCCAGCAGCCGTTCGATCACCTCTTCGCAGGTGCCGATGGCAGACCCCATCAGCACCAGCACCCGCTCGGCTTGCGGGTGACCCACATATTCAAACGGCTGGTAGTGGCGCCCGGTCTGTTCGCCGAAGGCTTGCATCCCCTCGCTCACGTGGCGATAGCCCTCGTCATACCAGGGGTTGCTCGCTTCCCGGCACTGGAAGTAGGTGTCCGGGTTGGCGGCGGTGCCGCGAATGACAGGCCTGTCGGGGGTGAGCGCCCGATCGCGATGGGCGCGGATCGCCGCCTCGGGCAGCAGGGCACGCAGTGTGTCATCCGCCAGCGGCACTATCTTGGCTATCTCGTGGGAGGTGCGAAAACCGTCGAAGAAGTGGATGAAGGGCAGCCGGCTGTTGAGGCTGGCCACCTGGGAAATCAGAGCGAAATCCTGCGCCTCCTGCACATTGCTGGCACAGAGCATGGCGCAGCCGGTCTGGCGCACCGCCATCACGTCCGAGTGATCGCCGAAGATCGAGAGGGCGTGGGTCGCCACTGTGCGCGCCGCCACATGCAGCACGAAGGGAATGAGCTGACCCGCCAGCTTGTAGAGGTTGGGGATCATCAGCAGCAAGCCCTGCGACGAGGTAAACGAGGTTGCCAGCGCGCCTGTCTGCAGGGCGCCATGGACGGTGGCGATGGCGCCCCCCTCCGACTGCATCTCCACCACGCGAGGTACATCCCCCCACAGATTCTTGCCCCGATCGCTCGACCAGGCCGATGCCAGCTCCGCCATGGTGGAGCTGGGGGTGATGGGGTAGATGGCGATGACTTCGCTGGTGCGGTACGCCACTGAGGCGACTGCGTTATTACCGTCTGTGGTGATCATGAATTGTCCACTTGCTATGCCAGTTTGAAAGCCGGCGGTTGTCCACCGGCCATGGATAGGTCGCAGGCATAGTAAGAGGGTTGGAGAGATCGCATCAAACGGGATAAATAATCAATTAATACATCGTCTATTCGTCATTTATACCCTTGAAAATAATCGGGTCTATTTGTCGGGATATATCTATCGATCCAGCGTGAATAATGGTGGCAGGGATGAGTCGGTACCGAAATCGTTGAATTAAATAAATCATGAAATTAAATAATTAGATGGAAGAGTCATGTTTGCTTGCACAGGCAGCCTGAGTTGGAAACAGGTCGCCGCTCATGGTGGATGGGCGACCTGTTGGGGTGCGTGCCTGGTTCACGCCCGTTTTCTGTCGGGGATCAGGCCGTGGCGTTGACCGGCCGCAAGACCACGATGGCACTGCCAAACAGCAGTATGGCCAGGGCTGCCAAGGCCACAGGCCCTGCGCTGTAGGCGAATCCGGCGACACCGGACCAGAGCGCCACGCCAAGGTGCATCATGGTCATTGCCAGTGACATCAGCATGCCTCTGTGAGCCGCAGAGAGCTGCGCAATATAGCCCTGCAGCGCGGGCGATCCTATGCCGCCTGCCAGTGCCCACAGCAGCAGCGGCACTATCGGCAGCATGGGCCGCAGCATGGGTTGCCCGGCCGGATAGAGGTAAAACCAGACGCTGGCCAGCAGGCAGACCACCAAGGCCATACGCATCAGGGTGCGCCCGCTCTCGACCCGGCCAGACAGGCGGGGCATCAGCAGGTTGCCGATGACGCTGATGATGCCAAGCAGAGCGTACAAGCCCCCCACGGACCCGATGGACCAGTCCTGGGTATCTCGCAGGTGCTGACCGACGAGATTAAACAGGCCTATGCCGCCCCCCAGACCCAGGCACATGGCGAGCAGGGCACCCACAGCACCCGGGATGGCCAGCAGGTGGGGGCCCTTGTCCTCCTGATGTCCCGCTGATACTTCTGCCGGCTCCTGGTCGGCGGGCAGCAAGGCCAGCGCCGCAGCCACACCCCAGGCGCACACGCCGAGCAGGATGAAGGCAGCCCGCCAGGAGAGCCATTGGGTCAGCAGAGCCCCGACTGCCGGGCTCGCTATCATGCCCAGGGTCAGGCCTGCCTGGACCCAGGCAATGCGCTTCATGGCATCTGTCCCTGCGCTGTCAGCTGCCATGGCAAAGGCGATGGGCAACATGCCGGCACTGGCAAGGCCGGTGAGCACCCGGCTTGCGAGCCCCCATTCAAAGTTCTCCACCAGGCCTGTTGCGACTGAGGCCGCCCCGAACAACAGGGCGGCGGGCAGCATCACCTTCATTCGGCCCAGACGATCCGAGAGGGTGCCCAGCAAGGGGGCTATCATCGCCAGCGCCAGGCTGTAGGCAGTGATGAAGAGGGTCACGCGCTCGGGTTGAACTCCCAGATCCTTGCCGATGGGAGCCAGTATGGGGCCCAGCATCAGCTCATCGGCCCCCACCAGAAACGCAATCAAGAACAGCAATATTTTCAAAAACATATCTTTGACCTCAAATGCAATGCGTATGTTCAGCGGCAGTGAAGGCGTGAATATTCACCACCCGATCCGGCCAGTGGGCGACGAACTCCCGTTCGTGGCAGACCAGCACCACAGTATCTGGATAGTCCTGCAAGGCCTGTTGCAGGGCTGCTTTGACGGTGGCATCCAGATGCGTGGTCGGTTCGTCCAGTACCAGCAGATTGGTGGGTTGCAGAGTTAGCCTGCACAGTTTCACCCTGGTCTGCTCACCACCACTGAGGGAGGCAATTGGCCGCAATGTCAGTTTTCCTGTTATGCCAAAGCGTGCCAGATGTTGCCGAGCCACCTTGTCATCCACGCCCGGACCCACCGCTTTGACCAGATCCACCGGTGTGGCATCCGGGTCGGCCCAGCGCAGCGCCTGCTCGAAATAACCCAGTTTGAGGGCCGGTGACAGGGTGAGCTGGCCAGATACCGGCGGCAGCTTGCCCACCAGGGTTTTCAGCAGGGTAGATTTGCCGATGCCGTTGAACCCGGCGATCGCCACCTTTTCGCCCCGAGCAAGGGTCAGCGAGATGGGCGCCAACAGGGGGCGTTGATAGCCAAAGACCAGCTCAGTAGCGGCAAGCAACTGCTGGCCATTGTGCGGGGCGGTACGAAACGAGAAGGCGACGGCCTTTTCCTGCTCCGGTGTTGCCAGCCTGTCTATGCGGGCCAGCTGTTTCTTGCGGCCATTGGCGATGCTGGCATTGACCCCGGCCCCGTTTTTGGCAATGAAGTGCTCAAGCTTGTCGATATGTCGCTGCTGCGCCAGATAGTGTTTCTCATGGGCGGCATCTTCAGTGGCTTTCTGGGCCATGGCCTTGTCGACGTTGCCCTTGAATTTGCGGATCTGCTGTCTGTCGATATTGCAAATGCCGGTGGCAATCCGGTTTAGAAACGCCTTGTCGTGAGAGACCACCATAAAAGCTCCCTTGACGCCGCTCAGGTAGTTCGCCAGCCAGTCAAGGTGGCGGGTATCCAGATAATTGGTCGGCTCGTCCAGCAGCAGGACATCCGGCGCGAGCAACAGCAGGCGGGCCAGCATGACCTTGTGCCTTTGTCCGCCGCTCAATTCCCCCACCCGGGTATGCATACCCAACTGAGTGATCCCCAGGCCATCCGCCACTGCATCTATCCGGCTGTCGATCTGATAAAACGACCGGCTCTCCAGGCTGGCCTGAAGGGTGGCGGCACGTGCCAGATGGCGGGCTTGGATGCTTTTCGCCGGGCAGGCGTAGATGGCCATCATCTCGGCCTCCTGCCGATAGAGATCCGCAAAGGCGGATTGCAGCTGATCGCGCACCCTGGTCTGCGGATCCATCTCGCCATGCTGATCCAGATAACCGAGGCTCACGGCGGGCTGCCAGAGGATGTCGCCCCCGTCGGGCAACAGCTCCGCCTGCAGCAGTTTCAGCAAGGTGCTTTTACCTGCCCCGTTTTTTCCCGTGACGCCGATATGCTCGCCGGCGAAGAGGGTAAAGTTGGCCTGCTGGTAGAGGGTTTTGTCACCCATGTGACAAGTCAGGTTTTGAATGGTGAGTAAACTCATGATGTGACATCCATAAAAAACGGGGGGCTGGTACTTGGCGTACCGGCCCCCCGTTTCAAGCAATATTGAAACTTTGTCCTGAATATCAGAAACAAAAAGGCCGGCGATGAAGCATCTCGCCGGCCTGAGTCCCCTGTTTTCATCAGATGCGGGGCAGCCTCCCTGTGAGAGGGCATGCACGCAGCTGATGAAGGTTCAGAAGAGGAATGGCTCCGGGCAACACTTCATCGTGTTAGTGCACGGAGCACAGCCTCCTGACAGAGCATTTGAACAGGATGTACAACATGGAAAAGCGGTCCAACAAAAATTCTGGTCGCAAAGTACACAGAACCTGCCTGCGAGTCAAATGACCGTCGGTTGAACATTTGACTCAATCGCTCGCTACTCGTGGTGCAAGGTGATGCAATCCAGGCCACCGCTGCCCCTGAGCAGAGCCTCCGCCTGGTTAAATCCCTCCCGCGTGCTGCTTGCTGTCTGACCCACGAAGTAGGTGGTCAGCTCGGGCACCTCGCGTTTCAACCAGGCGCCGAAGGCCTGATTCAGGGGGGCTATGCTGGCGGCGTTGGTGATGTAGAAGGGTTGCTGCGCCGTGCCCATGATGCCGTTCATCCAGTTCACCGCCCGCTTGTTCACGTTGAAGGCGCCCGGGGTGGCGATGGGGGTCAGACCTGCGTCGGTCAGCTGCTGCCGGATGAGGGCATGGATCTTGTGCCAGCGTTCGGCCTGTTGTTTCAGGCTGGTGAGGGTCTCGGTGAGGCCCTGGCGTTCGCTGTCGCTCAGGCTGCCATCATTGGTCAGTACCTGCTGGATCAGCGCCTCGCTGGCTGCAGGGTCGTTGAACAGGATGCGGCCATCGGCCAGCGGGCGCATGGCCATGTCGAGGTGAAAACCGGGTTGGGCCAGGATCACCAGATCGCGCTCGGCCACCTTGAGCTCCTGCGCCATCAGGCGCTGGCTGATGGCCATCATGGCGAGGAAACGGCGGGTCTGCTCATCCAGCTCGGCGCCGACCAGCCCCTGGCGCTGGTAGCCGCCGGCCTGCAACATGCGTCCCAGCCGGGTCAGGGTGGCGGCATCGGCCTGCAGGGTTTGCAGCTCCTTCTCTATTTGGTCATCAGCAAAACCAGAGTGGAGATCGGCGGTGACCACCAGGCTGGCGTAGTCCTGTTTCAGCCGGGCCAGCAGATCGAAGGAGGCCGGCAGCGCCTGGCCATGGAGCGCCCGATAGCGCTCGGCGATGAGGGCGCCCTGCTGCTGGCTCAGAAACATCCGCCCCTGTGCGGCCTGCCGGCTGTCCCAGTCCACTTGGTATTGCGCCAGCTCGGCCTTGGCGCGCGCGGTTCTGGCAAAGGCGTGGCGCTGCGGCTCATCCAGCCCCTGCGGCAGCAGGTTGGCCGCCTCCAGCAGTATGAGGTCCACCTCGGTATCATGGCCGTTCTGCACCGTATGGGGGCTGCCCAGCCACTCACGCTCGATCAGCTGCAGCCGAAAGTCACCGTCACGCTCCATGCTCTCCTGCCGGGTAGCGATGCGCTCCCTATCCAGCCGGCTGTGGTGCAGAGTGGTCTGAAGCAGGGCATCGCGACCGATCAGGGCATAGGGGGTACCGTCGGCCCGCTGGCCGGTCAGCATGTTGCCGCCATCTATGATGGAGAAGGTCGGGATCAGCTCCCGTCCCTGCTCGTTGGCAAAGGTGTCGGCCTGAGCCAGCATGCCATCCTCCAACCCCTGAGAATCCTGGTTGCCCAGACTGTGGTGGCCCTCCTGCTCGGCCTGCGGGCTCTGCGCTGTCAGGGCTGTGATGAAAGCGTGGTAGTGACCCTTGTCGGCCAGTGGCGCCCTGGGGCGGAAGACGAGGGCGCCATCCCGTGACAGCCACATGTTGTCTTCGGTCCATTTGTACATGTCGCCATGGGTGTTGACCGAGAATCCCTGCTGCTTGCCGATCTGCTCCAGCTCAGCCACCAGCTCGGGTTCGGTCTGAATTGGCAGATGGAGCTGGTGGATCCGGTTGCCCAGATCGTCCTGCGCCAGCTGGAAGGTGCGAGCGAGGGCGGGCGTCTCTGGTCCATGGCTGGCCAGCGGGTCGTCCGGGAATATGATGGGGGTTGCCGTGGCCGAATTGAGCCAGAAGAGGGTCGAGATGGCGAGTGCCACACCGGTTTTACACATGATGATTACCTTTTTGTTATGGCGGGATAACTATCCCGCGAGCCTGAACTGCATGTTGGCGCAGAGCGAGGATCTCCTCGCGCCGGATGGAAACCATAAGGTTCAGGCTTGGAATAACAAGGCCGCAGATTTGAATTGACTTTTAACCCTGGCTAAACAGCACAAAATACATCCTGTAAATAACCATTCAATAGACTTTAATTCGTTATTACTTCATTAGAAACAATGCATTGTGGTGTCTCTATTATCTATAAAGAGATCGGTTTTTATATTTCAGGCTGGTCGCCACCCGACTGGAAATACGAAGTTTTTAAGTGATTAAAGATAAATGGTGCAGGCCAATAGGGAGGAGAACAATACAGGGAAATAACGGGACCAGGATCTGGTCATGTATTGGCGGCGATAAACGAGACGGATATTGGGAGCCAGCACAAGCGGGGAGGTCATGTGCCGGCCCCGAAGCGCCGCCTGTCACTCACCCGCTTATGCCAGCATCAGCCAGACGGTGGCCTGATAGGGAGCAAAGTGAGTCGTGGGCGCGTCCGGATAGTTGCCCATCAGCAGGGTGGCCCCCCTCTCCACCATGTCAATATGGGGCATGGGCAAGGTGCCAGCGGTGAGATTGGCGAGCAGCAACAGGGTGTGGGTCTTACCGGTAGCAGGATCCCGCCAGCGGCGGCGGTAGCTGATGCGCTGTGGATCATCCCCATCCAGCAGCTCGAAGTCGCCATGACGAATGACAGGGTGGGCCTTGCGCAATGCAATCAGCTGGCGATAGTGGTGAAACAGGGAGTTGGTGCGGGCCAGTTGCCCGGCGGCATTGATCTCTACGTGGTTCTCGTTGACCGCGATCCAGGGGGCGGCCGTGCTGAAGCCCGCATGTCGGCTCGCATCCCACTGCATCGGGGTGCGGGCGTTGTCGCGGCCAATCGCATCGATACGGCGGCTCAGCTCGGCGGGATCCAGCTCCGCCTGGCTGGCACAGTAGTGGATGGCCTCCACGTCGCGCAACTCATCGGTTTGCCAGTGGCGGTTGGTCATGCCCAGCTCCTCCCCCTGATAGATGAAGGGGGTGCCCTGCATCATGTGCAGCACCAGGGCCCACTGTTTGGCACTCAGCTCGCGCCACTCGGGCCTGTCGTCGCCAAAGCGGGAGACGGCGCGGGGCAGGTCGTGATTGCCGAGAAACAGGCTGTTCCAGCCCCGGCCGTGCAGCCCCTGCTGGTGGCGGGCCATGGCCCGCTTGAAGGTGAGGGGGTCAAAATGCGACGACCACTTGTCCTGCCCCAGACCCAGATGCTCGAAGTTGAACACCATGCTGAACTCGCTGCCATTCGGGTTCGAATAGTGCTGCATATGAGCGAGATCCGCCCCCCAGGTTTCCCCGACCGTGATGATCCCCTTGTTGCCGAAGCTGGCGCCGTTGAGCTCGCGGATATAGTCGTGCAGGCGGGGGCCGTTGCTCATGGCAAGGGGCGACCACTCCTTGCTCACCATGTCGATCACATCGAAGCGGAACCCCTTTATGCCCTTGGCCAGCCAGAAGTTGATCACTTCAGCCATCTCGGCGCGCACCGCCGGGTTGTCCCAGTCGAGATCGGCCTGGCTCACATCGAAGTTGTGCAGATAGTAGCTATCGAGCGCTGGCACGTATTGCCAGCCGTTGCCGCCGAAGATGGATTGCACCGGATGGGCATCGACGAAGGCTTTATCCCGAAAAACGTAATAGGCCTGATAGCTGGCGTCCCCGGCCTGCGCCCGTACAAACCACTCATGCTCGGTAGAGGTATGGTTGGCGACTATGTCCATCATGATGCCCATGCCGCGTTCGGCAGCCTTCGCAATCAGCTGCTCCATGTCGGTCAGGGTGCCGAACGCCGGGTCTATGTGGCGATAATCAGCCACGTCATAGCCGTTGTCCCGTTTGGGGGAGCAATAGACAGGGGTAAGCCAGAGCATGTCGACCCCAAGCTCGGCCAGATAGTCGAGGCGCTGGCAAATGCCATGGATATCCCCCATGCCATCGCCGTTGCTGTCCTGAAAGCTCATGGGGTAGATCTGGTAAATCACACAGTTATCGAGAGGGGTCATGGGTCAGGCCGGGCACAGAGAGATGACCCCATTCTAGGTGTTTGCAGATGCGTAGGGCAGGGCGTGGGAGCGTCTGAAAAGGGTTCCATAGTTGACTGATTGTCAAAAATGAGGGGAGGGTCACAGCACCGCCCTCCCTTGCCACAAGTGTGGGCGGGGTGGCGGCGCCCTCCATACCGATGGTGGGGAAGGATTATCGGTTGGGCGTGGCCCGT
>Ga0115550_1003272_pt1 | contig 10606 bp, 10 predicted proteins | sample COGITO_mtgs_1005_FD_87177 | JGI IMG/M metagenome (GOLD analysis project Ga0115550, IMG submission 87177) | Pelagic marine microbial communities from North Sea - COGITO_mtgs_100511 | ecosystem: Environmental > Aquatic > Marine > Epipelagic | place: Germany:Helgoland, sampling site Kabeltonne... | reverse complement strand
GATAATGGAGAACAACCTGACGTTTAAAGTCGGTCGAGTATTTTTGCTTTCCCATATAAACGAAAACCCCTACTCGTTGGGTGTCCAACTTTCGGGGTTCACTTCAGTAAAGAGGGGGTTTTTCGTTGTGCCGACTATCGCCGTGCAATACGGCGTGGCGGTCAGCGCAGGGATTTGACCGAGCGACGCACAATAAGCTCGGGCTCTACCGTCATGGACTCGACTTCCAGCGCCTTGTTGCGGATGCGGCTCACCAGATGCTTCACCGCCAGCAGGCCGAGCTCGGCCTTGGGGTGGCGTATGGTGGTGAGCGGCGGGCTGGAGAAGCGCGCCATTTCCACATCGTCATAGCCGATCATGGAGATATCATCCGGCACCTTGACCCCGGCTTCCCAGGCAGCGCAGATAGCACCTATGGCCATGGGATCATCGAAGGCAAACACAGCCGTCGGGCGAGGCGTAAGGGCCAGGATGCGCTGCATGGCATCGAAACCGCTCTGGCTCTCGTAATCCCCTTCGAAGATCTGCTCCTCTTTCAGAGTCAGACCCTGCTCGCCCAGGGCATCGCGTACCCCGGCCAGTCGCTGCTGGGTGGTTGGCTTGGAGATCTGGCCCGTGATACAGACGATGTCCGTGTGACCCTGCTCCAGCAGATGGCGCACGGCCAGACGCGCACCTATGCGGGCGTTGTCATTGATCACGTTGGCGAAATCGCACTCGGTTCCCCAATCCAGCACCACTTGTGGCACATTCTTGTGGATGCGCAGCATGTCGCGCAGCGGGGTGTCGATGTCGGTCCCCAGCACCAGCAGGCCATCGACCCGCTTCTCCATCAGCATTCTCAGGTAATGCTGCTGGCGGGGCGGCTGGTTTTCGGTGTTGCACAGGATCAGGCTGTAGCCCTGCTCGAAGCAGTAAGCTTCGACCCCTTGCACCACTTCCGCAAAGAAGGGGTTGGCACTGGTGGTCACCAGCATGCCTATGGTCTTGGTTGAGTTTATCTTGAGGCTGCGCGCTACCGAGTTGGGCGCGTAGTTGAGTTCTGCCACCGCCTCAAGCACTTTTTGGGTTGCATCTTCGCTAACCCGACGGGTGTGATTGAGTACATGTGAGACGGTGGAGATGGATACGCCTGCGCGCGAGGCGACATCCTTGATAGTGGCCATCTCTGTCTCCTGAATATCAAAGGCGGAACATTAGCAGATTTCCCGAATAAAGGCTTGGTTTTAACGGGCACTGCCAATGATTTGTCAATGCTGGCTAATCTAGGCGGTCACCTCCATTTGCGCAAACGGATTTTGGTCAAATTGGGAGCAGCATCAGAGTAAAATATCGTCAGTTTTTTCCTCTACTATTTGCCACCAGCACACCTTGTTGTGAAGATGTTAACTTGATAAATCAGCAGCAACACCCACTCGAACTAAAAATATCAGTTATTTGTTTCAAAAAAGCCCTATTCCCCCCTCTCTGGTTAGTATCTTTAACAGCTTGTTATTGCCCAGCGAGGAATGATAGAACCATACCTATTGCCGGACTGGCGGGATCCTGGTTCGGAATGACACACGGAAAATGAAACAATCCACTGATTAAGGGACGAATCGATGAATAAGTTGAGCAAAATTGCAGTCAGGACAGCGGTTTCTATGGCTCTGTTCGGATCGGTATCGCTGGCCCATGCGGCGGACACCATCAAGATCGGCATCGCCGGCCCGGTGACCGGCCCGGTCGCCCAATACGGTGACATGCAGTTCACCGGTGGCAAGATGGCGGTCGAACAGATCAACAAGGCTGGCGGTATCGCAGGCAAACAGATCGAAGCCGTCATCTATGACGATGCCTGCGATCCCAAGCAGGCTGTGGCGATCGCCAACAAGGTGATCAACGACGGGGTCAAGTTCGTGGTCGGCCACCTCTGCTCCGACAATACGCTGCCAGCCTCCGACATCTATGAAGATGAAGGCGTGCTGATGATCACCCCCGCTTCCACCAACCCCAAGATCACCGAACGTGGCTACCAGCTGACCCTGCGCACCATTGGTCTGGACAGCGATCAGGGCCCGACTGCCGCCAAGTACATCATCGAGCAGGTCAAGCCCCAGCGCGTGGCCGTCATCCACGACAAGAAGCAGTACGGTGAAGGCATCGCCTCCAGCGTGAAAGCCTCGCTGGATAAAGCCGGCGTGAAAGTGGTGGCGTTCGAAGGCATCACAGCCGGTGACAAGGACTTCTCCGCCCTGATCGCCAAACTGCAGAAAGAGAACGTCGACTTCATCTACTACGGCGGCTATCACCCTGAGCTGGGTCTGATCCTGCGCCAGGCGGCCGAAAAAGGGCTCAAGGCCAAGTTCATGGGTCCGGAAGGGGTAGGTAACAAGGACATCTCCGCCATCGGTGGCCCGGCTTCAGAAGGCCTGCTGGTCACCCTGCCGAACAAATACGATCTGGTGCCGGCCAACGCCCCGCTGGTCGCCGCGTTCAAGGCCAAGGGCCAGGACTCTTCCGGTCCCTTCGTCTGGACCACCTACGCCGCGGTGCAAACCCTGGCTGCCGGTATCGCCAAGGCGGGTGAAGATGACCCGGCTGCCGTCGCTGCCGCCATCAAGGCCACGCCGATTGAAACCGTCATGGGTACCCTGAGCTGGGCACCGAGTGGCGACCTGAAAGGCTTTGAATTCGGTGTGTTCCAGTGGCACGCCGACGGTACCTCCACTCAAGTCAAATAATCTGCCGGTCGGGGTGACGTGAGTCACCCCCCCCCTTCTTGCGGGCAAGCACAGGGAACGTAGTATGTCCGAACACCTCCTTTACCTAGTTCAGCAACTGCTGAACGGGTTAACCATAGGTAGCACCTATGCGTTGATCGCCATCGGCTACACCATGGTCTATGGCATCATCGGCATGATCAACTTCGCCCACGGCGAGGTTTACATGATCGGCTCCTATGTCGCCTTTATGGTGATGGCCGGGCTCATGATGATGGGCATCGACAGCACCTTCCTGCTGCTGGGAGGCGCCTTCCTGGTCAGCATCATCATTACGGGAACCTATGGCTGGACCATAGAGCGGGTCGCCTATCGCCCGCTGCGGGGCGGCAATCGCCTCATCCCCCTCATCTCCGCCATCGGCATGTCGATCTTCTTGCAAAACATGATGCGAATGGCGCAGGGCTCGCGGGATATCGCCATGCCCACCCTGATCTCCGGGGGCTGGACCCTGGGTGGAGAAGACGGCTTTCAGGCCAGCCTCTCCTACATGCAACTCATCATCTTCGTGGTGACCTTCATCACCATGCTGGCACTCACCCAGTTCATCGGCCGATCCCGCATGGGACGGGCCTGCCGGGCCTGCTCGGAAGATATCAAGATGGCCAACCTGCTGGGGATTGATACCCATGTGGTCATCTCCATCACCTTCGTGCTGGGGGCCACCCTGGCCGCCGTCGCCGGCGTGCTGCTTGGCATGTACTACGGCGTCATCAATCCCTATCTCGGCTTTATGGCCGGGCTGAAAGCCTTCACCGCAGCTGTCTTGGGCGGCATCGGCAGCATACCCGGCGCCGTGCTCGGCGGCCTGCTGCTGGGGGTGGTTGAAGCGCTCACCGCTGGCTATCTCAGCACCGAATACAAGGATGTGATGGCCTTCGTCCTGCTGATCGGTGTCTTGCTGTTCATGCCCACCGGCATTCTGGGTCGTCCGGAGGTCGAAAAAGTATGAAACATCAATTTATTCATGCCTGCATCGCCAGCCTGGTGCTGATGGTGCTCTCCTTCTGGTTGCTTGGTTTTCGGCTCGAGACGGAAGGCAGCCAGTTGCTGGTCGTGAGCCGCCTCGACATATCGCTGGCCTGGCTGGTGGGTGGCGCGGCACTGGTGTTCTGGTTTCAGCTGTTGCGTGGCCAGATCGGCAGATTGTTTCAGGCCTCCATCAGCGGCTTCTCCACCGGTTTCACCAAGCTGGTGCTGCCAAGCCCGGAAGAGGCCCCACGGCTCTACAATGTCACCGCCATTCTGGTGCTGCTGTTTGCGGTGAGCTGGCCCTTCATGGCCTCTCGCGGTGCCATCGATCTGGCAACCCTGGCGCTGATTTACATCATGCTGGGGCTGGGCCTCAACGTGGTGGTCGGTCTGGCTGGCCTGCTGGATCTGGGCTATGTGGGCTTTTACGCCGTCGGCGCCTACAGCTATGCCTTGCTCAACACCTATTTCGGCCTGAGCTTCTGGGAGTGCCTGCCCATCGCAGGGCTGATGGCCGCCACCTTCGGCTTTTTGCTCGGCTTTCCGGTATTGCGGCTACGGGGGGACTATCTGGCCATCGTCACCCTGGGGTTTGGCGAGATCATCCGCATCCTGCTCAACAACATGACCAGCCTCACCGGCGGCCCGAACGGCATCTCCGGCATTCCCAAGCCGACCCTGGCTGGACTGGAATTCAACCGTACCGTCAAAGATGGGGGCTTTGGTACCTTCCACGACTTCTTTGGCATCGCCTACAACGCCAACCACAAGGTCATCTTCCTCTATCTGATGGCACTGGTGCTGGTTGTCGCCACCCTGTTCGTCATCAATCGCCTGCTGCGCATGCCGTTGGGCCGAGCCTGGGAAGCGCTGCGGGAAGACGAAATCGCCTGCAAGTCCCTGGGGCTGAACCCCACCATCATCAAGCTGACCGCCTTCACCATAGGCGCCACCTTCGCGGGGTTTGCCGGCAGTTTCTTCGCCTCGCGTCAGGGGTTTATCAGCCCTGAATCCTTCGTCTTCATCGAGTCGGCCATAGTGCTCGCCATCGTCGTGCTGGGCGGCATGGGCTCCCAGATAGGGGTGGTGCTGGCGGCCATCGTCATGACTGTGCTGCCGGAGCTGGCCCGTGAATTCAACGAGTACCGCATGCTGATGTTCGGCCTCTTGATGGTGTTCATGATGATCTGGCGGCCACAAGGACTGCTGCCGATGACCAGACCTCACCTGGAGCTACAAAAATGAGCGCGAATCAGAAGAAGTTGTTGGAAGTCTCTGATCTGTCGATGCGCTTTGGTGGACTGCTCGCAGTCAACGGCGTCAAGCTGGATGTCGACAAAGGGGAGGTCATCTCCATCATAGGGCCGAACGGCGCGGGCAAGACCACCGTCTTCAACTGCCTGACCGGCTTCTACCGCCCGAGCGGCGGCACCATCCGCTACAAGGGTGAGGAGATCCAGGGGCTGCCCGGCCATCTCATAGCGCGCAAGGGAATAGTGCGCACCTTCCAGCATGTACGGCTGTTCAAGGAGATGACGGCGGTAGAGAACCTGCTGGTCGCCCAGCACAGGCACCTCAACACCGGCTTTATCGCCGGTCTGTTCAAGACAGCGGCCTTTCGCCGTGCCGAGCAGGAGGGGCTGGAACAGGCCGCCTTCTGGCTGGAGAAGGTAGGGCTCAAGGATCTCGCCAATCGGGCCGCCGGCAACCTGGCTTATGGTCAGCAACGCCGCCTCGAGATCGCCCGCTGCATGGCGACCCGGCCCGACCTGCTGATGCTGGACGAACCGGCCGCCGGCCTCAACCCGAACGAAACCGATGAGCTGAACGATCTCATCATCAGCTTGCGGGACGAATTCGGCGTCTCCGTGCTGCTGATTGAGCACGACATGAAGCTGGTGATGGGCATCTCCAACCGCATCTTCGTGGTCAATCAGGGGACACCGCTGGCCCACGGCAAGCCGGATGAGATCCGCAACAATCCGGCTGTGATCAAGGCCTATCTGGGCGAGTCGTAAGGAACACAAAAGATGTTAGAACTTCGCAACGTATCGACCCACTACGGCAAGATCCAGGCGCTGCACGACGTCAGCGTCGAGGTAAAAGAGGGGGAAATCGTCACCCTGATCGGCGCCAACGGTGCCGGCAAGACCACCTTGTTGATGACGCTGTGCGGCGAGCCTAAACCCAGCAGCGGCAGCATCTGGTTCGAGGGGGAGCAGATAAGCTCCCTCAGCACGGCCCGCATCATGCGCAAGGACATAGCCGTGGTGCCGGAGGGGCGCCGCATCTTCGCCCGCCTGACGGTGGAGGAGAACCTGCTGATGGGCGCCTTCTTCGTCGACAAGGAAGAGCAGCACGGCCTGCTGGATCAGGTGTTCACCCTGTTCCCCCGCCTGCACGAGCGACTGCAGCAACGGGCCGGCACCATGTCCGGCGGCGAGCAGCAGATGCTGGCCATAGGCCGCGCTCTGATGAGCAAGCCGCGCCTGCTGCTGCTGGACGAACCCTCGCTGGGGCTGGCCCCCATCGTCATCCAGCAGATCTTCGACACCATAGAGCAGCTGCGCCGGAAAGGGATGACCATCTTTCTGGTGGAGCAGAACGCCAACCAGGCGCTCAAGCTGGCCGACCGGGGCTATGTGCTGGAAAACGGCCACGTGGTGCTGCAAGACTCGGGGGCTGCCCTGCTGGCCAACCCGGCCGTTCGGCAGGCCTATCTGGGTGGTTAACCCATGAGCAGGGCCAGAGCGGAGGCGGATCACCACAGCTTCTGGCGTGACCCTGCCCTGCCGTTCATAGAGGCGCGGGCGGTGCAGGATGGCCGTCGCGTCTGCTATGAAAAACACAGCCACGCCCATTTCTCCATTGGCGCCATCACGGGTGGTCACAGTCACTATCTCAACCAGCACACAAAACAGGAGGTCAACGCAGGCACCCTGGTACTGATGAACCCGGAAGAGGTACATGCCTGCAACCCCATCGCCGATCACCCCTGGTCTTATCTGATGTTCTACCTCGATACCGACTGGCTGCGCGGCCAGCAGGAGGAGGCCGGGCTGGGGGCCCATTTTCGCCCCTTCGACATGACGGCCAGTCGGGATCCCATGCTGTATGCAGGTTTGCTACGCCTCTATCGTACTTTGCAAGATGACCAGCAAGATCGCCTCGCCAAGGATGTCGTCTGTCACCAGTTCAGCCACCAGCTGCTGGCAAGGCTCACGCCCGCCAGATGGAGCGAGCCACCGCCCCTGCATCTGAGACGCGCCGCCGAGCTGATAAAGGACGAGTATGCGACGCCCCTCACCTTGCAGCACCTGAGCACAGTCGCCGGGCTGACCCCATCCCACTTGGTGCGAGTATTCAGCCGTCATTACGGCATGACCCCGCACGCTTACCTGCTCAACCAGCGGATACGCCAGGCCCGAGCCCTGCTCGCTCAGGGACGGCCCCTGGTCGAGGTGGCATTGGCGACGGGCTTCTCCGATCAGGCCCACTTCCAGCGCCAGTTCAAGCGGCTGGTCGCCGCGACCCCGGGTCAATACCAGTCGCAGTGCCTTCCTCAAGGTTCCAGAACCAGATAAACGGCACTGAGCAACAGCAACATGGCCATCGCCCGGTTGAACCAGCGCAAGCGGTGAGGCGAGAGCAAAACTGCCTGCAGACAGCTGCCGACATAGGCCCAACAAGCGATAGAAACCAGACAGATCACCAGATAGAGGCTGGTAAACCACACTATCTGGCCCACATCGCCCACGGCTCCATAGGCCCCCATCCCCATGCTGGCCGCCAGCCAGGCCTTGGGATTGAGCCACTGCATCAGGGCACCGTATAAAAAAGCGGGTGGCGTGCCGCCTTCACGCTCTATCTCTCCGCTGTCCATCATCAGCAGCCAGACCATATAGCACAGGAAGAGGATGCCTCCCCAGCGGATGCCACCGAGCGCCACTGGCCAGTGCGACAGGGCAGCGCCGAGACCCAGCCCCATCAGCAGCAACAACAGGATGAAACCCAGGGTGGCCCCCACCACATGGCGCAGGCTGGCGCGAAAACCATATTGCGCCCCCGCACTGAGGGCGACCAGATTGACCGGCCCCGGAGAGATGGACATGGCCAGGGCAAACCCGGCCATGGATAGCAACAGACTCATTTCCATGGATAATGCTCGTTGAAGATATCGAGATCTCACCCTACCCATGAGCCTGGTTCTGATATTGAAGAAAATTGCGATCTTCCCGGCGGGACGACCGGACACATTGCGGGCTTAGCACCAGCGCAGGCTTGCGGTAAACTGGCCTCCAGTTACCTTTTCGCAGGACATGCAAATGGACCAGTTTGCCCATATCAGTGCCCATGATGCCCACCAGAAGCTCGCTGCCGGTGAAGCCCGCCTCGTGGATATTCGCGATCCCCAATCCTTCGAGGCAGCACATGCAGTCGGTGCCTTCCACCTCACCAACGGCACCCTGGTGCGCTTCATGGACGAGGTGGATTTCGACACCCCTGTCATCGTGATCTGCTATCACGGCAACAGCAGCCAGGGGGCGGCCCAGTACCTGCTGCAGCAGGGGTATGACGAAGTCTATAGCCTGGATGGCGGCTTCGAGGCGTGGCGCCGGGAGTTTCCCATCGAGGCAGGCGACGCATGATCCAGCTGCTGGTGCTCGACAACGCCCGCATGGCGCAAGCCCTGGTGGACTATCTCGCCACCCTCGGCATCTCGTGCGAGCTGACCCAGTCAGAGCTCGGCGTCTCGGTCTGGCTGGCGGATGAACAACGCCTCGCCCAGGCCCAGCTGGAGGTAAAGCGATTCCTGGCCGATCCGTCCCATCCCCGCTACATGGAGGCCTCCTGGCAGTCAGGTCAGGCGGATGCCCGCATCGATTACAGCAAGGGGATGACGGATCCCGTCACCGATTTCCTCCATCAGGCAGGGCCCCTGACCCTGGTGGTGATCATCGCCTGTATGGCCATTTATGCCCTGGATGCCATCGGCCTGCCCATCTTCGACGAGCTGGCGTTCCACCCGACCCTGGCCCAGTTCACCGACTGGCAGGCGTGGCGTTACTTCACCCCGGCCTTTATCCACTTCTCGATACTGCATCTGGTGTTCAACCTGCTCTGGTGGTGGTATCTGGGGGGCCAGATAGAGCAACGCCTCGGCAGCGGCAAGCTGCTGGTCCTGTTGCTGGTGGGGGCGGCCCTGCCCAATATCGCCGAGTTCTTCGTCAGCGGACCGCTGTTTGGCGGCCTCTCCGGTGTTGTCTATGCCCTGCTGGGCTACTGCTGGCTGCGCAGCAAACTGCAGCCGGCCTGCGGTCTCACCCTGCCACCGGCCCTGATGGGTTTCATGCTGTTCTGGCTGGTGCTCGGCTTCTTCGACATGCTTGGCACCAGCACCGCCAACATGGCCCATCTGGTGGGCCTGCTGGTAGGTCTGCTGCAAGGCTGGCTGGACAGACACCACCAGCCTGCCTGACGGCTGGGCCCCGCCCCGCTCGCAGAAACGAGAACGCCGCCCCGAGGGGCGGCGTTTTTTATGGTCTGCAGCGTTATTGCTTGAGCAGAGAACTGTCGGTGACCTGCACCGCAGTACCGCCACTCATAAAGAAGCTGCCGAACTGGGTCTGCATCTCGGTAGTGACGTCGCCGGTCGGATCGAAGTTCTCGTCCGGTGCCAGCAAGGAGCTGTGACCGCCAGCCACGAAACGAGCCGCATGGTGGTTGGCTGCGCCGGTGGCGGTCAGCGGTTGCAGGGCCAGCAGCTTGAACAGCGGCTCTGTGCCCCCCAGCGGAGCGGACGCTATGCTGTTCGGGATCACCTGATCCGACAGACTCAGGGCACCGTCACCCACTATCTCGGTGGCAAACAGCGGGAAGTCCGCCTTGATGCCGCTGGCGAGGTTGATCGGATCCGCCGAATCCAGTACCGACTGGGCCGCAAAGCTGTAGTTCTGCAGCGTGCTGGCTGCGGCCGCCTGAGTGGTTGCACCCAGACTAGGCAGGAACTCGTTGACGAAGCAGGTTGGCACTGCCGTCTGGCAGTTGGGTGCATAGGCGGTGAAGGCCGCCTTCAGCTCGGCACTGCCACCGGTCAGCACGCCCATTTTGATGGTCGGGCCGAAGGTCGGCGAGTTCAGCAACAGCGGTGCTATGCCGCCACCCGGCATGGCCAGACCACCGGTATCGAACTTGAACAGGGCATCCGCCTGTGCGTTGCCGATCGGCTGATTGGCGACCGCCAGCAGGTTGGCTCCCGAGATGGCACCCAGGGAGTGCCCCAGGAAATGTACCTTGAGGTTGCCGGCACTGCCGATGGCGTTCTGGCCATTGGCAAGACCCACTGCCATGCGCAGACCCAGCAGATCCGCCACGCTCTGTTTCAGGTTGTCCCGCGCCACAGTCAGGTAGCTCAGGTTCAGATACGGCGTCGGATTGTCGGAGGTAGTCACTGTAGCTATGCTGCCACTCAGGGCGAAGCCACGTTCACCGTGCAGCGGATGATCGATCACCACCACTGCGACATTTTTGCTGGCCGTGATGCCAGCGCCAATCTGCCCCAGTGCCAGCGCATAGGCGTTCTCTTTCACCGAGGTGACGCCGTGCTGATAGATGATCACATCGGTGATATTAGCCAGCTGCGCTGCCGCAAAGATCCGCATCGGCACTGACTGGACCTCTTCCAGTGCAGGCAACGGATTGAAGCGACCAATGTTCTGCTCGGCATCCAGCGGCTTGCCGCCGGAGGTGAGGGTCACCCCGACCAGCTTGCTCGCCTCGGCCAGCAACTCGCTCTGACGAGTCGGATCGGCCATCAACTCTGCCAGCAGGGCCGGATCCACACCCGCCCCCACCAGACCGGCGATCACTTC
>Ga0115550_1003262_pt1 | contig 10631 bp, 9 predicted proteins | sample COGITO_mtgs_1005_FD_87177 | JGI IMG/M metagenome (GOLD analysis project Ga0115550, IMG submission 87177) | Pelagic marine microbial communities from North Sea - COGITO_mtgs_100511 | ecosystem: Environmental > Aquatic > Marine > Epipelagic | place: Germany:Helgoland, sampling site Kabeltonne... | reverse complement strand
TTGAAGCTGCTGCCAGGTATTGGCATTTTGTTGATGTGGTTTGACTTTTTTTATTTATTAGTATATATTGGTGAGGTTCTTAATTTAAAATAATTTAAAATTTATGCTTTTTTTTAGTCCTTTAGAACAATTCGACATTGTACCTTTTTTCTTTTTCTTATTCGTTTTTTCTTTTCTTTTTTCAAAAAGAATTGCTTTACCTTCTTTACCGCTTTTAAATAGAAAAGCAGTTGTTTTGCCTTCAGACTCTATTATTATTTCAAAAAGAATTGTTTTACATTCTTCTTCATTTCAGACTACAATACGTTTTTATTCTTCATCTACTTATTCTGAAAAAGATTTTTTTTTGTTTCAGAAAATTAGTCCTCAATTTCACTTTTTTATTAAAAGTACCCTTTTAGAGGTTATCCTTTATCAAAAGGCATGCTTTTCGAATATACCACCAAATAAAGTTTATCTATTTTTAAATCCTTTTATTAAAATAATCACGATATCTTTATTAAACGAAAATTCTGACTTACTTTGTTATTATAGAGAAATGAAATCGCTTAAAAAAAGTGATATGATATATCTTGATAATTATAGAGTGAAAGATGAAATTTATATTATTCGTGATTTTATTAATGATGTTTTAGCCTCATTAATAGAGGAGGGCTTTCCTTTGATTTCAGTTAAGCCCTCGTTCTCATCCTCGTCTAGTGTTATTTTTTTCAATACTCTTGATTTAAGTAAAATTCCATTTGATTTGTTAATTAAAAAATATTTAGAATTGAAAAAACCTTTGCTTGAAAGTTCTTCAAGAATTTTATTTCCTAATAATATTGCTAAAGCTAAAACAATTGATTTTAAAAGCTTTACTGTTTGTAAAAATATTTATTTAGATGAACTAGAAAAAATTCAACAAGTTCCATTTTTTGTAAATATAATTTTGTTAAAAAAAAAACTAAAGTTTTTTTTACACAATTTAAGCAGTGAGTGTTTTTTTTCAAAAAAAATTTTAAATAGTATTTTGGAAATTTATGCTTTAAATTCAATTGTATCGAATCAAAAGTCAAATTTACTTAAATTTTTTTTAAAGATAAATATAACCTGTGTTGGTTTACTAACACATGAAGCAGTGCTTTTTACAAATACCTTTTATTTTCTCCAGGATTGTTTAGTGGATGAAAGAAATAAAAAGCTAGCTTTTTTAAAACCTTGCAATATACTATTGGAAGTGTATAGTCTACTTTTTGGTGATTTGGCAGTGGCTGGAATTGTAAATTCCAATACAGTTTCTGTTTTAGCATTAAAGCAATTATTTACTAACCCAAAAAATTCTTTGCTAGAAAAATTTGGCTGAATTTTTTCTGATATTGACTTTTTAACAGAATTGATAGACTATTTTTTTAATGGTGGTACACCCTTGATAGAATCAGCTAAATTTTGAAAAAAATATCAAATTAAAAATGATACATGTAATAATTTTATATTAAAAAAAAAAAATTTTTTTCCTATTCTTAATTGATTTTATAGGAATTTTAAAAGAATTTTTTCTGGTTTTTTTGAATTTTTGAAGTTTTTAAATAAAAGAAATCCAAATACTTCAGTATGTATTTTTTGAAAAAAAAATAAAACATATTTTCATGTTAACAAAACAAAAAAAGTAAGCTTTGATTTTAAAAAGGCTTTTAAGCAATCACGTGGAAAGCGTATGGGTTTTGAAGTAAATCAAAAAAAAACATTTCATGCTGCTAAAACTGGCCACAGTGTTTTCCAGAATCTTATAGATTCGTTGTATGGAACTGTAGTTTTTAATCTTCTAACTCAATTTGAAAAAAAAGGGGTTATTGTTTATTGAATAAATAATTCATTTGGTATTCCACAAAACCAAGTAAATTGTTTTAAAAAAGCTTATAAACAAGAACTATTTCAAACAATTTTTAAAGCTGAATTTAAAAATATTATAGCAATTAAAGGCGTTGATTTCGATGCTTTTCAAAAAAAAATATTTTTAAAAAAAAATTGTTTAAAATGGTTAGAGTTCAACCAAAAGAAATCAAATTCTTCGCTTAAAAAAATATAAATTTTGTTTGTAGTTTATATTTTTTATTTTTATCAATTTTTTAAAAAAAAAATTGTGGTCTTTGAAATAGCTTAATTGGTAAAGCGAATAGTCGTATGACTGTTATATTTGGGTTCAACTCCCAATTTTAAACTTTAAGTATAAAACATTATAAATATTTTAATAGTTTTTAAATAAAAATAATGCTTGTTAATATAAAAAATGGCATTAAAAATTTATATATAGCAATCGAATTTCCTATTAACATACAAACATAAAAAATTAAAATTAATATAGAAGATAACATTTGTATAAAAAACGCGGGTTGAATTTGTTTTATTTTTATAAAATATTGTTCTATTGTTTTTACCAAATTTAAGGCTCCAAAAAATTCTAAAATACCTCTATCTATATCTTTATAAGAGAAAGTATAACTAAAATCCAAAATCTTTAAACCAAAAATTTGATTATAAAATTTATCAAAATATCATTTTTTTATTAAAAAATTGATTATAAATAAGGAAAATTTACTTTGGTTTGATTTAAAAAATAAATTTAAATTATATAAATATAAAATGGAAGCAGCAAATGTTCCTAACAGACTTAAAACCAAGGGTAAAATTTTATAAAAAAAGTTAATAAATTCTGAATCTGCTTTTATAAAAGCATTTGGGTTTAAAAATATAGAATTCCCTCAAAAAGGCGTGCCTAATCCTACAAAAAAATCTTTTGATAAAAATCCTACCGTTATACTTAGTAGTGCTAATAAAAATAAGGGTACGCCTATTAAAAAAGAGGACTCATGGGCTTTTAATAAAATTAATTTGTTACCATTAGGCTCTGATAAAAATATCATAAAAAGAAGCCGTGTTGAATAAAAAGAAGTACAAAAAACTGCACCTGAGCCAAAAAAATAACAAAAATAAGAAAAAAAATTTTGTTTAGAAAAAGCTATTTCTAAAATTAAATCCTTTGAATAAAAACCTGCTAAAAAGGGGAAGCCAATTAACGCTAAAGATCCTACTAGTAAAATACTATATGAAAAGGGTAGTAATGTTTTTAAACCTCCTAGTTTTCGAATATCTTGTTCATTAAAAGTAGAGTGAATAATCGATCCAGCTGCCAAAAAAAGTAACGCTTTAAAAAAGGCATGATTTGATAAATGAAAAAGAGCTACATCATAGATGGATAGGCCACAAGCAAATATCATATAACCAAGTTGACTGCAAGTTGAATAAGCAATAGTTTTTTTAACATCATTTTGAAATAAACCTGTACTTGCTGCAAAAAATGTTGTAAGTGATCCTATATATGCAATAAATTCTAAAATTAAAGGAGCAAATTCAAAAAAAAATGAGCATCTAATAATTAAAAAAATTCCAGCTGTTACCATTGTAGCTGCATGAATTAAAGCAGATACTGGAGTTGGTCCTTCCATTGCATCAGGCAATCAAACATGTAAACCTATTTGTGCTGACTTACCCATTGCTCCTATAAATAATAATAAACAAATAAAATTTAAAATTAAAAAATAAGTACCTAAAAAATTAAAATAAATTTTTTTAAAAAAAGGAGCTAAACTAAAGGTTATATCATAGTTTAAAGTACCAAAAATATTATATATACAAAAAATAGCAAAAAGTAAAAAAAAATCACCAATACGATTTATAAGCATAGCTTTTATAGCAGCTTTATTTGCTTGAATTCGTGTAAATCAAAAATTTATTAATAAATATGAACATAAACCTACGCCTTCTCAACCTAAAAAAAGTTGTAAAAAATTATTTGCTGTTATTAAAATTAACATAAAAAAGGTAAAAAAAGACAAATAACCCATAAAACGAGGTAGATGTGGATCATGTGCCATATATTCTGTAGAATATACGTGAACTAAAGTTGAAATAAAAGTAACTACTAAAAGCATAATAACGGTTAAACTGTCTATACAAAAAAATCAATCTACTTGTAGTAAATTTAAAGTAATTCAACTTCCAATATTTATTTTAAATATAACATTTGAAACTAATACTTTATAAAATAAAATTAAAGAACTAAAAAAAGCACATAAAATACTACTTGTAGTTATTAAACATGCACCAAAACCTAATCGAAAACCAAAAACAGAACCACTTAAAAACCCCAGGAATGGAGCAAATAAAATTAAAGCAAGCATTAAAAAATAAATTTATTGAAAATAAATAATATAAATATAAGAAGTTTGGATAAATTTTAAAATAATATTAGGAAAAATACCAAATAAAAGAACAAAAATTATTAAAGGTAAAATAATCATAAATTCACGAATATTTATATCTTTATATATATTAGTAAATTTAATTTTTAAATTACCAAAAAGTAATCGATTAGTTAATCATAAAGAATATGCACCAGAAACAATAACACTCAAAGCTGCTACAAAACCACTAATGATGTTAAATTTAAAAGTACCTAAAAGCAATAAAAATTCTCCAATAAAACTACTTGTACCTGGTAAAGCTATATTTGCTAATGTAAAATATAAAAAAATACTAGCATAGATTGGCATAGTATAAACAAGCCCGCCATAATAAATTAATAGTCGTGAGTGATACCGATTATAAACAACTCCAATTAATAAAAAAAGCGCTCCTGAAACAAATCCATGGTTTATACTTTGTAAAAGCCCGCCTTCTAAACCTAAATTATTAAAACTAAATAATCCCAATACAACTAAATTCATATGGGCTATTGAAGAATATGCAATAATTCTTTTTAAATCTGTTTGTCTTAAAGCTGTGAATGAAGCATAAATAATTCCAATCAAAGCTAAAATAAAAACTAAAGGTGAAAAAAATATTGAAGCTTCTATAAATAAACTAATATTAAATCGTATCAAACCATATACACCAATTTTTAATAAAATACCTGCTAAAAGCACAGAACCTATTGTAGGTGCTTCTACATGAGCTTCAGGTAATCAAATATGAAATGGAAACATAGGTATTTTAGAAGCTAAAGAAAAGAAAAAAGCTAACCATAATCAAAATTGTTCCTTAAATGAAAAAGGGTAAGTAGTAATATATTCAAAACTAAATGATCCTACTTTATAGTAAATATATAACAAACTTGATAACATTAATAAAGATGTAATTAATGTATAAAAAAATAATAAATAAGCTGCCCTAATTTTACGTTCTCTTGAGCCTCAAATCCCAATTAAAAAAAACATTGGAATTAAAATGGCTTCAAAAAAAATATAAAAAAGTAAAATATCAAGTGTAGAAAAAACTAATATAAGTAATAATTCTAATAAAAATAAATTTACTAAAAAATATTTAAAAAAATATTCGTTTCAAATAAAAATTAAACATAGTAAGCATAATAAGGAAGTTAAAAAAACAAATAAAATTGAAATTCCATCTAACCCAAAAACAAAAGTTATATTAAATAAAGAAGAGCCTATATTGAAAGAAGTCATGTTTTGAAAATAAAAAGAATTTAACTTAAAAGTAATTAATAAAAAAGTGGTTAAAATTAAAATAAAACCTGAAATTCAAATGGATAATTTTTTTAAAACGATTACTTCTGTTTGTGGTATAAAAAATAAAATTACTAAAAATATAGTTAAAAGAAAAAAAATTAAACCTAAAATCATTTTAAACTATAAAATATTATACTACCATAAGGAATAAATTGTATTTTATATAAAAAAGCTGCTTATCGATCAATTTCACCAAATACAATATCCTGAGTACCAATAATCGTTACAACATCTGCAATCATATGGCCTTCAACCATTGAATTTAAAGCTTGTAAATGCCCAAACCCAGGAGCTTTAATTTTACAACGATAAGGCTTTTCGGAATTATTAGTAACTAAATAAACTCCAAATTCTCCTTTAGGAGCTTCAGTAGAAGTGTAAGTTTCACTTGAAGGCAATAAAAACCCTTGTGAAAAAATTTTAAAATGATTAATTAAACTTTCCATTGATTTTTTTAATTCTACTCTTTTTGAAGTAGTATAATTAGTATTAAAGGTTTTAATAGAACCTTTTGAAAGCAAATTTATACTTTGTTGTATAATATTTAAAGATTCACGCATTTCTTCAATTCGAATTAAATATCGATCAAAGCAATCACCATTAGTACCAACAGGTATAGAAAAATTTAGTTCAGAATATATTTCATAAGGATAAATTTTCCTCAAATCTCAATTTATACCAGAACCACGAAGCATTACACCACTAAACCCTCATTCCAAAGCATTTTTTGAAATTACAACTCCAATATCAACTAAACGCTCTTTTCAAATTCTATTTTTGGTTAAAAGCTCTTCCATTTCATCAAGTCTAAAATTAAATTGTAATGTAAAAATATAAATATCATCAATTAACCCCATAGGCAAATCGCTTGAAACTCCACCAGGTCGAATATAAGCTGCATGCATACGAGCACCTGAAACACGTTCATAATATTCCATTAATTTTTCACGCTCTTCAAAAGCTCACATAAAAGGTGTCATTGCACCAACATCCATTGCATGGCAACCCACGGCTAATAAATGATTTAATATTCTAGTAATTTCACAAAAAATAACTCTTATAATTTGTGCGCGACGTGGTATTTTTAATTTTGCAATTTTTTCAACAGCCAATGAATATGTATGTTCTTGGGCCATCATAGAAACATAATCTAAACGATCGAAATAAGGTAATGCTTGCATAAAAGTTTTATACTCAATTAATTTTTCAGTGCCTCGATGTAATAAACCAATATGTGGATCAGCACGTAGCACAACTTCACCATTTAATTCTAAAATAAGTCTTAATACACCATGTGCAGCGGGATGCTGTGGTCCAAAATTAATAGAAAAATTTGTAAGTTTTTTTTGAAGTTTATTTTTTTTTAAAAGCATAAATTTATTATTAAATTATCAAGGCATTTCAAATGTAAAAGTTCTAAATTCTTGTGCTAATTCTAAAGGCTCTGAAACCATTCGTTTTTCTAAAATATCATAACGTATTTCAATATACCCCGATAAAGGGAAGTCTTTTCTAAGCGGGTACCCTTCAAATCCATAATCTGTTAGCAAACGACGCAAATCAGGATGATTTTCAAAATAAACTCCAAATAAATCCCAAATCTCTCGTTCTCATCAATTACTATTTCGAAAAATATTATTTATAGAAAAAATTGTTGTAATAGCATCTATAAAAAGTTTTATTCTTAATCTTGTATTAAAGGTTACACTTAACAAATCATATACTATACAAAACCTATATTTTTTTTCAATTAAATCTAAACCAGAAATACATGAAAGAATATTATACTGATAGAAAATTTGCTTTTTTAAAATATAAAAATTAAAAATAAGACAATTTTTTGAAATTGTTAAAATGGATTCGTTATTAATTTTTTGGTAAGAAATAAAAGGAATTATATTTTGAAATTTTTTTATAAAATTATTTTTAATCATTATCAAATTATTTTGAATTATATTTTAAAAAAACCAATACTAATATGTTTAGAAACTATAAATAAATGTGTAGGCCAAAAAAACAAGGCTAATAAAAGTATAACTACAAAACAAATTAAACTTATCGAAAAATCTTGATAAACATATAAAAAATTACCTTGAAAAAGTTGATTTGATTTTTTACTTATTTGTACTTCAAAAAAAATTAATTTTAAAACACGTAAATAATAAAAAGTTGAAATACTGGCAATAAGTATTAAAAAAACAGTAACTGTAAAATCTTGAGATTTAATTATATTTAAAAATAAAAGAAATTTTCCTAAAAAACCTACAAAAGGCGGCATGCCAGAAAGAGAAAAAAAGAAAAAAATAAGAATTAAAGATCAAGTTCTATTTGTTTTAAATAAATTAATAAAATTTGATAAAAAAATAGGGAAATTTTGATTTCTTTTAAAAAACAAAACTTGTTTTTGAAATCCATATATTGCTGTTAAAATTCCTCAGCCTAAAACTGCTGTTAAATTATAAAGAATTAAAAAAAATATAATAGACATAATGGAATCTTTTGAAAAAAAACCTAAAGTTATTATAACAAAACCAATTTGAGCGATAGAACTATAAATAAATAATTTTTTGATTCGTTTTTGTTTTAAAGCACTAAAGGTACCTCAAATAATTGAAAAAAAACCACCAAAATAAAATATAAATTCTAAATTTTTAAAAATATTTATATTTATAAATAAAAAACGAATTAAAATAGTAAAAATAATAATTTTAGGTAAAACAGCTAAAACTATTGTAGAACTTAAAGGCGAGCCATCATAAACTTCAGGAACTCAAAAATGAAATGGTACAACAGCTAATTTAAAAAAAAAAGTGAGTAAAATTAATAACATGCTTAAAACAATTATAATATTTATTTTTTCCATATTTTCATTAAATGGTAATAAAGTTAGTAAATTTAAAAAATAAAAATTTGTAGTACCAAATTCACTATAAAAAATTAAAACACCAAATAAAAAAATACAAGAAAAAAAGGAACCTGATATAAAATATTTTAAAGCAGCTTCAGTTGAAAAAGTAGAATTTCTTTTTGCTCCGGCTAAAATATAAAAACAAAGGGCTTGTAATTCTAAAACTAAATACGTTGAAAACAAATCATAACAACTTATAAGTAATAATGAGGCAAAAATGGAAAAAAATAAAATAATAAAAATTTCAAAGAAATTTAAGTTTTGATAACAGTAACTTTGCCAAATAAATATAAAAATTAAAATGATAGAAAAAATAAATATTATTTTAATATACGAGGAGGCTAAATCATTTATAAATAAAAAATTTGTAAAAATACCTTCAATTTTTATATTAAACAATAAAGTTAAAACTATAAATAAAATATAGTAAAATTGAAAAAAAATTTTTTTATCAATTAAAGAAAAATTATATTTAGGAAAAGTTATTTTAGTAATGTTGTATAATAGTTGTGATAATAAGCTAAAAGATAAAAAAATTTCGGGAAGAAATGCTTTAAGAAGTAAATTATCCATAAAAAATTAAATATTATTTATTGTTATATTTTATATATATGTAAAAACGTTTACAAAAGTAGCGAATTATAAATTTATTATAAAAAAATTATACGCTAGTAAAAGTGTATAAAATATCTACTTTTTCTAACAAAGGAACAGAATTGTTATAAAATTTTATTTCATTTTAAAATTAATTGAATACCTTGAATCTTTTTTATATATATTTTTTTTTAAACAAAAAAGTTGAATTTCAGTATTTTTTTTATGAAATATTTTAATTTTTTTAAATAAAACTGTTAATAAAATTAGAGGTTTTAAGGCTATTAAAAAGGATTGACTTTTATTAAAAAAATAAATTTTTTTAAAATTTTTAATTAAGGGTATTTGTATTAATTGCTTTTTTTGTTTATTTAAACTGTTAGAGAATAATTTATACCTTTTATTTGGTTTAATACTTAAAAAACCATTAAAATAATATTTAATTAAACCTCGTTTAATTTTTATTTTTTTTAAAAACGTAGTATAATTGCTAAAAAAATTTATTTGATTAAAAGTATTTAAAAGTGTAAAAAAATATTTTATTTTTTTTAAAAACACTTTTTGCTTATAAAAAATAAAAAATATATTAAAATTATTTTTATTAAAATAAGTTATGCGGTCCAATAAAATATAACTACCAATTTTTTTTTTAAAAAAACTGTTTTTATAATAAAATAAATTGTTTTTTTTACTTACAAATTATTTAATTAAAATTTTTTTTGATTTTTTTTTTAAAAGTTTAAATAAAAAAAATACAGAAAAAGTATCAATTAAAGCAAATTGTTTATTTTTAAATCCAAAAAACCTAACTAAAAATTTAATTGAAAATATATTTATAATAGTTTTTTGTAAAAAAATGTTACTTAAAAGATTAGAATTAAAAAAATAAAATTCTTTTTTCATAATTATTTTATTTTTCAAAAGTTAACTTACTTTTAATGGGTAATCGAAATTTTGCTGTGGCTAGAGCTTTTATACCTAAAGGTATATTTAAAGTATTTAATTCACAAATAATCATTCCTGGTTGAAATTTACAAATTCAATCTTCAACAGACCCTTTTCCTTTTCCCATACGCATAGCTAAAGGTTTGGTTGTTTTAGCTAATTGTGGAAAATTTATAAAAAAAATACGACCAAATTTTTTAATAACTTTTCTTACTGACTGTTTTATAGAATCAAAATGCTTTATACTTAAAATTCCATGTTCTACTGCTTTTAAGCCTAAATTTCCCATATATAATGAATTTGAATTTGTATTTTTATACAGTTGGTTAAAAATTTTTCCTTTAAAAATTTTTTTATATTTGCTTTTAACTGGACTAAAATTCATATTATCCTCAAAATATTCATAAAGTTAACCCATATACGCCATATAAAGTACACAGATTTTTGGTTGCAAAATCTATTTTTTTATTAAAACTTTGATTAGGTATTTTTCCTTCTTGTAAATATTTAAAACTAGCTCTCATTTTGCCTTGCAGCTTTCCTTTAATTAAAAGTTTTAAGCCTTTAATTTTAAATTTTGATATTTTTATTTTATATTTGTTTATATTAATGATTAAATG
>Ga0115550_1003256_pt1 | contig 10647 bp, 19 predicted proteins | sample COGITO_mtgs_1005_FD_87177 | JGI IMG/M metagenome (GOLD analysis project Ga0115550, IMG submission 87177) | Pelagic marine microbial communities from North Sea - COGITO_mtgs_100511 | ecosystem: Environmental > Aquatic > Marine > Epipelagic | place: Germany:Helgoland, sampling site Kabeltonne... | reverse complement strand
TTTAAAAAAATCTTCGTTTCTTTTTTTTGTTGCCCACGGGTGTTTAGTTATAACTGTCATATGTTTCCTTTTTATTTTTTCATCATTATTTTTATATTATTGTTTTCTTCCACAACTTTGTCATACTCTTTTTCAAGTGCAGCGTATTTACCTTCTTGAGCAAGTATTGCTTCACCTGCCTTACGGCATTGTCGTTGTAGATACTCTTTCTGCTTCGTAAGATCTTCTATTTTTCGCTCTAGATCTCCTGGACCTCTGTTATTTTTAATTCGATCCATGTCTTGTTTTAATATCATGTTTAACTATCTCCTTTATTATTGTTGTGTACGGATTAAATTCCATTTTATTGCAACCTGTGAATACCATCAGAATCAATAATAATATTATCAACTTCATCTGCATTTATCTCACCCTCGCTTTCACACACCCCACATTGAACTATAACTTCTTCTTTTGTTAGTTCGTACGGTACTCGTATAAAACCATTGCCCTTACAATTAGGGCAAGGTACTTTATTTTTTAAGTTTGCCATTTAGACTCTTCACTTTCTCATTCACTAGAATGCTTATAGTTTGTGATCTACTTAAAACTGTATTAGGTACAAGTACCTTCCTTATCTTATCTATCATATGATAGTCTGCGTGTTTTAACGATACGTTTTTATATTTAGTTATATCAGTCATTTTTCCTCTTTCATTGGTTATATAGGTTATATCCCATATTTTATATTACTTGTCAACTTTATTTTTGGCTGCTGGTAGGTCTCACCCAGCATTATATCTAACGCATCTTACTGCGCCTATCTCCGAAGAGCTACGAAGACCAATGGGCCAAATTTTATTTCATAATGCACCAGACACATTCACTGATCAGGTGACTCAAAGCGCCTGGCGACGTTCCCATAACTCCCCTCTTTGTATAGAGGATCAAAGCTTGTCGTACAGAGGCTAGCGCGAAGCTTTACGTGGACGCAGGTAATAGTCATTGTGCTCAATTTTATTTACAAATACACCCAAAAAAGACACTACCATTTTTCATAACATATCTATTAATGTCACTATTATAAACAGTAAGTTTATTTCTAAGTATATCGCATAGATCAAAACAATCTTCCCAGATTTCTCCTGCAAGCAGGTCAACTGTTACGGGTACAACAAAAAACAGTCCATCTTGAAAAATAATTAAATCCATTAGTCCCCTGCTTTTGAGTCGTAGTTAGTTGTGCCCCAAGCTATTATTTTCTTGATCCCCGGTGCCTCAAGCTGTAGCTCTGCATAAGGTTTCCATTGTTTCTTAATCAAATTTAATTCTAAAATTAAATTAGACCATTGTTTTGCATTTATATTTTTACTTGTTATTGTTACTTTCTTCACTTGCTTTTATCCTCTCTAAGAATTGTATTCTTATTTCTATTGTTGTTGCTTGATCCAGGTATCCGTTTATCATATCAAAATAGGGTGCCAAAGAACCTTGATCAGGTGTTTCTGCATTTAACATCGTTGCTACTTTATTATGCAACTCATCTCTTAACGCAGTATTATATATTATTAGTTTTTTTATTTTCATAATAATCCTTTCATATTTATTCTAGGATATTATGATGTAGTTGTCAACGCCCTTGGCCCTGATATTTTTTATGGCGATTGTTTCTTTTTTCTGATTTTGACTTAGATTTCTTATGTTTTCCGGGCCTTTTTTTAGGTTTATCCCGAGGTGCAAACTCTGCTCCTTTGGCCTTTTTCACTATTTCCAATCCTTAATAAAAAGTTTAGAGCCATCTGTTCTAGATTGCATGATTGGTAAATAACTTATTTTACCATTTACATGTTGCTCTAGATCTCCACCACACTCCATACATCTATAAAACTGAGAATCAATTCCAACTAATGTAGTGACTTCATTACATGTTGGACATTCACCTTTAACAATTTCTGCTGTAACTTTAAAATTTTTTTTCTTTTTCATTACTGACAACTTAAACACTCATCATTGTCTTTGTCAAGGTCAGCCAGTGCTTCTTGTTTACATTCATCATTACAGAACATATCAAATTCGTCCTTAGCTTCAAATTCTTTTTTACACTGTTTACATTTTTTCATTATTTAGTTCTAACAGAATCTATAAAATTGTAAACCCTTCCAAATTGCTTATCAATACTCATTAAATCAGACTGAATCATCGTCACTGTTAATTGAAGTTCTATTAATGTAACTAGTGTCCAAGTAGCCAAACCTAGTAAAATTGTACCTAGTAATCCTATTAACATTGTGTTAGTTTTTCTACTCATTTTTTCTTCTTCTTATTAAAAAGATTTGCAACCCACTCACAAATATCATCCATCTTTGCAAAAAACTTATAAAAAAATTTATCTACCATCTAAATACTCTTCTAATTTTTTACCTGCTGGCGATAAAGTTATCATGTAAGAAAACACTGCAGCTAATAACGCAGTGCATGCAGCCTCACTCCAAGCTTCACCAAAATGTGTTGAATGTGATAATATATCTGCAGTAAAACAACCTATAAACATAAGTAAAGGTAATTTGTAATGAAACTTCCAAGGTATAAAAGACATGAGTATAACTAAAAAACCAGTTATAGCACCTGTCCGTGTTGCAATTATAGCATGTGATGAAGTTAATGCAGGTAAATTACCTTGCACCATAAATATCATACATGATAACCACGCTAGTGATAGTTTGTGAAAGAATAATGAGAGTTTACGTTTAATATCCACTTGGACCCCCAAAGATAGCTAATAGACATAGCAATACAATCAACAAAGCTGTAAACCTGTAATCCATCCTGTCTATCTCCATAATTTAAATTCCTCATTTTTTTTCCTCGATTTCATAAAAGAAATTGTCGGTGTCTTCAGTCTTCCATTGGCCCGTGTCTTCTACGTTCCATTCATTAGTTTGAACTTTCCAATCTGGAATACTGTCCTTGACAGTAAAAGATGGTAAGTCCCAAATACATCTGTTATTGGGTTGAGCGGCATAATTTCCATCATCTAAAGCGATAATGTGTGCACACTTATGTTCGTGTGGAATTTCTGAGTGATCAGTATCTAGTATATTAGCATCTGGATGTGACCAGTCAATAGTAAAAAGATAAGAACCGTGATGCCATTTCTTGTCTTTACCAATATATTTACCGTGAGCTGAACTTAGAATAGCCCAAGAAGTAACAGCAGGATGATAACTAAAAGAATTCCAAAGCTCCAATTCATCCAGTCGTCTGAGTGGGACGTTTTCGATTTTGAAACCACGTTGTATAAATGCGCTAATAGGCAGGCGATAGAATATTGCGCCGTTCTCCATGATAGCATGAAATAATATTGCACGGCCACCCATGCTGGTAATACCAAAGATAATACAATCTTCAACTTCTCCATGATGTTTTTTACAGTCATATAAATATTCCCTCCTTATTTGAGCATAGGTTGCTGGTATATTTGCATTTAAATAAGCCATTAATCGTTTATAGCTCCCCAGTTTTTACCGAACTCGTAATCTACTTTGTTTGGTACTTCTAGTTTAACAGCATTCTCCATAATCTCAATAATTTTTTTAGCTTGTGATTCATTCTCGATTGATATGTCAAGTTCATCATGTATTTGAATATGGGGTATTATACCTTCATTATGTAAGTCTAACATAGCTTTTTTAGTCATGTCAGCAGCACTACCTTGGATTAATTTATTTAAAGCTTTGTAAGTATAAGCTCTCTTGATCCCCGGTCCATGTTCCTGGAGTGCATCTTCATGCAACATAGCTTTATGCATACCAAAACTATTTGGTTCCCATAGATGGAATCTACATAGTCTGCCAAGTAAAGTTCTTATCTGACCACGTTCCTGTGCTCTGTTAGAAGCTTTATCCATAAGCTGTTTAACAAAAGGAACTTTGCCATGATAAGTATTAAACAATTCATTAGCCTTTTCTTTTGATACCCCGAGCTCTGCTTGAAGCTTAGTTTTACCCATACCATAAAACAATCCTAAGTTAATGGTCTTGGCTTGTGTTCTTTTAATCTCTGCCATGTCTGCCACTGTTTGGTGAAAGTCTGAGTTAGGATCATCGTTGTAAGCGTCTACTACATCGTACACTGAAGGTAGTTTATATAATGCTGCGTAGTGTACAACTAAACGTGGTTCCTGTTGTGAGTAATCAAAACAACCCCATGTATGATTTTCTTCTGGAATAAATAATGATCTAATCTTAGGACCCAAATCTTTATTCCTTGCTGGAATCTGTTGTAGGTTAGGATTCTGATATGAAAATCTACCGGTCACGGTACCACCGCCTGCATTTCTTAATTGGTTTATCTCTGCATGTATTCTACCTTTGTGTTCGTATTTTAAAATAGAATCTATAAAAGTTGTGTGTGCCTTATTAACTTCTCTAGCTTTAGCAATCATGTTGACTACAGGATGCTCGTGTTCTTGTAAAAAGTTTTTAGTAAAACTAGGTGCATCAGTCTTCTCTGTTCTATCAAATGGTATCTTTAAGTTTTCAAATACTTGTGCTATACTTCTTGCGGCCCAAATCTGTGGTCTAACATTTGTTTCCTTTTCTATCGCAGTTAGTATATCCTGTTCCTCTTTTATCAAAGTCTTTTTAAGATTTTGTGCACCTTCAACATCAACTCTTACACCTTTAAATCTCATATCAACTAGACATGGAAATAAATCTGTCTCTAAATTAAATACAGCATCTAAGTCTTGTTCTATAATTTCTCTTTTCATGTGTTGCCATAAACCAAACGTAGCTTCTGCATCACGTTCAGCATAAGCACCAACATTTAATGAAGGTAATTTATACATCTCAGATTTTGGGTCTATTCCCCATTGTGCTGCTGCCTCACTTAGGCCAGCTTCACTTTTACCATAACCATTATACTTCCATGACAAACTATTAAGATCATATCTAAATCTATTCTCATCAGTCACAGCTGCGGCTATCATTGTATCCACAATTCTACCATTAATTTTTAGTCCCAGTGCCCTGATCCAAGCTACATCGTACATTGCATTGTGAAATATTTTTGTAGAATCTGTTTTTAAAATATCTTGAAACCATTCTAATACTTTCTTACGGTCCATGTTACCACCACCGTGGTGATTGATTGGAAAGTATCCTTTGTAATGAGCAGTTGCTACAGCTATTCCTATAACTTCTCCATTACCAATGATTGCTCCAGATCCTTTTTTAATTAAGTCTGGGTCTCTTGTCTCTAAGTCAATTGCAATTTCATCAACCTGTCTAAGGTCTGGAAACTCTGTAGGTATCACCCACTCTGTTTGTGCACTAAATACTGGTATTTTCATTTAAACCTTTTTTGTTGTTGTAATAAAGCATTCCTGGTTTTTCGTATTTAAGTAACCTTCTTTTCATAACTTGGTTCTCTCTATAAATTTTATCTATTTTTTCAAGAGCCGCTGTTAGTCTTAATCTTACTTTTAAAAACTCATTCATAATGTTAGGTAGCAAAAAATCAATAGGCATGTAAATAGCCCCATGTAAAATGGTATATGATTATTTGGTTCCATAGTCCCTTTGTTTTATCATTTCTAAATAATGTATTGCTTTATCGATGTCTTCTACTCCGCCTTTCTGCGAGTGTCTGCATATATACTTTATAGCGTTTCCTTCTGCAAAAAGCAATTTGTTTTTGTTTACAAATTCTGCTGGCTGTATTTTCATGTACATGTAATGTGTACCTGAAATTTGTTTTAAATATGGATTTTCTTTTTTAGATGTCATAACCTTTCTCCTCCTTTATTGCTTCCATTATATATAAATTTTGTTTGGTTCTTGTTACTCCAACATACCAAACCCTATGTTCCTCATCTTGTTTATCTATACTTCTTTCTATAGCTTCTCTTATTTTTTTTGTATTATCTAAAATAATTAAAACATTATTTGCTTCACCACCCTTAGCTGCATGCATAGTAGATAACTTAATTCTAGGGTCTTCAGATAATTTTTCATTGTTACGCATCATTTCTCTGATGTATAAACATTCTTCTGGGTCTGCTTTAAATACTTCATACCAATGGTCTGTAAAAGCATAACCAAATTCTTTTAAATCATACATACGTTCTTCTGTTAATTCTTTATCTAATTCTAAGAATTCAAATAAATCTTTACATTCCGATATTGATAATTTGTCCCCATTGGTCCAACGTGTGTAATCTTTTATTGACTTGTACAGTCGAGTCCTGTAACTTTTTCTATCTTTTATTTCAAAGTATATCCCCATTTCTTTTAATATAGGTCCTAACTTTTTAAGTTTATAATTAGTTCTTGCAAGTATTAACCAATCACCAAAATGTAAAGGTACGTCTTCTATTGAAGTCACGCGCTGTATTATTGGAAGTAAAACATCTTCTCTTGCTTTCCAGTTTTTTTTAATTCTTCTGTGGTCTGGTATTCTATTTAAAATACAATTTGCTATTTCCTGAACAGCTTCCGGTACTCTGTAAGATTGTGGCAAAACAATGTCTTTAGCAGGCTCACTTTGAAATCGTTTAACGTCTGCTCCTGCCCAACCATATATGGCTTGATCGTCATCACCGGCTAGTATAATATGTTTAGAGTTTTTCTTAAGTATGTCATACATTCTCCATTGTATTGGAGATAAGTCCTGTGCTTCATCAATAAATACTACGTCATATTTTGGACACAATTCTGCCACATTAAATTTCTCAATCATATCCGTAAAATCCACTAAACCATAGGCTTTTTTGTAGTTATCTACCTCATCTTTTAAAATTTGTAGTTGATGCTTGTCTATATCTTGTGAATACATGTCTGAGTTATATTCATCTTCAATTGATATTTCTTTGATTCTTGCTGCATTTATGATGTTAAAGTATTCACTATCCGAATCTACAAACCCAGTCTTATCTTCTCCATTAGAATATACTGTAACCTCTATTCCAAGTTTACGGCCTATGTCTTCGTAGTGTTCGTCCTGCATTACATTACTTTTTTTCATACCTAATTCTGTAAAAGCTAGTGAATGTAAAGTTCTAAAATATTTTAAATCTTTTTGACGATAATCGGGATACAGACCTAAAGTTCTATCTATTGCTTCATCAGCAGCTTTTTTGGTAAAAGCAAAGTATCCAATCTTATCTATTGGTGTCCCAAACTTAACTAAAGTTTTTACATAGTTTATTAGTCTAGTTGTTTTCCCTGTTCCCGGAGGCCCGAGTATTTTTCTAACACTCATTACATTATCTCCGTATTGTGTTTCATGACCGTATGGTTAATTTTTACATCTTCAAAGTTTTTTATGCTTATTGAAACTACATTCTTTGTAGGTGTATTATATTTTCCCTTCTCTTTGGTAGGGAATCTTTTCTGTTCAATAAATTCTAAACCACATTCTTTGTAGTTGGTACTCATCATAACACCCGTTTTATCTTCAGAGTATTTCCAATTTTTAGATCTAAGCTTGTCGTAAAATTTATCAAATTTAAAATAAGCTCTTCCTTCTTCAATTAATACTGTACCGGATTTAAATGCAGCATCGTTCATAGCTTTAGGTCCATTAATTTTTGCATGTAATACATCATGTAATTTTTCTTTAGGTGAAGTACCAATAGGAGGGTTCACTACTTTTTGTGTACTGAAAAGAGCCTCTAAAATAAGTTGATCTTCTGGTGCTTTTATAATTGGTGGTGGAAACCCTGCAGCTCTTGCTATGGAATTTCTACGTTTACGTTGATCTGTAACATGTTCAATTGATTTACAATATACAGATGCTTTTCCTATACCATCTGGTTTAGTTACATCAAATTCATATTCTGGTTCTGGTTCAATATCTATTTTTCTTAGATTAGATAATACTGGATAAGATCCTTTTGATCCTGCAAGGATACCATATTTTTTTTTAACGCATATACCTTTTTTGCAATAATCATTAAGAGGACTCTGTGTACAAGTATAACCTTTTTCAGACTTAGCCCATGATCTAACTTTAGAATTTAAAGTTTTTTCTGTCCAAGCGTTTGCATGTACGGGTTCAAAATATTTAACAGGTGCATTCATTACCTTCTGTTGCCAGTTGTCTGCACCATACTTCATCTTCACAAATACATGATAATTATACATAAATCTGTCCTTACCATCAAAACCTGGATTCTTCATTATCTTACTAAGATGAGCTAAACAAGGAGGACCATCATTAAAATCTGCATCAACACCTTCTAAATCTTTTTGTTCTATACTTTCTGTTATTTTTTTTAAATCTTCTGCACTAACTATATTAGCTTCTGCAACGTCAAGAAATTGTTCAAATGTAAATGTTGTACCATCTAAATTTATTGCTAACCTCTCAGACTTTTTAAAATAAGGTAAATTTATAAATTGACCTGGACCTACGTTCCCTGTTTCCGGATCCTTTGTTAGTTGTGTCTGCTTAGGAAATATCTCATTATTTGATTTTAGTTTAAATAGTGAAAGTAAGTTACTTAAAAAAGAAACTATTACTGTTGCCAATATAAATTCATTAATAAACAAGTATAAATGCAACCCACCACTTTTAGATAGAACAGGTATTAAAGGTAGTTTGTATTCTTGAATTTTTTCAATGATATATCTTCTATCAAAATCTACGTAATTCTTTGGATCAATATCTATGACACCAAATTTTGCTTGTGAGTCTTCATTACAGGGTTGAACCCCAATAGATAAAACACCATCTAAATGTTTTTGATAAACTTCTTCTGTAAGTTCTTTATGAGTCCAGCCATAATCACCGTCAGGGATTACTAGCTTACCGCCTTTATCTGGGTCAACTTTAGCATATTTAAGCTTAGCTGTACCATAAGCTTTTCTATATCCATCAAATATTTTTATATATCTTTTAATCATATCTATCCTGTCTAAGTGGACCGATTAGTCTCCCTCTCGGTCCACACTGTGTACACATACCCCTAAGGGATTATATAATACTTGTTTTCTCTGCTACTTTCGGTTCAACATGTTTAGCTTTCACAGCACCTTTAGAGATGCTTTCTGAGAAAGACTTTGCTTGTTGATACGTACTCGCGTCAGTTATAGGACCGACTTTACTAACTTCCCAACCAAACCAAGTGCCTTTATCATTAGACATTTGAGTAGTCTTTAGTTTGTAAATGTGGCTAAAAGATGCCGGTGTATATAAACCGTTTTTACCTTTTAGTTTGATACCGGACATCATTGAGTTCCATTTTCTACTAATTTTTAATTGAGTAGACTTCATAGAAATCAAAGCTGTTTGTGGACTGTCCCCTTGAATTATCACAAAGTGTGATGCAGTTTTTTCAACATAGTTACCGTTAGGTAATCTATCTTTATAACTAGCATCTGGTTTTGTTTGTGACATGATATCAGATGAAGAATCGTGTACCATTACTGGTGCACCAGGTCCTTCTCCTCTATCTTTCCATTCAACGTACTCTAATTTATAGAAAGCAGGAATAACATCTATTCCTTTTACGCCATCATATAAATCACCCGTTACTGAATTGAAAATCATTCCAGGTTCTGCTCCTTCAACATGTTTACCATCCCTCTTATTTACTTCAGGTGATAATTGTCCTAGGATTTTAAGAAAAGGTAGGGCTAAGTCTTGTTGACTTATGTTACCTAATCCTTGTGATGCATCATCTTCAAACATACTTTCTGCTGGAAGACCTGCGGCCGTCTTTTTCGTTACTTCATTCATGATTATTTGTTCCTTGTTATTTTTGTTCTGTTGCTCGTGAACAGGTTAAATAGATCAGAAGGCATATCGAGTCCATTTTCGATACGCTCTCTGACCAATGCTTTAAGTGTCATGGGTTCAACCTTTAGTTTCTGGACTGGTTCATACCCTTGACCTTGCGCAAGGACAGCATATTGCTGTGCCTTGTTATCTTCGGAACGACCAAAAGCAACGGTTACCTCATTCTTGATAAGATCACCCAGTCCGTTCTCACGAAGCCATGTATATGCATCTTCCTTTTTATCTGCAGGTATAGATGCACCGTAGACAGGTTTAACTTCTACTGAAGTCCCGTCTGCTAATTTTAATGTAGAGATATTCATTTCTTGCATCATAGTTGGTATGACCTCTGAAGAAATTAATTCTACTTTTCTTTTTAATTCTTTTAACTCATCTTCTTTTTTTAAAAAGTCTTCCTCTAACTTTTGTAGTTTTACTACTTGCTCAGCCAAACTACCGGCTTCATTTACTGAATCAAGATCTTCTCTTCTGTCTTGTTCAAAATTTATATTACTCATCTTGTATTTTTCCTTTCTCGTGTAGGTTAATTGAAATAGGATAATACATTCTATCTTGCTTGTCCCATTTTAATAAATTGTATCTTCCATTAGTCATGTCAGAAACAATTGAACACGCAACACCAATAATTGCCGGATCACCTGTAAGTAATAAGTAATCTTCTGGAGTGTAATCCTTAAGTAAATTTCTAAGTTTAAAAATTAATGGTCCTGGTGAAAATATTATTTGCGAAAATTCTGGAAGTAAAAATTTAAACTCACCATACTTACTCGCACTCATAATATTAATTTTAGGAGCACCTACTTTTGTACCTGGTAATTCTTGAATTACGTATACTATTTTTTTGCTTTCTGTCATTGACAATCT
>Ga0115550_1003252_pt1 | contig 10654 bp, 6 predicted proteins | sample COGITO_mtgs_1005_FD_87177 | JGI IMG/M metagenome (GOLD analysis project Ga0115550, IMG submission 87177) | Pelagic marine microbial communities from North Sea - COGITO_mtgs_100511 | ecosystem: Environmental > Aquatic > Marine > Epipelagic | place: Germany:Helgoland, sampling site Kabeltonne... | reverse complement strand
TCACCGGCAGCTTCTCTTTCTTCATTTCAGCAATCAATCGACTGGGCAATGAAGCAGTGGGCTGAAACTGATTGACCACAATACCCCCAACACTGAGGCCCTCATTGTGGTCCTCACGAATTTCGTAGATCACATCGAGAATTGAATAGAGCGCCTGGCGCGAAAAGGCATCGCAGTCGAAGGGAATCAAGACTATATCGCCAGCGATTAAGGCCGAGCGAGTATAGAAATTTAATGCCGGTGCCGTGTCTATATAGATCTCATCAAAGTCCCTATCGAGCTTGTTTAATAGATCCCGTAACTTGTAAATCTTCTGCCGTGACTCAAGCTTGTGCTCAAGGGCCAGCAGATTAACGCTGGAGGGCAGTACAAAGAGATTTTCATAGGGTGTTTCATGGACATAGTCCAGGGCTTCATTGAGTTTCGAGGAGAACTCTAGGGTGCCATCAAAGTAATCAGCAACCGTATTCTCCTCGGGGCTGTCGCCGAGCAGATAATGAGTGGAATTACACTGGGAGTCTAAATCCACTACCAGAGTACGCTTGCCTCTTGAGGCGCTAATGGCTGCCAGATTGCAGGTGATGCTGGATTTTCCGACGCCGCCTTTCTCGTTAAAAATAACTCTGCGCATTTGATTCACTCCATTATTTACAAATCAGGACTGATTCTACCCAAACTTAAGGCTAAAGCCACAGTCATGTTCGAATGCTGTGGGCAATACAGTCAAAATCAGCTGCTGGGGTAGAGCGGTTTAAGCTCCGCCTTGGCAGTTTGAGAACCCGCTTTGGGCACTATGGCACTGCGTATTAAATTGACCAACAGTTGTAAATCCGGCTGTTGCTCCGAACTGCTGTTGTAGAGGGCCTGATCGAGCAGATCGAACTGTTGCTGCAGCTCAGAGTTATCCAATAATAGGGCGATCTCAGCCAGAGTTTTAACTCTCTGCTGAGGAAAAATACAGCGACCCCAGGCCAGAATACTATCGCGCAATGGCGCTAGTTCAGATTTCCGTGCCGCTCTTTCTATATTGGTAAGCAGCTGTTTAAGCTCTAGTCGGGCGCTATTTAAACCGCTCAGATCTCTCTGTGGCTTGGGTGTAGTTGGTCGGCGCAGCCAGGCTATTAATAAGAACATCAATAGCAGTCCATTACCCGCCAGGGATAGCTGCAGAGCTAGAGATGAGCGCAGCTCCTCCATAAATGACTTTGGCATCTCTGGTGCAGAGGCTATGGCGCTGATGTTTGCGCCAGCTGCCGGGGTAGGCGAACTTATATAGGGATTTACTCCTGCCACTTCAGCAGCGGCCACCTGAAGGGTTACGGCGTCGAGTTTGGCGGTCTGCATTCGCTGTTTGCCACTGTCCCACCAGCGCACTGTTACTGCAGGCAGGGTTATCTCTCCCGGGCGATTGGGTACCAGGGCAAAGGATTCACGGCGAATGCCGGTGACGCCCGAAGCGTCAGCACTGTCATCCAGCTGGGGCTGATCAGGATAAATTTTATAGGCATCACTTTCACTGAGGACCAGAGGCATAATCTGAGCACCGGTTAGGCCCTTGGCTGTAATGCTGATATTGCGCGTTATGGGCTCTCCCACTGTTAACTGATCCAGTGGGCTGCTCCACTGCTGATCCAAGCGGATGCTGCTGGCTGGCATCCAGTTATCTATGTCTATATGGGTGGGTCTTGCCATGACATCAATGGTTTTGCCATCAGTACTGCGAATAATACGGTTGCCTCTGGCGCTAAAACCACCGTAGCGATTATTGCTCGCTTCATAAGCGGAAAAACGCAGGGCGGGAATTTGCAGTTTGCCGCTGGCCTGAGGGAAGAGGGCGTAGACGATTTCCACCACCTGATAATTTTTGCCGGCAACATTTTTTTGAAATTGTGTCTCCGAGACTTTCTGCATCAGGGCATCGTCAACCTTGAGGGGATCCAGCCCCAGGTCGCTGAGCCGCACCGAGGTGTAGAGTCGGTGAGTAAGCAGCAGCTGCTCCTGAATATAGACCTCGGATTTATCCACGATGGTTTCGGTATACACCGGTTGCCCCACTGCCGAGGTAGCACTGGCTTTGCGCACGGTGATTTCGATGGCATTGCTGATATCTTTTTTGTACTTGATCGATGGCACTAGGAGTCGACCAGTGCGTTTTGGCGCCAACAGTAGATTCCAGTCTGTAAAGGACTGGCTCTGTCCATTGACCCTTGAATACTGCTGCTGGCGGCTGGTGGAGAGAATCTCAAAGTCACTTTCAATAACACTGAAGTCCGGTTCGCCCAACAGCGCTTGAGAGTCTAGGCGCACCAGAAGCTGCAGGGTTTCATTGCTGTCGATAATGGTGCGGTCAGCTGTGGCAGTGAGGGTCGCCCAGCTATGGCTGCAGGCCAGCACCAAGAGGGCCTGCAGTGCCAGGGCACAGATGCGTTTCGGTAAAGTATTTTTCACAGTCATATTGATCATTACTACCAGCGCTCTTGCTGTTCGTTATTGGGAGGTACTGGGCGGCGCTGCTCAAGTGCGCGCTGCCGGGATTGGTAGCGGAATTTTTCCCGCAGCAAGCCACCAGGATCATCTGGAACGCGGCGCAGCCACTGTTCCAGTTCTTGCTGGGCCTGCTTGTCGGCTTCACTTTCTTCTTCGGTAGGTTCGACGGCATTCTGCTCTTGTTCCTTTGCCTCTTGCTGCTCTCGCTGTGCCTCTTCTTGCTGAGACTCCTGTTCCTCAGACTCGTCTGGCTCGCCTTGTTTTGCTTCGGGCTCCTGGTCTGACGGATCCTGCTGCTGTGAATCTTGATTTTGAGATTGCTGGTCCTGAGATTGCTGGTCTTGAGAGTCCTGAGATTGCTGGTCCTGTGAATCAGTTTCTTGGGACTCAGAGTCTTCTGAATTTTCAGAGCCTTGCTGCTGTTGTTCCTGCTGCTGTTTAAGTTGCTCGAGCAATTCTTTATTGGCCTGAGCATCCGCCATCTCAGGATTCATTGCCAGGGCCTGATCATAGGCTTCGATAGCGGCGTCGAGATCCCCGGAATGGGCCAGGGCATTGCCGCGATTGTAGTGACTGTCGGCATTGTCGAAATCGAGAAACTCATTGATAGCACTCTCGTAGTCTCCGGCTTTGTAGGCAGCGCTGCCGCGCCATTCAGGGTCTTTAAACAGGCTCTGGGCCGCTGCTGCGTCGCCGTTTTCTAATGCTTCACTGGCCTGCTGATCGGCGGTCTTCCACAAATCCTGCCAGCCAAGGGCCGAGACGGGATCGGAGAACAGCAGGGGCGCCAACAGAATCAGTGCAATATTGCCTCTGCGAAAACTTAGCACAATGATCGGCAGTAATAAAAACACCAGCCAAAAACCCTGATCATCCCAGAGGTCAAAGGAGCGCTCCAACTCTTTGGTCGCGTCGGGAAAGAGTTCCTCCGTGGTGGCCAGCAATGCCTCTATATCTGAATCATCGGCACTCATGCCGGCATAAATGCCGCCATTGTTTTGTGCCAGCATTTGCAGAGAAGCCGGCGATAACTTGGGAATAATAATCGCGCCACTAGGGTCTTTGGCAAAGCCGCCAGCCCCGGTGGGAATTGGTGCGCCCTGTTGCGTGCCGACACCCAAAATAGAGAGTCTGAATTTACCCGCTTTAGAGATCATCGACTGAATGCTATTAAAAGCTGACCTAGACACCTCGTCGGTGATCAGCAGCAGGTCCCCTTGCTGATAGCCGCCGTTAACCGCCAGTTCAAGAGCTGTCTCTATGGCATCTTCAGTGTTGCTGCCGTACTCAGGTAATAGGGTTGGATGCAATACAGGCACTAGACTGATAATGGTATTGCTGTCTTCAGTGAGAGGCGTCAGCGTATAGGCCGCACCGCCATAGACCACCAGCGCGCTAAAACCTTCACTGCGGTTCTTGAGAATATCGATTAACTTGTAGCGCGCCCGTTCCAAACGGCTGGGTTTAATATCTTCAGCGAGCATCGACGGCGACAGATCCATAATCAAAATCAGCGCCGCGTCTTTTTTATGCACTGGCTGGGGCAGCTGCTGCCAGCTGGGACCGGCCAGAGCCAAACAAGTGATCATCCAGGCCAGTAACACCCAGAGCATCCCGCGCTGCTTTTTACTGCTTTCACCCTGCATTAAATAGGGCAGCAGTGCCGGATTGATAATCTTTTCCCAGTTGCCGGCGCTGCGTTTGCGCCACTGTGCCAGGGCCACAGCAATCAGTGCGGGAATTAGACCCAAAAGTGCCAGTGGACGAAGTAAGTGCAGTTCGCTGAAGTCGCTATTGAGAAACTCAAGCATGGGACTTCCTCGGGCTACTGATAAGACCGATCAGCAAGCTTAGAATAAAGGCCAATGCCAGGGGCCAGTGATAGAGTGCAGCAATCGGCCGAATCATCTCCGCGCTCTGTTCTATGGGTTCCAAGCGATTCAGTTCTTCGTAGATCGCCACCAATTCTTCTGGGTTGCGAGCGCGGAAGTACTGGCCGCCAGTGGCGTCGGCAATGGCGATTAAGGTCTGTTCATCGAGATCCGCTGAGGGGTTGGTAACCCGCTTGCCAAACAGACCCCAGGCCTCCTGAGTCTCTGCGCCAACACCAATGGTATAGATCTTAACCTTGGCGCGGCTAGCCAGCTCGGCGGCTTTTAGTGGTTCCAGTTCTCCGGCATTATTGGCGCCATCGGTAAGCAGTATTACCACGCGGTGGTTTTCGGGGCGCTGTTGCAGACGTTTCACCGAGAGTCCAATAGCGTCGCCTATAGCCGTGCCATTGCCGGCAAATCCCAACTGGGCCTCATAGAGTAAGGTCTGCATAGTTTTGCGATCGAAGGTCAATGGTGTCTGCAGATAGGCCTTCTCGCCAAATAGGATTAGCCCCAATCGATCACCTTCGCGCTCGGCGACAAAGTTCCCAACTACGGCTTTTACAGCCATTAGTCGATTGACTGTCTGACCACTGAGCTGCATATCTTCCCGTTCCATACTGCCGGAGATATCCACGGCCAATAAAATATCCCGTCCACTGGTGGGCAGGGATACGGGCTCACCAATCCATACCGGTCGGGCAATAGCCAGCAATGTGCAGAGCCAGATAATAGTTAGAAGTAGCAGCAGTAGTGACTTGCGCCAGGAGGATGTCGCTATTGAACCGCTATTGCCCGCGGCGTTGGCTAATAGCGGCGCGCGCAGAGCACGCATGCGCACCTCGGCGGGCTTGCGCAACCAGCGGTAAATCAGCGGCAGCGGTGCCAGTGCCAGAGCCCAGGGCCAGATCAGTTCTAACATGGCACACCCAACTCCAGTTTATCTTCGATGGTATGGCTTTTGATCCAGATGCGCGCATCTTCAAATAGCGATTCAAGGTCAGGGCTCGGTTCAGTTGTTTGCTTAGCGTAAAGCAGGCTTTGGAGTTCCAGATTCGACTGAGTAAACAGCGATTGCTTGCAGCTAAAACGCAAAAATTCTAAAAAGGATTCTATAGCCAAGCTGCTTGGCTGACGATTCGGGTAAGCGCAGTTAGCGGTCTGTTTCAGTAATACAAATAGAGCCTGAAGTTGCTCTTGGGGATCAGAGCCAGCTTTTACCTGCTCTAGTTGCAGCAGTGCCTGACGGCGGTAATGCTTTGCTTTATAGCGGCGATAAAAATATCTCACCAGCCAAAAGGTGAGGGCGCAGCCAACCAGAGCCAGAATCCACCAGCCCGGTGCCGGTGGCCACCAGGAGATCGGCTCGGGCAGGTGTATATCCCGCAGTTGACCTAATGGTTTGGGCGCTGGGGTGTTAGCCATATTAGGAGTATTAGCCATTAGCCGCGGCGACCTTTGCGGCGTTTGCCATAGGCTTGCGCCAGCACCGACATCACTGAGTCGGCACTGTTGAAGGGCAGTAGTCCAGCGGAGAGCTGTTGACTGGCCCGTTTAAGTTTTTGACTGCGATGGACAAAGGCCTGTTCAAAGTCACTGCGCAGTTTGTTGTCGCCAGTATTAAGTAATGTTTGCTGCTCACCATCGCTCACCGCATAGAGGGCCGCCGGGGGCAGTTTCGTTTCAATGGCGTCGAACACATGGCAAAAGTTAAGGTTACTGTGACGGGCCAATTCAAATAGCTGACGCTCGCAGGCATCATCGAAATCATGAAAGTCGCTGACAATAAAAACTGTGGTACCGGGCAGGGCAAAGCGCCGCGCCTCTTCGAGAATATGCGCCAGACTAAATTGATCTGGGGCCGGCTGCAGTAGTTGCTGACTAAAGTCCTGCAGTTGATGAATATATTGCAGCACCGCATGATGACTGCGTCGCGATTTCACTTCGGCTTGCTGTTGCGCACCAAAAACTAGGCCGCCGACGCGATCATTGGCGCTGAGTCCTGCCCAGGCCAGGGCCGCAGAAATCTCACAGGCGACCACAGATTTTAAACGCTGACTGCCAAAAAACATTGGTCCGCGCAGATCGCATACCACCAGCACGGGGCGCTCCCGCTCTTCGCGAAAGATTTTAGTGTGGGGAACTTGGGTTTTAGCGGTAACCCGCCAGTCGATGGTGCGCACGTCGTCGCCGGGCTGGTAGATACGCACTTCATCAAAGTCCATACCGCGTCCACGAAAGCTTGAGCGGTGTCCGCCGGCCATCATCTGCCGCGCCTGAACTCGGGGAAAGCCGGTGAGTTCCCGGGCCGCGTAACGCAGACGCACCATCTCACTGAGGTTGGCGATGGCGGGATGATTGTCCTGTTCCGTGGGTTGATTCATCAGGCTGAGGCGACAGATTCCAGTAGTGTATCGATCACTTGATTGGCGGTTACGCCACTGGCCTCGGCTTCAAAGCTAAGAATCAAACGGTGGCGCAAGACATCGTGAGCCACTGCACGAATATCATCTGGGGTGACAAAGTCACGGCCCTGAAGCCAGGCCAGTGCGCGACTGCAGCGATCCAGTGCAATAGTGGCTCTGGGGCTGGCGCCGTAATCTAGCCATTTGGCGAGATCGCCACCGTAGAGTTTGACGTCCCGGGTGGCAAGAATAAGTTGTACTAAATACTCCTCAACGGGCTCAGCCATATGCACGGCAAGGGCTTCTTTGCGTGCGGCAAACAAGGTTTCTTGAGTCAGTAGCTCAACAGTCTGCGGCGCTTCCTTTAGGGCTTCTCTGCGGGACAGTTCCAGAATCAAACGCTCAGTTTTTGGCGCCGGATAATCCACCATAATATGCATTAAAAAGCGATCCATCTGCGCTTCGGGAAGCGGGTAGGTGCCTTCTTGTTCGATGGGGTTTTGGGTTGCCATGACCATAAACATTTCGGGCAGCGGATAGGTGGTGCCGCCCACAGAGACTTGGCGCTCGGCCATGGCTTCAAGCAGTGCCGACTGAACTTTGGCCGGCGCGCGGTTAATCTCATCGGCCAATACCAAATTGTGAAATAGTGGCCCAGCCTGGAATTCAAAGTTGCCCTGTTCAGGGCGATAAATATCACTGCCGGTAATATCCGCTGGCAACAGATCTGGGGTGAACTGCACGCGCTGAAAATCTCCCTCAATACCCTCGGAAAGCGTCTTGATCGCCTTGGTCTTGGCCAGGCCTGGAGCCCCCTCAACCAGTAAGTGGCCATCGGCCAAAAGGGCGATAATCAGACGTTCAACAAGTTGTTCCTGACCGACGATCTGTGTGTTCAGCCAATCTTTGAGTAGATGAATTTTTTGATGCAAAACTAACCCCTAATAAAAGTTGTGATAATTCGCGCGATGATTGAATCTTGAGTCTATTATTGCAACACAAAAATGACCTTTTTTATATCCGCTTAGCACGTTATATTTATCCGATAATGAATAGGTTTCGCTGTCTCCAGATTATAGACCGCTAACCAAAGAGCAATTAAAAAAGATAGTAGACTGGCAAAACTAACAAAGGTTTAGAAATTCGCCTATGGATACCAAAAATAATAATCAGCGTGGTGAACTTATTGCCGCTCTGAATAAAATTGCTGCTCGGCAGCTGACTCAAGCTCAGACCCATCAGTTTGATAATTTTATTGCTAACGCCATGCACTTCTATCCCGATGCCGACTACCTGGCTCGGCCGGCTCAGGATATTTTTTGGAATCTCTGGGGCCTCTGTCGCTTCAGCGCCGAACAGGTGGATGCGGCCAGCGCAGAGAATCGCGCTCGAGTTCGAGTATTTAATCCAGACTCTGAACGGGATGGCTGGTCCAGTGCCCATACGACAATTTATATTAATCAGCGGGATATGCCGTTCTTGGTGGATTCCCTTCGCATTGTGCTCAATCGTCGCGGCTTAAATATTTTCACCTTGCAGAGCAATCCTGTCTGGGTGAAACGCAAGGCAGAAGGAATTGTTGAGCGCCTATACAGTGATTTTGCCGAAGGTGCAGAAAAAGAGGCTTTGATCACTATTGAAGTTGATCTGCATCTCGAGTCGGAATTAGCTGACCTGCGTCGCGAGCTTTTGGATGTGCTCGACGATGTTGATGTGGTGGTGGCTGAATTTGACCCTATGCGTCGGCGTGTCGAGGCCCTTATCGAAGAACTGCAGATCAATGCGCCAGAGGTTGAACAACTCAAAGAGTCTCTGGAATTTTTGCGCTGGATTTACAACGGCTACTTTACCTTTACCGGCTGTGTTGAATTCGACCTAAAGAACGAGGGGGACAAATTTTATCTCAGCGAAGCGGCTGGCAGTCGCTGTGGGCTATTGAGAAAATACAGCGGCGATCGCCGTGAGGGCTGGGTCGAAGAGCTTAGTCCCGGTGTTCGAGCGTTCTATGAAAGCGACGAGCTGCTCACCATGACGAAGTCCTCGCAGCGCTCCCGGGTGCACCGGGATGTCTACTCGGATTATGTGGTGGTCAAACGCTTTAATAGCCAGGGCCAGCCCTGCGGTGAAGTGCGCTTTATGGGCCTCTACACTTCACAGTTTTACTCCTATAGCCCGCGGCGCATTCCAATCTTGCGCAACAAGGTTAACTGGGTGATGGAGAACTCGGGCTTTAAAGTCAACAGTCACGACGGCAAAGCACTGATGACGATTCTCGATTTCCATCCTCGAGATGAGCTGTTTTTTGTCAGTCGCGAGAGTTTGGCCGAGACGGCTATTGGCATCTGGCAGATCTATGAGCGTCGTGTGATCAAGGCATTTATTCACCCAGACCCATTTGATAAGTTTGTCAGCTGTATTGTCTATTTACCCCGAGAATCCTTTAGCACCCAGTCGCGGATGAAAATTCAGCATGCTATTAGCGATCGTTTGGATGCTGTGGAGAGCGAATTTACCACGCAGTTTTTACCTGAATCTGTGTTGGTGCGAATCTATCTGGTCTATCAGGTGCGCAATAAACAGTATCTAAATGTCCAGAGTATGGATCTGGAAGATATAGTTCGTCAGGTGACCCGCGACTGGTGCGACGAGTTTGCCTCCATTGCCATTGAGCAGGATTCGGAGACTAGTCAGGGTGCGGCCTTGGCGCGGCGTTTTCAGCGAGCCTTTCCCGGAGCTTATCGAGAGCTCTATTCCCCGCATCAAGCTCTGGCCCATATTGAACTGTTCGATTCCTTGGAAGGCACCGCCGATATCGCCATTCAACTGCAACATCAGCAGGCTGCCCAGAACAATCATCTGCAGTTAAAACTGTTTCATCGCCAGCAGCCTCTAGAGCTGTCGGATATGATCCCGATGCTGGAGAATCTCGGTTTCCGTGTGGTGATGGAACATCCCTATCTGATTCGTCCGGAAGCGGATGGCGAAGTGTGGATGCAGGAATTTCAGCTGTCCTTTTCCCTTGATGTAAATGTCGACGCGGAAGCGGTACAGGGCAGTTTTAAAGAAGCCTTGAGCAGAGTTTGGAAGGGCGATGCCGAGAACGATAGCTTTAATCGTTTGGTGATCGGCGCCCGTCTCGATTGGCGTGCGGTGGCCATGTTGCGACTTTATGCCCGCTATTTAAAGCAGCTGGGTATTAGCTACAGTCAGGAGTTTATTGCCGATACGCTGTCTCGCTATCTGGATATTACGCGCAATCTGGTGGCGCTCTTTAAGAGTTATTTCGATCCCCGTTACGCAGGGGAGAGTCGCGGTGAGAGGTCTCAGGGATTGGTTGCCAAAATCCTCGGGGCACTGGATGCGGTTGACAATATCAGTGAAGACAATGTGATTCGCAGTTATCTGGAAGTGATTCAGGCAACTCTGCGCACCAACTTTTTCCAGACTATTGAAGACGGCAGCTACAAATCTTATATCTCGGTGAAGCTGGAGTCGGGGAAAATAGCTTTAGCGCCTAAGCCGCGGCCCGAGTTTGAAATTTTTGTCTACTCGCCGCGGGTTGAAGGTGTGCATCTGCGCGGTGGCAAAGTGGCCCGTGGCGGCCTGCGCTGGTCTGATCGATTGGAAGATTATCGCACTGAAGTCCTGGGGCTGGTAAAGGCTCAGCAAGTTAAAAATGCGGTGATTGTGCCCACTGGCGCGAAAGGCGGCTTTGTTGCCAAACAGGCGTCAATGGCTGCTGGTCGTGAAGCCTGGTTACAGGAGGGTATAGCGAGCTATATGCTTTATATACAGGCTCTTTTAGATATTAGTGACAACCTTATTGAGGGTGAAGTAGTGCCCCCAGTAGATGTGGTACGCCGTGATGGCGATGACCCTTACCTGGTT
>Ga0115550_1003250_pt1 | contig 10664 bp, 8 predicted proteins | sample COGITO_mtgs_1005_FD_87177 | JGI IMG/M metagenome (GOLD analysis project Ga0115550, IMG submission 87177) | Pelagic marine microbial communities from North Sea - COGITO_mtgs_100511 | ecosystem: Environmental > Aquatic > Marine > Epipelagic | place: Germany:Helgoland, sampling site Kabeltonne... | reverse complement strand
TAGATTCCGGAGTCGTTGAGTTCTATGAGATGATGTTGTTTCCATAAAAGACGTTGACTTGAAATAATCTGTCCATTTACATTTAGAACTTCAATTAGAGTGTTTTGTTGAGTGTTTTGAAATCGAATGTCTATTAATCCACTTTTTGATGGATTAGGATAGATACTAACTCCAAGTTCATTCCTCTTTTCTATATCCGTTTTATTACTTAATACTGATTCCCCAAACGTTCCATTTCCCCAGTGCAACCGACCAAATTCAATACAAACAAAGACAATATATTCATAATCATCAATACTGATTTCTGAGGGGAGATCAAAGGTCATAGCACCAGAGGAGTAGTTCAAACCGCTAATTGTACCAATGTTTGCGACAAGAAACATTTCAGAGGTGTCAATAGGTTCTGTATAGTCGTTAGTGGTACTAAGATATACGTGAACATCGTATACATTGCTTAGTGTTAAATAATCGGTATCAAATCTGAGATCGAGAGATTTATTATCAAATAACTCTAAATACACAGTTCCCTCAAGAGAGTAATCACCATCCTCAAGTGATGCAGTTCTCGTTTCTATAACTTTCTGACCAAACGTAATTTGGGTTGTAAGGGCAAGTATCAATATCAATACGGTTCTCATTGTAATTCATTTAAGTTTATAAATAGACGTGTATTAATCCCTAGAAAATAAAAGCCATGCGATCATGAACTTTCCGTTTTTAGGATTTAATAGTTGTAGTAAAAAACAACTTACTCTTGAGTTATCTTGGTTGTGAAGAATCAGATTTGGAGTCTAAAACTGATATAAATATAATAAAAAAAATTATTTTGACCCAAAGAGGCTATTCATAATCGTACGGATGCCTTTAAAACCAAAGTAAATGGCGAGACCACAAATTACAATTCCTGCAATCACCAAAGGAATGTATAATGGCTTATCGGGATTTGAAAATCCAGCATGTAATATAAAAGGACCTAAAAATAACAGAAATAGCGTTATTCCCATTGTTTTGAGTCCATCGACCAAAAGGTCTTTATTGGTTTTTGGTGTTTCCATCGGCGTAATTATTAAGTGCATTTCGCACGTTTTTATGTTTCTCTAAAAGCGCTTTGGCATCGGCTTCAGAAATTTGTAGTTGGTCTTTAAGCATGTTAATGGCGCGGCCTACCAATTTATGGTTACTCAGTTGCATGTCCACCATTTTGTTGCCTTTGACCCGCCCTAACTGAATCATGGTCGTGGTGGTGATCATATTTAAAACGAGTTTTTGTGCGGTTCCGGCTTTCATCCGCGAACTCCCTGTGAGAACTTCGGGGCCGACGACGACTTCAATTGGGTATTGGGCGGCATGGGCGAGGGGACTGCCTTGATTACAGGTGATACAACCCGTTGTAATGTGAGCCTTTTGACAGGCTTCAAGCGCCGCAATCACATATGGGGTTGTGCCAGAAGCGGCGATGCCAACTACTACATCAGCGTCCGAGATTTGATGTACTTGTAAATCTTTCCAACCTTGTTGTCGGTCATCTTCGGCAAATTCAACAGCATTTCTAATGGCGGTATCCCCACCAGCAATCAATCCAATGACCATTTCCTGTGGCACGCCAAAAGTGGGTGGGCACTCGGAAGCATCTAAAATACCTAAGCGTCCACTTGTGCCAGCGCCTATATAAAACAACCGCCCTCCGTTTTGAAGTTTAGCAACAATTCGGGCCACCAACGCTTCAATTTGAGGCATTGCTTTTTCAACCGCTATCGGAACCTTTTTGTCTTCTTTATTGATCGTTGTTAAAACGTCCTTAATAGACCGTGTTTCTAAGTGGTTGTAATGCGAATCTTGTTCGGTGGTTTTTGTAAAAGTCATATACAAAAATAGAATTTTTGAAACACTTTTAAACTATTCCAAGACTAAACTCGCGTTGTAGGTTTCAGAAAGTCTAAAATAGCCCATAGGATAATGGGTCGGGTTGGTCCTATTTGACAGATTGCCGCGTACTGTTGAGGGCGTGGTATCAAAAGGGCTGCCGCCATCTTGGGTTTGATTGATTAGAATAGTCATGAAATTAAAATGCCGTTCGTCAATTCCCATGATTTTAATCGCAGCGATATCGCCCGCTTCTAAATCATCAAAGAAATAAGAGAAAGTAAATACATTACCTTGGTAAAATTCGTCTTTAGTCGCTAAATACAATTGCTCCCCAAAATCAAATAAATAAAAATCATCGCGCTCTCCAGCGTCGGTATAAGTGATTAAGACTTCTTTTTCATCGCCGCCGAACGAGGTATTGTTTCCTTGTTCTAAATTGTCAATCGGCACGGCATGCATCAGTTGTTCGGTTGTAGATTCATAAGTTTCATTATCATAGACGACCCTTAGTTTGTAATCGGTATCAAAACTAGGGGTGAAGAGCAATCGATAATCACCATCGATTGCAGTGCTATGCACAAAATTATAGGTCTGGTTATTGGTAAGGTCGATTAGTTGTACTACGGCATCGGTCACTGCAGGGTTTACTTCCTGATAAAACCCGCCTGTTAAACTCAATTTCACAACTTGTGTCATGGACTCACCTGGGATCATTTCTAAAGAAGCTTCAATTGCCAAACGCGGGGTTTCGGTTGGTAAATCGAGTTGAATTACTTCTTCGCAAGCCGTATTTAGGCATCCAATAACGATCAATAATAATAGTTTTTTCATGGCTCTAAAATTTAAAGTTATAAGACACAGATCCCACAGCGCCAAACAAGGATAATTTGACGGCTTCATTTTGACCAGTATCTTGATTTTCTCTGAAGTTTAACGATTGGGTGTTTTTTCGGTTATAGAGGTTGTAAATACTAAAAACCCATTCCCCTTGCCAGCGTCTATCTTTATTTGATTTGGGTGTATAGGTTCCAGAAACATCAAATCGGTGGTAAGCGTCTAAACGACTCGAGTTCCGAGCTTCGTATGTTGGAACAATGAGACCATTATAGTTATACTGACCGTTTGGATAGGTAGTAGGTTGCCCCGTTTGAAAGATGAAATTAGCATTTAAATTCCATCGTTCCGAAAGATCGTAACTCGAAGTGATGGATATGTCATGTGTTTTATCATAAGGCGTATTGTACCAGTTTCCGTTATTAATACCCGGTTCTAGAGCGTTACGGCCTTTGGTTTGTTGTTCGGATTTTGATAAGGTATATGCAAACCAGCCTTTGAAACGACCTTTGTTTTTTCGGAATAATAATTCCAATCCGTAGGCTCTCGATTGACCATTCAGCACAATCTGTTCAATGGCTTTATTTGCTATTAAATTAGCACCATCGATATAGTCAATTCGGTTTTTGGTGATTTTATAAAAACTTTCCACTTCTAAGGAATAGCGTTCATAATTTTTAAAATATCCAATGGCTACTTGATCCAGAATTTGGGGTTGAATGTAGGTGCCACTCGGCGCCCAAACATCCAAAGGGGTCGGCGAACTTGTATTCGATAACAAGTGTAAATATTGAGCCATTCGGTTGTAACTCGTTTTTATGGACGTCTCGTCATCCAACTGGTAGGAAAGTGCGACACGTGGCTCCAGATTCATAAATGATTTGATCACTTTTCCATGGCCGTCACTTTTAATTCCAATTGGATCTATTTTTTCATAAAATTGTAAGTCGTTATTAAATCGGATGGCTTGACCGTTCTCGTACACATTAAGTTCTTTTTGACCAAGGCGTAAAAACGTACTGAGTCGTGCGCCATAACTTAAGGCTAAACGATCTGTGACTTGCTGATTTACGTCGATATAAACCGCATTTTCAAAGGCAAATTTATTGGTAAGTTCTTCTTTATTAATTCCAGATTCTGGACCATTTGGACTGATGATGCCAGGATTGAATCGGTAGTAGGTGCTATGTACTCCATATTCGAGTTTGTAGCGGTCACTGATGTATTGTTTAAAGTCGTATTTGATGTTCATGTTTTGAATCCCAGAATTCCACTCAAAACCTACAAAATTCAAATTCAATCCATAGTAGTAGTCAGAATAAATCAGTGATAAGTTTGAAAACAGTTGATCTGAGAATAAGTGATTCCAACGAAAATTTACAACGGTATTTCCGTAGGTATTTTCAAAACTTTCTGAGACATTAAAAACGTCACGTCCAAAATAACCCGATAAATAGATATTATTTTTTTGGTTGATTTTGTAGCTTAATTTGGTGTTTAAATCATAAAAATAAGCAATATTATCGATGTCAAACAAAGGCAAAAATAAATGTGCATAGGAAGCGCGACCACCCAAAAGAAACGATCCAGAACCTTTTTTGATGGGCCCTTCTAGTAACAAACGACTCGCAACTAAACCAATGCCTCCGTTGGCGTGAAATTCATTTTTATTCCCTTCTTTTTGATAAATATCTAAGACCGAAGCCACCCGACCGCCGTATTTTGCAGGGATTCCTCCTTTGTAAAGTTTTAAATTTTTAATCGCATCGGGATTAAATACTGAGAACAGTCCAAAGAGATGGGATGAGTTAAAAATGGTTGCCTCGTCTAATAAAATTAAATTCTGATCCGCAGCACCCCCTCGAACATTAAAACCGGCAGCCCCTTCACCAGCACTCGAAACACCGGGTAAAAGTGTAATTGCTTTAATCACATCAGCCTCTCCAAACACCACAGGTATTTGTTTGATAGTCGACGCCGATAAGGAGTTGACACTCATTTGTGGGGTTTTGATGTTTAAGGTTTCAATATTAGTTTCAATCAAAACCTCGTCCAAGCTTTCACGGGCTTCAGTGAGTGTAAAGTTTTGGCTGATATCCCGATCCAAAGTGATGGTTTCTTGTAGGCTTGCATACCCAATTGTACTAACGGTAATTTCGTAAGTACCTCGTTTTAGCGTAATAGAGTAGAAGCCATATTCATTCGAAATGGTTCCAGTTTTAAGGTCAAGAATTAGCACATTTGCTCCGATAAGAGTTTCTTGTCCTTCTGCTTCAAAGATCGATCCACTAAGTGTGAATTTTTCTTGCGCATATCCTATTAAATTAATTCCTACTAAAAAGAAAAAGAATAGACGTTTCATTGGTTAAATTTTAGATTGCAAAATTAAAATAAAAAGCACCTCAAAGAGGTGCTTTTAACAAATTATTTTGATAGAATTTTACTATCCTATGATTTTATTTAATGTGGCACTTGGTCGCATTGCTTGATCTGTTTTATCAGAATTGGGCAGGTAATACCCCCCTGTAGAGACAGAGTTCCCTTGTACTTCAATTAATTCTTTTACAATCGTTTCTTCATTATCTAACAGCGCTGCTGCGATTGTTTTAAATTCTGCATTCAATTCAGAATCCTTTGTTTGTGTCGCTAAAGCTTGAGCCCAATAGAGTGTTAAATAAAAATGACTACCTCTGTTATCGAGTTCATTGACACGTCGTGAGGGCGATTTCATTTCATCCAAAAGCTTCTCGGTTGCATCATCTAAAGCCGCTCCAAGAACCGCTGCTTTAGGGTTCGAATTGACTTGACTAAAGTGTTCTAAAGACACCGCCAATGCCAAAAACTCGCCTAATGAATCCCAACGTAAATGGTTCTCATTGATAAATTGCTCAACGTGTTTTGGTGCTGATCCACCGGCGCCAGTTTCAAATAAGCCACCGCCGTTCATTAAGGGAACAATGGAAAGCATTTTGGCACTGGTTCCAACCTCTAGGATTGGAAATAAATCGGTGAGATAATCTCTCAGTACATTCCCCGAAACTGAAATGGTATCCAATCCTTGTTTTAATCGAGAAAGAGTGTAATGTGTAGCTTCAATAGGCGCTAGAATCTGAAGATCTAAGCCATTTTTATCATGATCTTTTAAATAGGTATTTACTTTTTCAATAAGTTCTGCATCGTGGGCTCTTTTTGCATCTAACCAAAATATGGCAGGTAATTGTGAAGCCTTTGCACGGGTGACTGCTAACTTAACCCAATCTTGTATTGGAGCATCTTTTACCTGACACATACGCCAGAGATCCCCTGTTTCTACTGGGTGTGAGATTAATACAGTTCCATTTGAATCAATCACATCCACACGGCCGTTTGATTGTATTTCAAAGGTTTTATCATGAGAGCCGTATTCTTCTGCTTTTTGGGCCATCAAACCTACATTAGGAACCGTTCCCATTGTTGTTGGATCGAATGCGCCATTTGCTTTACAAAAATCGATGGTGGCGGTATAAATTCCAGCATAACTACTATCTGGAATGATGGCTTTGGTATCTTGTGCTTTGCCGTCTGCATTCCACATTTGTCCTGAAGTACGGATCATAGCAGGCATCGACGCATCGATAATGACGTGGCTAGGTACGTGTAAATTAGTAATCCCTTTATCAGAATTAACCATCGCTAAATCAGGGCCATTTGAAATTGCAACTGCAAAATCAGCTTCAATTTCTTGACGCTTTTCAGTGGGTAGTCCAGCGACTTTTTCTAAAACATTTCCATATCCGTTATTAGCATCGACCCCAATTTCATCGAAAATAGCTTGGTGCTTTTCAAATACATCTACAAAAAAGAGACGAACCGCATGTCCAAAGATAATCGGATCACTCACCTTCATCATTGTAGCTTTCATATGAAGTGATAGCAACACGCCTTGCGCTTTAGCATCGTTTATTTCGGTTGCTAAAAAAGATTTCAGCGCTTGAAGACTCATGACAGTCGCATCAATAATTTCACCTTCTAAAAGCGAAATGTTTGATTTCAAAGTCGTTGTTTGATCGTTGGTGTCTGTATGAACTATGTGAACGTCAGTTGCATTGGCAACCGTTATAGATTTTTCGTTATGTGCAAAATCACCAGCAGTCATTGTGGCTACATGGGTTTTGGATTCTGCCGACCAAGCGCCCATACTGTGTGGGTTTTTCTTGGCATAATTTTTAATTGCTTTTGGCGCTCTACGATCGGAATTCCCTTCTCTAAGTACAGGGTTTACAGCACTTCCTTTAATTTTGTCGTAACGTATTTTTATAGCCTTATCATCCTCATTTTTTGGGGCATCTGGATAGCTAGGGATTGCAAATCCATGCGATTGCAGTTCACTGATGGCCGCTTTTAGTTGAGGGATAGAAGCACTAATGTTTGGAAGTTTAACAATATTTGCTTCCGGTTTGGTGACTAATTTCCCGAGTTCCGCCAACGCATCTTCTACTTGTTGCGCTTCCGATAAAAATTCCGGAAAGGTTGAAAGGATTCGGGCTGCTAAAGAAATGTCTTTTGTTTCAATTTCAATGCCTGAGCTTTCTACAAAAGATTTAACAATAGGTAAAAACGAGCGTGTTGCTAATGCAGGGGCTTCGTCAGTGATGGTGTAAATGATGTTAGCCATGATGGGCGAATAAAGTTTAGTTTATCTTCAGTAAAAATAGGTCTGACCTTACGTGAATTAAGGCGTGCAAATATATGAAATTGCAATGATTTTATAGAGTAATTTATTTCGAAAAATAATCAAAAAACGCACTATTGATATTTTAATAATTTAAAAGGTATTTCGCTGAGAAATAAAGCAAAAAAAAAGCTCTAAATAATTAGAGCTTTTTTGAGAGTTTAAATTGAAAATCGGACTAACGTCTTCTTTCTTTGATTCTGGCTTTTTTACCAGTAAGTTCTCTAAAGTAAAAGATACGAGCTCTTCTAACTTTACCACGTTTGTTGACTTCAATTTTCTGTAAGGCTGGTAAGTTTACCGGGAAAATACGTTCTACTCCTACAGTACCAGACATTTTTCTGATCGTAAATGTTTCAGAACTTCCTGAGCCTCTTCTTTGAAGAACCACGCCTCGGTAGAACTGTGTACGTACTTTTTCGCCTTCTCTAATTTCGTAATAAACAGTGATGGTGTCACCAGCTGCAAATTCAGGAAAGTCTTTTTTTGCTACAAATTCGTCTTGTACAAATTTAATTAAGGATTCCATGTTATAATTTTTATATATGAATTCGAAACAACATCCACGATTCTCGCCAGAGGTTAACTCGAAATTGGCTGCAAATATAAGTAAAAAGAAAAAGGTAGAAACTTTATTATGAAAAAAGTTTTGTAACAGATATATTTTTAATCTTCCAACAAATCGGGACGTCGATTTTTGGTGTGTTCAAGTGCCTGTTCTTCACGCCATTTTTCAATCTTAGGAAAGTTGCCACTCCATAAAATATCGGGAACGGTCCAACCCTTATAATCTCTTGGTTTAGTGTAAATTGGGGGCGCTAATAATCCATCCTGAAATGAATCGGTTAAGGCCGATGTTTCATTGCCTAAAACCCCTGGAATGAGTCGGATAATTGCATCACATAGCACAGCAGCTCCTAACTCACCCCCAGAAAGCACATAGTCTCCAATAGAGATTTCTTTGGTGATAAATTGATCACGAACGCGCTGGTCTACACCTTTATAATGACCACAAAGGACGATTAAATTTCCTTTCATCGACAGTTGATTGGCCATGCCTTGATTGAGTGTTTCGCCATCGGGTGTCATATAAATGACGTCATCATACGAACGTTCGGATTTTAATTGACTGATGCATTTATCAATAGGTTCTATCATCATCACCATCCCAGCACCCCCTCCAAATTGGGTATCGTCAATGGATTTATAAGTATCTGAAGTATAGTCCCGTAAGTTGTGAAAATGAACACTGACCAAGCCTGCTTCGATCGCGCGCTTTAATATGGACGCTTCAAATGGACTTTTAATCAATTCAGGTAAAACGGTAATGATGTCTATACGCATCTGCTAAATTTAGATGGCAAAGATAACGAATTGAAAAAATCTAATAGTAAGTGAATCGCCTTACTTTGGCAATGTATTTTGCCAATCGAATTACTTGATGGCTGTATCCAAACTCATTATCATACCATATATACAAGATTATATTTTTCCCATTAGGACCAATTAAAGTGGCTTTACTATCAAAAATTGCTGGAGCCGTACACCCAACAATATCACTAGAAACGAGTTCGTCATTTAACTCATACTTGATTTGTTCGACCAATGGTCCTGAAAGTGCTGCGGTTTTAATAAGTTCGTTTACAAATTTTAGAGTCGTTGATTTTTTAATTTCAAGATTTAAAATAGCTAAACTTCCATTTGGGACGGGCACTCGAATGGCGTTTGAAGTGAGTTTATTTATTAGACTAGGAATCGCTTTGCTCACTGCTTTTCCAGCTCCCGTTTCGGTAATGACCATATTAAGTGCTGCGGCTCGGCCTCGTCTGTATTTAGAATGCATATTATCCACCAAATTCTGGTCATTGGTGTACGCATGAATGGTTTCCAAATGGCCATGGACAATTCCTAAAGCATCTTCAATCACTTTTAAAATAGGGGTGATGGCATTTGTAGTACACGAAGCCGCTGAGAAAATATCGACCGAATCGGGCGAGTGTTCTAAATGATTGACACCATGCACAATATTTGGAATTTGTTTTCCAGGGGCAGTTAATAAGACTTTTTTTGTTCCCTTAGCATTTAGATGTCTTTGCAGTGCTTCTTGATCTCGAAAAACTCCTGTGTTGTCAATCACTAAAGCATCGTGTATACCATAGGCGGTATAATCTATTGCTTCTGGTTTAGAAGCGGAGATGATATAAACGGTCATCCCATTTACAATTAAGGCTTTCAATTTTGTATCGATCCGAACGGTTCCTTGAAAATCACCATGAATCGAATCGCTTCGCAACAAGGCGGCTCGTTTTTCTAAAACAGAAGGAGTTATGTGTCCACGAGTCACAATCGCCCGAAGTCGTAGTTGACTTCCGCTTGCTGATTTCCCCATTAATTCGCGTGCGACCAATCGCCCAATTCGTCCAAATCCATACAGAACAACGTCTTTGGGCTGCATCTTGGGTTGTTGTTTTGCTGCTTTTAGTTTTTTAGAAAGAAAAGTAGAAGTACTGTTTATTGAGACCTCTTCCTTGTGGTATTCAAAGGTTAGTTTACCGATGTCTAATTTAGAGGCTGGTAGGTTCAATAATTTAATGCTTTGCGCCATCTCTACCGAATCAAAAATAGAAATAGGTTTATTGACAAATTCGCCAGCATATTCGTGAAGCTTGAGAATTCCACTTACATTCTGATCCATTAATTGATTTCTGAATAAGACTAATTCGATTGAACTGTCGTACCATAAATCGCTAACGATTTTAATGAATTCGACGGCCGCTTTTCGACGGTCTGACTGAAATGAAATTTCGGAATCGTAGGTAGGTTTTGTAGACATTTATTTTGGGTTTAAAATGTATGTTACAAAAATAGTGGTTTTCAAACGTTTTCGTTGCTTTTTTGAATAAAAAAAGTCCACCATTCAAAAATTGAATCATGGACTTTAAAACTCATAAGAAGAGAACTTTATCTAAATCGATAAACAACGTTTTCACCGTTATTTTTGACGATAGACATTCGTAATACTTTGTTAGAATATTTATCGAGGGCTCTCTGAGCATCAGAGATTGATTTAATTTTTATATCATTGATTGCGGTGACAATACTGCCTTCTGAAATCCCATCAGATTCCCAATCTTCACGGTGCATGTCGGACAAGTTTAAAAGTTCTAATCCATAGGCAATATCAAGACGCTCAAGTTCTTTTTTAGTCGTTTCTTTGAGTGTTCCAATGATTGGAATATCAATAGTCGTTAGT
>Ga0115550_1003249_pt1 | contig 10665 bp, 10 predicted proteins | sample COGITO_mtgs_1005_FD_87177 | JGI IMG/M metagenome (GOLD analysis project Ga0115550, IMG submission 87177) | Pelagic marine microbial communities from North Sea - COGITO_mtgs_100511 | ecosystem: Environmental > Aquatic > Marine > Epipelagic | place: Germany:Helgoland, sampling site Kabeltonne... | reverse complement strand
TGTGAGTGCTGCAAAAGAGGATCTTTACCAAGATCATCGCGTGATATTAATTAATGATCCGGTGTCTAGTTCAAATACGGATGCCGCATTACTCGCGAAGGTGAGTCAATTATGGCAAGCCGTAGGTGCTGAAGTATTTGAGATGTCGGTTGCAGAGCATGATCATGTATTGGCATTAACGAGTCATTTGCCGCACCTATTGGCTTATGCCTTAGTGGCGCAGCTGTCTAATCATAATGAAAACGTTAACGTCTTTGATTTTGCTGCGGGCGGCTTAAGAGATTTTACTCGTATTGCGAGTTCTGATCCGCGCATGTGGCGAGAAATATTATTGGCGAATAAAACCCAATTAAGTTCTTCGATTGATGATTTTGAACAATGGATTGCCCAGCTTAGATCAATGCTGAATAGCAATGATGGGGATGCCTTAGAGATGGTGTTCAGTGATGTCAAAAATTCGCGTGATAAATTTGTTGCTGAGTTGACTACGCGCACGCAAAAATAAACAGTAAATACATCGATTCATTTATAACGGTTTATCTCTAACGGTTTATTTATAGCGCTTCATTTGTAAGCTTCATTTTTAGATAGAAACACAATTTAAAAACAGTAGTACGTAAAAAATAATAGATTAAATTGATACTACTTTATTTTATTCTTTAATTTTAGAAAGGTTAATTAACGTGAAATTCATTGCAGGTCCTGGCTTAGGTGTAAACGCGACAAACTCGAATGTCACAGTCACGGGTGATATTCGTGTTCCCGGTGATAAATCCATTTCTCATCGTTCAATTATGTTTGGCGCTATCGCTGAAGGTGATACGCAAATCCATGGTTTTTTAGAGGGCGATGATGCACTGGCAACCTTGTCAGCATTTACGGCAATGGGCGTTGAGATTGAGGGGCCTGAAAATGGTGAGGTTTTAGTGCACGGTGTTGGTATGCACGGTTTAAAGCAGCCCAGCGAACCTTTGTATGTAGGTAATTCAGGGACATCGATTCGTTTGTTAGCAGGCTTGCTAGCAGGCCAAAAATTTCCTGTCACGCTAACTGGCGATGCATCTCTTTCTTCGCGACCCATGGGTCGTGTGGCCGATCCATTACGCCTAATGGGTGCTGATATTGAGACCGGTGAAAATGGTCGTCCGCCATTAAAGCTAAAAGGGAACAGTGAATTAAAAGGCATCGATTATATTTTGCCTATGGCGAGTGCACAGGTGAAATCATGTGTGTTGCTTGCAGGTTTGTATGCAAGCGGTGAAACTTCAACTGTTGAGCCAGCCCCCACGCGTGATCACTCAGAGCGAATGTTAGATGGTTTTGGTTATGCCATTTCTCGTGATGGCGCCCGTGCGACTTTGCAAGGTGGCGGCAAGCTAAAAGCGAAAACCATCGATATTCCAGCCGATATTTCTTCAGCGGCCTTTTTTATGGTGGCGGCATCTATTGTGCCGGGTTCAGATTTACAGTTGCGACATGTGGGCATTAACCCAACGCGCACCGGTGTTATTCAAATTTTAGATTTAATGGGCGCAGACATTACATTGTCTAACGAAAAAACAGTGGGTGGCGAGCCGGTTGCTGATATTCGTATTCGCTATGCGCCATTACACGGCATCGATATTCCGGAACCATTAGTGCCATTAGCCATTGATGAATTTCCAGCACTTTTTATAGCTGCAGCTTGCGCTACCGGCAAAACTGTATTGAGTGGTGCAGAAGAGTTGCGTGTTAAAGAAAGTGATCGTATTCAAGCCATGGTCGATGGTTTGGTTCTATTAGGTGTTGATGCAACGGGTACGGAAGATGGCGCCATTATTGTGGGTGGCGATATCGGTGCGAATCAAACGCGTGTTGATGTTCAAAGCTGTGATGATCATCGTATTGCTATGTCATTTGCGATGGCGGGCTTACGCTCACAGTGTGAGATTGTGATTCATGAGTGCGATAATGTGGCAACGTCTTTCCCTAATTTTGCTGCGCTAGCCACCGAAGTGGGTTTGACGCTACAAGTACTCGCTGATTAATGCGTCCCCGATTGAGATTAAACGTATGTTGATACCTATTATTACTGTCGACGGCCCTGGTGGCGCAGGCAAGGGCACTATTTGTAAGCGGTTAGCCGAGCGCTTGAATTGGCATTTACTCGATAGCGGCATGCTTTATCGTTTATTGGCTTTATCTGCCATGAATCATCATGTGGCTGTCGATAATGAAGCGGCACTTAAAGTGATGGCGAGCGCCTTAGATATTAAATTTAAATCCATTGTGGGCCAGGATGGTATTCGCGCTTGGTTAGAGGGCGAAGATGTTACTGATGCCATTCGCTCTGAAGATGTGGGTATGGCGGCATCAAAGATTGCCTTGCAGCCGGCCGCGCGCACTGCATTGTTGGCTAGGCAGCGTGTCTTTGCTGAGGCGCCAGGATTAGTGGCTGATGGCCGTGATATGGGTACGGTGGTGTTTGTTGAGGCGCCGCTAAAGATCTATTTGACTGCATCGGCTGAAGAGCGAGCAAAACGCCGCCATAAACAGTTGCTCGATAAGGGCCAAAGTGATACCCTGCCGCGCCTCGTTGAGGCCATAAAAGCCCGTGACGATAGCGATATGAATCGCGCCGTTGCTCCGCTTAAACCTGCGCCCGATGCGTTGACTATAGATAGTACCTTGATGTCGATTGATGAAGTCTGTCAGCAGATACTAGATGAAGCCGCAAAGCGAGGCCTTTTGTAAGAAATATAAACGGCTTTAGTAACACGTAGAAATATTTAACGTATTGATTTTTATAGTAATATAGCGATTGATATAAAAACCGCGTTGGTAATAGGCTTTATGCCAGCATGCCTATTACCGGCTTAATTTAACAGCTCCATGCCGCTGGTTGCATGGACCGGGACAGTACAGCCAAGCATCGAATATCTATTCGAGGCTACTAGCGCCGTCTGACCCTCATATAGGTTATTCACTATGAGCGAAAGCTTTGCAGATTTATTCGAAGAAAGTTTAAAAACCATTGAAATGCACCCTGGTGCCATAATCACAGGTGTCGTACTCGACGTCGATAGTGATTGGGTAACGGTTCACGCCGGTCTTAAATCAGAAGGCGTTATTCCACGCGGTGAATTTTTAGATGAAAGCGGTGAGTTTTCCGTTGAAATCGGCGATATGGTTCAAGTTGCATTAGAAGCTGTTGAAGATGGCTTTGGTGAAACAAAACTTTCTCGTGAAAAGGCTAAACGTGCCGAAGCGTGGAAAACGCTTGAAGCTGCGTTTGAGTCAGAAGAAGTTATTACTGGTGTTATCAATGGCAAGGTCAAAGGCGGCTTTACAGTTGATGTTAAAACCATCCGTGCATTCCTACCGGGTTCTTTGGTCGATGTTCGCCCGATTCGCGACACCGCTCACTTAGAAGGTAAGCCACTAGAATTTAAAGTTATTAAACTGGATGCTAAGCGCAATAACGTTGTGGTTTCTCGCCGCGCCGTTATGGAGCAAGCGAACAGTGTTGAGCGTGATCAATTGCTCGAGACATTGGAAGAAGGTCAGCGCGTGAAAGGTGTCGTTAAGAACCTTACCGATTACGGTGCTTTTGTTGACTTAGGCGGTATTGATGGTCTACTTCACATTACAGATATGGCTTGGAAGCGTATTAAGCACCCAAGCGAAATCGTAACTGTTGGTGACGAAATCGAAGTTAAGATCTTGAAATTTGATCGTGAGAAGAATCGCGTATCTCTGGGCTTGAAACAATTAGGTGATGATCCATGGGGCGATATCAAAGGTCGTTACCCAGAAAAGACTATTGTTAAAGGTGTTATCACTAACTTAACTGATTACGGTTGCTTTGCTGAATTAGAAAGCGGTGTTGAAGGTCTAGTACACGTTTCTGAAATGGATTGGACTAACAAAAACGTACATCCTTCAAAAATCGTCAACTTGGGTGATGAAGTAGAAGTGATGATTCTTGATATTGATGAAGAGCGTCGTCGTATTTCGCTTGGCATCAAACAGTGTCAACAGAATCCTTGGGATGCATTTGGTTCAATTCATGCCAAAGGCGATAAAATCTCAGGTACGATTAAGTCGATTACTGATTTCGGTATCTTTATCGGACTCGACGGTAATATCGATGGCTTAGTTCACTTGTCTGATATCTCTTGGACAGAAACTGGCGAAGATGCCGTTCGCGGATACAACAAAGGCGATGAAATCGAGACAGTAATTCTTGCTATCGATTCTGAGCGTGAGCGTATTTCGTTAGGTGTTAAGCAGCTTGAAGAAGATCCATTCTCTGACTTTGTTGCTGATAATGACAAAGGCAAGATCGTTAAAGGCACCGTTAAATCAATGGATGCGAAAGCAGCTATTATTGATTTAGGTGGCGATATCGAAGGAACGCTTAAAGGCTCTGAAATTTCTCGTGAGAAAGTTGAAGATGTCCGTAATGTTCTGAAAGAAGGCGAAGAGCTTGAAGTTAAAGTGATCAGCGTTGATCGCAAAAACCGAGTAATTGGTCTATCTATCAAAGCGAAAGATGTAGCTGATGAGCAAGAAGCGATGCGCCAGCACCGTGATGCCGAGCCAGCACCTGCCGCTTCAGCAACAACCATTGGCGATTTAATTAAAGCCAAAATGGACGATAAATAGTCAATCTGACTATTTATTTCTGTTAGACGCCACCAGAAGTCAGCGTACTTCTGGTGGTCATCTAACGCTTTTCTCCCTCATTTAATCTAAATTCTTCCAAAATATGATGGAAATCAGTGTCTTGCTGATCAACATCGGTATTGTGCCAACAATTTTAATGTGCTTTTATGTGGAACAGATCGCAACCTTGGCTATACTCATTAGCTAAGACCGCAAGTGTTTGCTTGCAAGTTCGCTCTGAAACTGGGTATTTAGGACAAGATCATGACTAAATCTGAATTAATTGAACGTATTGCTGCGCGTCAAGTACAGCTGTCGACCAAAGATGTCGAATTAGCCGTTAAATGTGTTATTGATCAAATGGTTAATGGGCTTGCATCGGGTGAGCGTATAGAAATTCGTGGTTTTGGTAGTTTTAGCCTCCACTATCGTGCTGCGCGTGTTGGCCGTAACCCTAAAACGGGTGAGCAGGTTCAATTAGCAGGCAAGCATGTGCCGCATTTTAAGCCAGGTAAAGAGATGCGTGATCGAGTCAATGATAGTTTGAACCGTTTTCAAGCAACGTACTTTAATCCTTAGCCTTTCTTTTTAGGGGTCAATCTTGGCTCCTGATCTTAATTGGGTGATATCCAATTCTTCTTATAATGACATCCGAGCTCGCTATGTTGAGAGCCTAGGGATGTTTGTTCTTCCCGTTTTATCTTGCCTTATATTCCTTGGTGTTCCTTTTTCTGCCTTTGTCGCTGTATTGATGATCAATTAATCAATTATTTTTACGCATAGAGTAATGTACTTAGGCGTTAGGCGGTTATAATATTGTTTTTGTTCTGCAACCATCGAGCGTCTTATGGGTATCTTAAAAACCATCTTTTTGGTCATTATGGCTATTTTGGTTTTTGTTCTGAGTTTGGCGTTTATTACCCATAATCAGACCCCCATAGGTATTAACCTATTATGGACGCAACTCCCTGAGCTGGCGGTTTCTAGCTGGTTAATTATTTTCTTTGTTGCTGGTGGTCTTGTCGGTTTAGCCGTGTCCTCCTTAATGCTTATTAAAGAAAGGCAGGCTCGCTTGCGGGTTGAAAAACGCTTACGTACTACTTCAAAATTAATTACCGGACAAACCTCTTAGCTCATGGTAGATGTTGCATTTATTGCGCTAGTCACTGTGGCTATTGCTATCGGCTATCTTCTGGGTCGTCGCTCATTAAAAAAACGCGGTGCCGATAGCTTTCCGCTATCGTTCGATAAAAACTATTTTCAAGGATTAAATTTTTTACTGAATGAGCAGCCAGATAAAGCGGTTGATGCCTTTGTTGAATCTCTCGATGTTAATACGAATACGCTCGAAACGCATTTGGCGCTGGGCAAGCTCATGCGTAAACAAGGGCAGGTCGATCGCGCTATTCGGATACATCAAAATTTATTAGCGCGTCCACAGTTAGATATTGCTCATCAGCACCAAGTGCATTTGGAGTTGGCACGAGATTTTATGGCCGCCGGTTTATTAGATAGAGCGGAGATGCTATTAAAAGAAGTGATAGCAGAGTCGAGCGCTTTGCGTGGCATTGCCCAACGCTATTTATTGGATATTTTTCAAGATGAGCGTGAGTGGTCTGATGCTATACAGGTTGCTGAGGCATTAGTGAGTAGTCGCTATATAAAGTCAACACCTGACAAGCGGCGAACGCTGACGCAAATGATAAGCCATTTTTATTGCGAGCTGGCAGAAGAGTCGAGCCAGAAAAACGATACGGTAATGGCGAGAAAGTATTTAGATAAAGCGTTGATAGCTGATAAAACGTCAATAAGAGCGGCATTGTTAATGGGCGCTTTAGAAAACCAAGATGGCCGGCATAAGCAGGCAGTTAAAGTGCTCTCTCGAGCGGTGGCGCAAAACCCTTCGCTAATGTCTGAGTGTTTGCCTGAATTATATAAAGCCTATATTGCGGTAGATCCTGTCGGTGGATTTAATCAGGTATTAAGTTTTGTTGAATCACAGGTGGCTCAGCATCCGTCAATTACTGCCTTGTTGTTTATGGTCGATCAATTATTAATTCGTGCCGAAAGTGAGCCTTCACGTCAGCAACAAGCGCATGATTTACTGTCGCGCTATTTGCGTGATAGGCCATCATTAGCGGGTTTAAATAAAGTGATTACGCTTCAGATTCCACGTTTAAGTGCCGATATAGCCAGTGATGTTATTTCGCTGCAAAGCTTAGTTCAGCGTTTATTAGAAAAGCGTTTAAACTATCAATGCAGTAGTTGCGGTTTTACGGGAAGACAATTACATTGGCGTTGCCCGAGTTGTAAAAGCTGGGATCAAATGGAACATGTTAAGGCTGTTGAGGCTAATTGATCGCTTGCTTTAATAAAAGTCTTATTCTTATTATAAAATGTGTAGATAAAATTTATGAATTCAACGGTTGTTACTCATAGTCCTGAGATTAAAAGCCCTTTTATTGTTGCCTTTGACTGTGCTGATTTAGCATCGGCAAAGCATTTGGCCGATCAGTTATCACCAAAGTTATGTCGGGCAAAAGTCGGTAAAGAATTGTTTACCGCCTGTGGTATGGCCGTGATCGATATGTTGCATAGCAAGGGTTATGAGGTTTTTCTGGATCTTAAATACCATGATATTCCTACCACTGTGGCCAAAGCAGTGGCTGTTGTTGCTAACGCCGGTATCTGGATGGTGAATGTGCATGCCAGTGGTGGACATCGCATGATGAGCGCAGCAATAGAGGCGGCTTCACAAACGCATTTAATTGCGGTGACAGTATTAACCAGTATGACGGATGAAGATTTGCAATTAACCGGTGTGACGCGTTCGGTTGAAGAGCAGGTTATGTTTTTAGCAGACAGTACAAAAAGCGCCGGCCTTAATGGCGTGGTCTGTTCAGCCCAAGAAGCGCAACAACTACGTGCGCGTTGCGGTGATGATTTTTTATTAGTGACGCCAGGTATTAGACCCGCCAATGCAGTAGCTGATGACCAGCGTAGAACGTTAACGCCTCGACAAGCTATTGATGCCGGTAGTGATTATCTTGTAGTGGGCCGCCCAATTACACAAGCGGACGACCCCTTACTAGCGCTTCAAGAGATGCTAGCGTCTCTTGATTAATGTGCTGCTGTTACACGCTTGTCTGTTTACGGCTTCTATGACAAGAGCGTTGTCGACCTAGTAGCGCGATGCAGGCAGAAGAGAATAGCCACAATGACGCCGGAAGTGGCACGGACGATACTTGAAAGTCCTGTTCATTGTTGATGCTACCTAAACTGGCGGTATCAATTGCCCAATTAAAGTCGTCACTCAAAGTGCCGCTGCCTTGGCGCTGCAATGACAGACCCAGTAGTGAATCGGGCCTTTCTTCTAATCCAACATCGATGCTCGTTAAGCCATTAGCCGGTCCTTCAGTTGCTGTTAGGCTTCCTTCATAGCTAATAAAATCGAATACTTCTCCTAGTGGGTTTACTAGGGCGAAGGCATCAGCGGGACCGTTTTGGATGCCTGTGGTAGGAAAGCCTAGTACGCCATAGCCATTATTTAAATCGTTAACGACGCCATTTAAATCCAAGCTTTTATAAATACCACCGTTTGTGCCGTTATAAAATAAAAGTTGCCAGTTTTCTAAGTCAGTTCCGGCAATAGCGGCAATTTCTAAACCCTCACCCGTATCGGTGCCGTTATTATCATAGTGAAACTCATTGATAAAAACTGGAGCAGCGAGTGCTGCATGGCTTAAAGACAGTGTGGCGATTAAGCCAGTAATGCTGCGCGTAAAAAAACGGCTTTTGGGTTTTTTTATGGCCAGAAAAATCGTTCGCCGATACGATGTTGGTTTGGATTTTAATGCAGATGAAAATGGGAATGGTCGTGCAGATAATAGTTTCGTCATCATAACTTCCTCCTTGATTGACGTAGAATGCCAAGCCTCCATGGCCAGACAGAACATACTATATCGGCTACACAAAAATTGTACAACTGGTTTTTATTTATGCTAGCATTGCTTCACAATTTTTTGCTAGTGTGTTTTATACGATCTGTTCATACAAAAAAGCATGCCTCGTAAGTAAGTAAAAAATTGTGCCATGCTGGCGGGATTGCCAGTTAATTTTAAGTGCCTTTTTGATAAGTCTACAAGGTGCTTTTGACAAGGAGTTGTTACCATGAAAGTTATTTTTTCTATCTTCGTTTTATTTATTAGTTTATTTAGTCTCACTTTACCGAGTTATGCCGCTGAAAAAACGGCAAGCAAGGTAGCTCCCAAAGCTCAGCAGATTGCTTCTGCGACCATTAATATTAATACCGCTTCGGCTCAGCAATTAGCTGATCAGTTAGTCGGCATTGGTCTTTCAAGAGCTTCAAAGATTGTTGCTTATCGTAAAGCCAATGGGCCGTTCCATCACGCCAATGACCTTACTGCCATTAAGGGTATTGGCGAGCGAACGATTAAGCGTAATCAGTCGAAAATACGTTTAAAATAGTTATTTTAAACAACGGGCGCTACTGATAGATTCTAATCATGAATATGAGTCTGGGTGGCGCCTTCCTATCAATGGTTATCAATGTCCATCAATGGCTTTCAGTGGTTCCACTGATCTTCAAAGCCTGTTATCGTAACCCATATTTTTTGCACGAGTATTTTTGATCTTGCGTTTTTCATCAGCGAGTGAGGAAAGTGGTCGAAAGATTTAATTTTAAAAACGATAGGGCAGCACATGACAGTTTACGACGTATTTAATGGTGATGCCGATGGTATCTGCGCACTCTTACAGTTGCGTCATGCTGAGCCCGTTCAATCGCAACTCATAACAGGTGTTAAACGAGATATTAAATTATTGGCTCAGGTTGATGCCGCATCGGGTGATCATGTCAATGTGCTCGACATTTCGATGGATAAAAATAAAGCCGATGTTATTCGTGTCCTTGATGCGGGAGCGAGTATTTTTTATTGTGATCATCATGTTGCTGGCGATATTCCTTCGCATCCGAATTTGTCAGCATTAATTAATCCGGCGGCCGATGTTTGTACCAGTCTTTTAATTAATGGTCGGCTTCACGGCGCATTGAGTCATTGGGCTATTGTCGGGGCTTTTGGTGATAATTTAAAAAATAGCGCACAAGCATTGGCGCGAACTACCGATTTAACCAATGAGCAATTAGTTCTTTTAGAGAATCTGGGTATTTATATTAATTATAATGGCTACGGCGCCAGTCTTGCCGATTTGCATTTTGAGCCTGCAGATTTATATCGCTTGCTATCTCACTATCGTAATCCGTTAGATTTTATTGAAGATGATGCCGCTCACTTTCATCAGCTTGAGAGCGGTTATCAAGACGATATGTCTAAAGCGAAAAATGCTGATACTTTAAGAGTGACTACTAGCTCTGCTGCATTTTTATTACCCAATGAAAAATGGGCGCGTCGTGTGAGTGGCGTTTATGGTAATGATCTGGCTAATCAGTATCCCGATCGTGCGCATGCAGTGTTAACATCACGTCCAGACGATACCTATCTTGTGAGTGTGCGAGCACCCTTAAGCAATAAAACCGATGCCGATACACTGTGTATGGAATTCCCTACCGGCGGAGGTCGTAAAGCGGCAGCAGGTATTAATGCTTTACCTGCTGAGATGCTGGAGCCGTTTTTAAATCGTTTGGATAGTATTTATCGTTAAGTTGTTATTTTAAATAAAACTTTAACCCTTCAATTTATCACTGCAAGTCAAAAAGAGGAAGTAATGTGGATATAGCGTCTTATCTTGCCATCGCAGCTGTACTCATCTGTTTCTCTGCGCTTGTTTTTACCCGTTATGCTGCTGATATTGTTTTAATGGGTGGGGTAACCGCTTTATTGGTGATGGGGGTAATTTCTCCGGTAGAGGCGCTGTCCGGATTTGCTAATCAAGGCATGATTACCGTGGCTATGTTATTTATTGTTGCTCAAGGTTTATCAAAAACTGGCGGGGCAGCGTGGTTAGCGGGTAGCTTGTTGGGAAGGCCATCAACTATTG
>Ga0115550_1003248_pt1 | contig 10671 bp, 7 predicted proteins | sample COGITO_mtgs_1005_FD_87177 | JGI IMG/M metagenome (GOLD analysis project Ga0115550, IMG submission 87177) | Pelagic marine microbial communities from North Sea - COGITO_mtgs_100511 | ecosystem: Environmental > Aquatic > Marine > Epipelagic | place: Germany:Helgoland, sampling site Kabeltonne... | reverse complement strand
CCGCATCCAGCGACTCAAGTACTTTGGCTATTCGTTGGTGATGTGAACGGCTAAATATCAAGACGCCACTCCCTCAAACGCAACGCCAAGCAGCTCGATAAGCTCCTGCTCACTGTCACTTAGATTTTCGGTATCCAAGAAGCGCTTATTACGTTCATAGATTGAGTGAGCCTCAACAAGAGATAGCTCATCGACCCCCTGCACATGCCATGCCAGCTCTTTTAACTGCGGGTAGTCTGAGAGCGATAGCCGAACCGGCAGCTTGCCGGCGCTGCCTGCATTAGCTGTATTCCCTTTATCAGTTTTTGCAGAGAGGTGCAGATTCAAATCTAGAGCGCTGATTACATTTAAGTAGGCACCCATGCTCACGGTGGACTCACCCTTCTCAATACGATGCAGTGTCACCCGAGATATGCCCGCTGTCTCGGCGGCTGCATTTGCCGTGATCTTGAATGACTTACGGTGCTGTCTTATCAACTGCCCAATGTCGGCGAGCTGACCAACCGCGTTATCTGATATTTTTTCTATTTTTTTCTTCATAATGTTTCATATAATATACATATATGCAGGTATGTCAACCATATGAAACATAATTAAGCTTTTATATAGCGCAAGCTCTTACTGTAATTGATAAAAGCCATTATCGAACCCCAAGATCCGCAGGCCCCTCGCCCAACTCAGCCCTCAACTGCTCAATCTCGCCACGAAGCGCGTCATACTCACACTGCTTGCGCGCCAAAAAGCGAACCGTAACATCAGCCTTCTCGGAAATACCTTTTGCAGTAAGAAGGTAGGCGCAACCTAACTTGTTATCGCTGCGGCGAAAGTTATCCATCTTCACCAGGCCCATATTAACGAGGGCCTTCACAACATAATGGACCTTGCCCAAACTAACGCCTAGCTCTTCAGAGAGCTCGCGCTGAGTCAGGTGGGGGGTTTTTTCAAGTAACTTTAGCGCTTTAAATTGAATGTCTTGATCAGGCATACGCCCACATTTGAATTGAAGCAGTTTGTTACAGGCAGGCTACCGCAGGGATTTAATACAAAACCACTAGTAGGATGCAAAAGATAAACCATCCGCGTTCATCGAATGAATGCGAGAGACATTATACTACGTCAAGATGATTTATGCAGATTTGAATAGATTTATTAACCTGCAGACAGGGTACCGCAGCGCCTGACGCTTTTCGTCGGCACTAACTGTACGTATTCTATAAAAAAATATTCAGATTTCATCTGAATTCGGAGCAGTTTTTTATGCAATCTACATTCTGAAAAATAAGCACTTATATGGGGGAAAACGGCAAAAATTAATATGTATAATAAGTCATCCTCATCAATTCTATCGCCTTGCTGCCTAAAAGGTTTATATTCCCTTTATACAAAATCTAAATCGATGTAATTTACTAATTACTAATTAGGCGAATAATTAACACCCAATCATTAAGTATCCATCATCACTAACACTTTAAAAGCGTATTGGGTGATACCTTCTATTAGATCACTAGACGACAAACCTTACTATACAAACTCAACGTTATCGATTTCATACTCAATATCGCCACTGGGGGCTTTAACCACCACAACCTCACCAATCTCTTTACCCATTAGCGCTCGGGCGATCGGCGACTGGTAGGAAATCTTACCCTGCTTAACGTCCGCCTCGTCGTCGCCGACAATTTTATAGGTGACCGTCTGATCAGCTTCAAGATTGATAATAGTCGCGGTAGAACCGAATATCACTTTGTCACCTTGAGGCACTTTGTTGATATCGATAACCTGAATATTCGACAGTTTGCTCTCGATTTCCTGAATACGGCCCTCGGCAAAGCTCTGCTGTTCTCGAGCTGCGTGGTACTCGGCATTCTCTTTGAGATCGCCGTGCTCACGGGCAGTGGCAATATCATTGATAATGGTTGGTCGAACCACTTTAACCAGATGTTGCAGCTCATCGCGCAGAGCAACTTCACCTTCAACCGTCATTGGCGTCTTTTGCATTACACTATCTCCTGATGCAGAGTTTGGATACGTCGCACCGCAGTATCACCCTGATAGCTCAACGCCTGACAAACTGCGCCGCCACCAGCCATAGTAGTAGTGTAATAAACTCTGTGCTGCTCTGCACTGGAACGGATGGCAGAGGAATCTGAAATCGCCTGACGCCCTTCCGTAGTATTGATAATCAAATCAATTTTGTCGCTCTTGATCATATCGACAATATGCGGGCGACCTTCCTGAACCTTGTTGACCAGGGTTACAGGCACACCAGCCTGTTCGATAATCTTTGCCGTACCTTTGGTAGCCACAAGCTTAAAGCCGAGATCCGAGAGCTGCTTAGCCAACTCGGGAACCTGATCTTTATCGCGCTCACGGACACTGACAAAGGCTGTGCCACTTGAAGGAATTTCGTCACTAGCACCCAGTTCTGCTTTGCCATAGGCTTCAGCAAAGGTAGTACCCACACCCATTACTTCACCGGTAGATTTCATCTCTGGCCCAAGAATCGGGTCAATGCCGGGGAATTTATTGAATGGGAATACCGCTTCCTTAACACTGTAGTACGGCGGAATAATTTCACGGGTAAAGCCCTGTGACTCAAGCGTCTGGCCAACCATGCAGCGGGCGGCAATTTTCGCCAGCGATGTGCCAATGCACTTGGAGACAAAGGGAACTGTTCGCGAAGCTCGTGGATTGACTTCGATAACATAGATATCGCCATCCTGAAGTGCCAACTGCACATTCATCAGACCGCGCACACCCAGCTCCAGCGCCATCTTTCTGCACACTTCGCGCATATCATTCTGAATTTCTTCACTGAGGCTGTAGGGCGGCAGTGAACAAGCCGAGTCACCAGAGTGAATACCGGCTTGCTCGATATGCTGCATAATCGCGCCGATCACTACCTGCTTGCCATCACTGACCGCATCGACATCAATCTCAATCGCATTCGGCAGGAAGAAGTCGAGAAGTACCGGGGAGTCATCAGATACCTGAACAGCGGTCTTCATATAGTGGCGCAGTTCGTCTTCTTTGTAGACGATTTCCATGGCGCGACCACCGAGAACATAGGAGGGTCGAACTACTAAGGGATAACCAATTTCTTTAGCCAGCTCAACTGCCTGCTCAGCACTTCTTGCGGTGGCGTTGCGTGGCTGTAACAGACCGAGCTTGTCGATCATTTGCTGGAAGCGCTCGCGGTCTTCGGCGCGGTCAATCGCATCTGGGGTGGTACCAACAATGGGTACACCGGCGGCTTCAAGGGCACGGGCAAGTTTTAGTGGCGTCTGGCCACCAAACTGCACAATCACGCCTTTAGGCTTTTCGATACGCACGATTTCGAGAACATCTTCAAGGGTGACCGGCTCAAAGAACAGGCGATCTGAAGTGTCATAATCCGTGGATACAGTCTCTGGGTTACAGTTAACCATAATGGTTTCATAGCCATCGTCACGCATTGCCAGAGCGGCGTGAACACAGCAGTAATCAAACTCGATACCCTGACCAATACGGTTGGGACCACCGCCAAGAACAAGGATTTTATCCTTATCATTGGGGCGCGCTTCGCACTCGTCCTCGTAGGTAGAGTACATATAAGCGGTATCTGTAGAGAATTCCGCGGCACAGGTATCGACGCGCTTGTAGACCGGATGAATATCCAAGTCGTTGCGCAACTGACGCACAGCGCTTTCAGCACAGCCTAAAATATCTGCCAGACGGCGATCAGCAAAACCTTTGCGCTTTAAGCGATAGAGGCTGTTTTGATCCAGATCGCTCAAGCTTGTCTGAGCCAGCGCCAGTTCGTCTTTAATTAGGTCTTCAATCTGCACTAGGAACCAGTGATCGATCTTGGTCAGGTCAAAAATCTCTTCGCGGCTCATGCCGTGACGGAATGCTTCACCCACATACCAAATACGATCCGGGCCGGCGACAGCCAACTCGCGGTGTATTTGGGCCATCGGATTTTCAATTTCTGAGGTAAGGATTGGATCGAAACCGGCAACGCCAACTTCAAGGCCACGCAGTGCTTTCTGCATGGATTCTTGGAAAGTGCGGCCAATCGCCATAACCTCACCCACAGATTTCATCTGTGTGGTCAGTGCTGTGCTCGCCTGCTCGAACTTCTCGAAGGCAAAGCGCGGGATCTTGGTGACTACATAGTCGATGCTCGGCTCAAAAGAAGCCGGGGTAGCACCGCCAGTGATTTCATTCTGCAACTCATCGAGGGTGTAACCGATCGCCAGCTTGGCTGCTACTTTAGCAATCGGGAAACCCGTGGCTTTTGAAGCCAGCGCAGAGGATCGCGATACGCGCGGGTTCATCTCAATAACAATCAGGCGACCGTCTTCCGGGTTGACCGCAAACTGTACATTGGAGCCGCCAGTTTCAACGCCGATCTCACGCAATACCTTCAGCGAGGCGTTGCGCATTATTTGATATTCTTTGTCGGTCAGGGTCTGCGCCGGTGCGACAGTAATCGAGTCACCGGTGTGGATACCCATGGGATCAAGGTTTTCAATGGCACAGATAATAATGCAGTTATCTTTGCGATCCCTGACCACTTCCATTTCAAACTCTTTCCAGCCAATCAGCGATTCATCGATCAACAGCTCATTGGTGGGCGAAAGATCGAGGCCACGACGGCAGATCTCATCAAATTCTTCGCGGTTGTAGGCAATACCACCACCGGAACCACCCATGGTAAATGAGGGACGGATAATGCACGGGAAACCAAAGCGATCAGAAATCTGCGCGGCCTCTTCCATGCTGTGGGCAATACCTGAATTCGGTGTATCCAGACCAATCGCCTTCATCGCCTTATCAAAACGCTCGCGATCTTCTGCCTTATCGATGGCATCGGCATTGGCGCCAATCATTTCTACGCCGTGCTTTTCCAGTACGCCGTGTTTGGCCAAGTCCAGTGCGCAGTTCAGCGCAGTCTGGCCACCCATAGTGGGCAGCAGAGCGTCAGGCTTTTCCTGAGCAATAATATGTTCAACGGTGCGCCACTCGACCGGTTCGATATAGGTCGCATCGGCCATCGCCGGGTCGGTCATAATCGTCGCTGGGTTGGAGTTGACCAGGATGACTCGAAAGCCTTCTTCGCGAAGCGCTTTACAGGCCTGGGCACCGGAGTAGTCAAACTCACAGGCCTGACCAATAACAATTGGCCCTGCACCGAGGATCAGGATACTTTTTATATCATTTCTTTTTGCCATGTCGTCTCAATCTCGCCGCTATTAGCCGCGCGCTCCCATAAGTTCGATAAAGTGGTCAAACAGCACTGCTGCTTCATGGGGGCCAGGGCTTGCTTCAGGGTGACCCTGAAAACTAAAGGCTGGTTTATCTGTACGATGAATACCCTGCAGCGATCCGTCGAATAGCGAACGGTGCGTGGCAATCAGGTTATCTGGCAAGCTGGTTTCATCAACCGCAAAGCCGTGGTTTTGACTGGTGATCATCACCACATTGTTGTCTATATCTTCAACCGGATGGTTGGCACCGTGGTGGCCAAACTTCATCTTCGCGGTTTTAGCGCCTGAGGCCAGCGCCAGTAGCTGGTGACCCAGGCAGATGCCAAACACTGGAATATCGGTTTTAAGAATTTCAGTAATGGCTTCAATAGCATAGTCGCAAGGCTCTGGATCGCCAGGACCGTTGGATAGGAATATGCCGTCGGGGTTCATGGCCAACACTTCGCTTGCTGGGGTTTTTGCCGGCACTACTGTCAGCTCGCAGCCACGATCAACCAGCATACGTAGAATATTGCGCTTGACGCCGAAGTCGTAGGCAACCACTTTAAATTTGGTTGTGGCTGGATCCTGGTCGCTGTGACCAACGCCAAGTTCCCAGCTGTGCTGTGACCATTGGTAAGTCTTTTCTGTGGTGACTTCTTTGGCCAGGTCCATACCTTTGAGACCGCCGAAGTCTCGAGCCGCAGCCAGTGCAGTTTCGTCATCGATATCACCGGCCATAATGCAGCCGTTCTGGGCGCCGCTCTCGCGAAGGATGCGCGTTAGCTTGCGGGTGTCGATATCGGCAATGCCGAGGATATTGTTATCCTTGAGATAGCTATCCAGAGATTGCTCGCTGCGGAAGTTAGAGACTAATAATGGCAGATCGCGAATAACCAGACCAGCGGCCCAGACTCTATCCGACTCTGCGTCTTCTTCATTGACGCCGACATTGCCTATATGGGGATAAGTGAGGGTAACAATCTGCTGAGCATATGAGGGATCAGTAAGAATTTCCTGATACCCGGTAAGGGCTGTATTAAAAACCACTTCACCAACGGAGCAGCCATCTGCACCGATAGCGGTTCCTCTGAAAATTGTTCCGTCTGCAAGCGCAAGAACGGCTTCCCGGTGAGTATGGGAATTCACACAGCCTCCTAATTAGTTAACAAATAATACGTTGACCTGAAAACAGGTAACTCCGATAACGGCATCAGTCGATTGTGAATATTTGCAAAAAAGCGAGATGAAACTCGTCGTCTCATCTCGCTAATTAAAATATTCTACTGTGCTCTAACCTCTCGGAATGAGACCGCATTTGTGTCCGCGGTGTTAGGAGTGCATTGTATTGAAAGAGGCCTATTTTGTCTATCACTCATATCAGAAAGTTAGCTGATAATCGGACAATTATTTCAGACCGAGAACATCCTGCATATCAAACAGCCCAGACTCTTTGCCTGACTCTTTTTGACACAACCATTTTGCCGCACGCACTGCGCCGCGAGCAAAGGATAAACGGCTTGAGGCTTTGTGGGTAATCTCTACGCGTTCGCCTTCACCGGCAAACAGTACCGTATGATCGCCAACTATATCGCCGCCTCTTACTGTGGCGAAGCCAATAGTCTCGGAATCCCGCGCACCGGTTTGACCCTCGCGCCCGTAGACAGCGACTTCCTTTAGGTCGCGACCCACGGCTCTGGCGACAGACTCTCCCAGCGACAATGCAGTCCCTGAAGGCGCATCAATCTTGTGACGGTGATGGGCTTCAAGAATTTCAATATCGGTCTCATCACCAATTACTGCGGCAGCCAATTCAGCCAGCTTAAAACACAGGTTTACACCAGTGGAAAAATTAGACGCCATACAGATAGCGCTCTTTTCAGTAGCGGCAATCACCTGGGCATGCTGCTCGGCATCCAGACCCGTGGTGCCAATCACCATCTTCTTATTGTTAGCGGCACAGAATGCAGCATTGGCAACAGTCGCCGCGGGAACCGTAAAGTCGATTAGGACATCGAACTGATCACCAACTTCATCGATGGAACCGGCAACGATAACGCCGTTTGTTCCAACACCAGCCAGCTCACCGGCATCGACGCCGATCAATGAACTCTCTGGACGCTCGAGGGCCACACTTAATTCAACACCATCAGTTAACAGGATAGCTTCTATCAGGGTCTTGCCCATTCGACCGCCTGCACCGGTAATCGCAATTCTGGTCATTTTTTAGTCCTATCCTGTCTTTTATTAATTAAATGAATTCAACTCGTACACCTATAGTACGCAAGTTGATTTTAGCCGGTCAAATTATCGAAGAACTTTTTAACCCCGTCGAACCAGCCGGAACTGCGCGGTGAATGTTTACGCTGGCCATCCAGGCTATCTTCAAAGCCCTGCAGCAACTCACGCTGTTTGGCGCTGAGATTAACCGGTGTCTCCAGCACAACCCGACAGAGCAGATCGCCAACACCGCCACCACGAACAGGGGCAACACCTTTGCCACGCAGACGGAACAGCTTGCCACTCTGGGTCTCTGCGGGGATTTTTAATTTTACTTTGCCGGACAAGGTTGGGACTTCAAGGTCGCCACCCAGTGCCGCCTGAGCAAAGCTGATCGGCACTTCGCAGTGCAGATTGCTGTCATCGCGAACAAAGATCGGATGCTTGCGCACCACCATCTGCACATAGAGATCACCTGGAGGGCCGCCATGAGGTCCCGCTTCACCTTTACCGGAAAGGCGAATACGATCACCTGTATCCACACCCGCGGGGATCTTCACCGAGAGTGTTTTACGCTCTTCCCTAACCCCTTGGCCACGACAGCTGCCACAGGGATCGGAGATCATCTGGCCGCGTCCATGACATGTTGGACAGGCCTGCTGTACCGAGAAAAAACCCTGAGCCATTCGCACCTGACCAGCACCCTGACAGGTAGTACAGGTGACCGGTGAAGAGCCTTTGCGCGCGCCTGATCCATCACAGGGTTCGCAAGCGGTCATGGTTGGTACATCTATTTGAACAGTTTTACCTTTAACCGCATCTTCAAGATCCAGTTGCAGGTCATAGCGCAGGTCGGAACCTCGCGCTGGACCGCCGCGACCACCACCGCCACCGCCGCCGAAAATATCGCCAAACACATCGCCGAAGATATCGCCAAAACCAGCACCGCCACCGCCGCCACCTGCATTACCATCGACACCGGCATGACCAAAGCGGTCATAGGCAGACTTTTTCTCTTCATCACCGAGAACTTCGTAGGCTTCCTGAGCTTCTTTAAATTTCTCGTCGGAGTTTTTATCGTCTGAATTGCGGTCCGGGTGGAATTTCATCGCAATGCGACGAAATGCCTTTTTGATTTCCGGGGAAGAGGCGCCTTTATCAACACCCAATACTTCGTAGTAATCGCGTTTAGCCATAACGGGTTTCTTTTTTCCTAACTAGCACAAATAGTATTAAGCGCGGAACAATGCCCGCGCCTAATAGAAGTGGAGACAACTGACAATCGCTTACTTGCCGTCTTGTTTCTCTTCTTCAGTATCTTCTTTTACTTCTTCAAACTCGGCATCCATGGCATCGTCACCAGCGGGCTGTTCACCCTCAGGTGCCTGACCAGCTTCGGCCTGTTCTGCATACATTTTCTGAGCCAGACCTGAAGAGGCTTCCGACAGTACCTTAGCGGCTTCGTCGATGGCGTCTTTGTCGTCGCCCTGAACAGCTTCTTCAACCTGCTTGATAGCAGCTTCAATGGCGCCCTTCTCTTCTTCAGAGGCCTTATCACCGGCTTCTTCAAGCGTCTTCTTGGCGGCGTGAGCCAGACCATCAGCTGTATTGCGCGCCTGAACCAGGTCAGCAAACTTCTGATCTTCGGCAGCATTGGCTTCAGCATCCTGAACCATTGCATCGATCTCGTCATCCGAGAGACCTGAAGAGGCTTTAATAATAATCGACTGCTCTTTACCCGTGGCCTTATCTTTAGCGCCAACATGGAGGATACCGTTGGCATCAATATCAAAGGTCACTTCGATCTGTGGCATGCCGCGTGGTGCCGGTGGAATATCGGCCAGATCAAAACGTCCAAGAGATTTATTACCTGTCGCCTGCTTGCGCTCACCCTGAACTACGTGGATGGTTACCGCAGTCTGGTTGTCGTCAGCGGTTGAGAAAATCTGTGATTTCTTGGTGGGAATCGTCGTGTTTTTCTCAATAACCGGTGTGGCAACGCCACCCATGGTTTCGATACCCAGGCTCAGCGGGGTTACGTCGAGCAGCAATACATCGGTAACATCGCCAGAGAGTACTGCACCCTGCAGGGCAGCACCGACAGCAACAGCTTCGTCGGGGTTAACATCTTTACGCGGCTCTTTGCCGAAGAACTCTGTAACTTTCTCCTGAACCTTAGGCATACGCGTCTGGCCACCGACAAGAATAATCTCGTCGATCTCGCCAACTGACTTGCCAGCATCTTTCAGTGCAGTCTTGAGGGGCTGTAGTGAACGCTCAATCAGGTCTTCAACCAGTGACTCGAGCTTGGCACGAGTCAGCTTAACCACTAAGTGCTTAGGACCTGTTGCATCAGCAGTGATGTAGGGCAGGTTTACTTCAGTCTGTGCACTTGAAGAGAGCTCGATCTTGGCTTTTTCAGCAGCTTCTTTAAGACGCTGCATGGCCAGTGGATCGCCGTGAATATCAATACCGCTGTCAGATTTAAATTCAGCTGACAAATATTCGATTAAACGCATATCGAAGTCTTCACCACCAAGGAATGTATCACCGTTGGTCGCCAGAACTTCAAACTGCTTCTCGCCGTCAACATCGGCAATCTCAATAATCGAGATATCGAAAGTACCACCACCGAGGTCGTAAACAGCAACCACTGAATCACCAGCAGTTTTATCAATACCGTAGGCCAGTGCCGCAGCCGTTGGCTCGTTGATAATACGCTTAACATCGAGACCCGCAATACGACCGGCATCTTTAGTTGCCTGACGCTGTGAATCGTTAAAGTATGCAGGAACAGTAATTACTGCTTCTGCAACTGTCTCGCCGAGATAGTCTTCAGCGGTCTTCTTCATTTTCTTCAATACTTCAGCGGAGATCTGCGGGGCAGCTTTGCTGTCGCCTTTGATCTCTACCCATGCATCGCCATTGTCTGCCTTAACAATTTTGTAAGGCACCATTTTGATATCTTTCTGTACAACATCGTCTTCAAAACGGCGGCCAATCAGGCGCTTTACCGCGTAAACTGTGTTGTGGGGGTTGGTTACTGCCTGGCGTTTAGCCGACTGTCCAACCAAGATTTCACCTTCGTCAGTGAACGCAACAACCGATGGTGTGGTGCGTGCGCCTTCTGAGTTTTCGATGACTTTGGGTTTATCTCCTTCGAGAACGGACACACATGAGTTGGTCGTTCCAAGGTCGATTCCGATAATTTTGCCCATTG
>Ga0115550_1003243_pt1 | contig 10682 bp, 8 predicted proteins | sample COGITO_mtgs_1005_FD_87177 | JGI IMG/M metagenome (GOLD analysis project Ga0115550, IMG submission 87177) | Pelagic marine microbial communities from North Sea - COGITO_mtgs_100511 | ecosystem: Environmental > Aquatic > Marine > Epipelagic | place: Germany:Helgoland, sampling site Kabeltonne... | reverse complement strand
TAGGTGGAAAAGCATAATCGGTAATAGTTTTAATTTTTGTATCACTTATTTTTCGTAAAATATCAGAAAGTTTCCATTCTTCATAATGAATATAATTATCTTTAGTTTTAACAAAATTTTCAGGAAGAAATTGTATAATATTATTGTCAATAGTATCAATATATTTTTTATATTTTGTTAAATCAGTATTATTAGGAAGTTTATATGTTATAATAGGACCTCGCAATAAATTACATAAATGTAATATTTCATATGGATTATTAATTATAGGAGTTCCACTTAATAATAATATTTTACATTTTTTTGCATTCATTATATATTCATATAATGGTGCTGATAATTTACTTTTATTTGATACTGTTCTAATAAAAGTATGTGCTTCATCTATTACAACTAAACTATCACTAAATGCTGAATCAAATACATTAAACTCTTTTAATTTCAAAGTATCAATAAATAATAAACTTTTTAATTTAATTACTTTAATCATTGTTTCAATATTAACTTTATCATTTTCGTGTATATCGTTAGTTTCTAGTCCTTTAACTAAATTCGGTAATAAAACATATTTTTTTTTTATATTTTTATCTGTATAAAAATTACCAGTTGCATCTATACCAAACTTTGCTTTAATTTCTTTTAAACCTAATCCATAAACTCTTTTCCACGTTACCTTATGTAAATATTCAGTAAATTGTTTTATATTAATTTTACCTCTTAATTCAGCTACTTTAGTTTCAGTAAGCCCATTATAATGAATAAAATTAATTCTATTTAGTATTATTTTTTTTATACTTTTATCAATTTCAGTTTTTTCAGTTTCATTACAGTCTCTATATGTTTTACCTGTTTCTGATAATTGCGCATCACCTGTAATAAAAGACCATTTTTTTATGTATTTATAGTTTTTAAAATCACTATGTATTAATAATTCTTTAATATAGTTATTACGCAATGAAGCAGGTAATATTACATATATTTTTTTATTTGCTCTCAAATATTGATTTACTAATGTTATTGACGTTGCTGTTTTACCTGTTCCAAGTTCGTGATATAACAATAATCCTCTATAAGGACTATTAATATCCAAATATTTATCAATTAATATCTGATGTTCAAATGATTTACTTTGGTGTTTAATTTCTTCTATTTTATTAGGATGAAACTTATTTTGTTTATAATCTATATATCCTACACTATTTGGTAATATATAGTTTGTAATCTTACCTATTTTTAAGATAAATTATTTTTTTATATTTAATATAATTAAAATAATGCCAAAAAAAATTACATTTAAGTCAATTCCATCGCATAATAAAAAAGTAGCAAGCACATATGCAAATCCAACTAAAGAACAATGCGAAGAAATCTATGATAATATTACAAAGAAATTACCTATTTTTAATCCAAACTCAGGCTACCCAATTAACTATGATAGTCCTATTACACAAAAAATACTTAGAATCTGTTATAAAACCTATAAAATGACAAAATTACCAGATGTTATTGATCCTAGAAATTTATTTGGTAATACAACACCTCCACAATTATCACCTGCATCTACACCTTCACCTACGGCAAGATCACCATCACCACCTGGTGTGGCAATAAGATCACCATCACCACCACCAGGTGTGGCCGCAAATAAACAACCATATTTACCTCCACAACCATCTTCACCTCAAGGTGCTAAAACAAATAAAAAACCATCTTCACCTCAAGGTGCTAAAACAAATAAAAAACCATCTTCACCTCCACAACCATCTTCACCTCCACAACCAGGATCTCCACAATCACCATCACCAGATAGTGCTACCTCCGATTCAACACCCCCTTCTTCATCATCACCATTACCTCCACCATCAACATCACCGCCAGGATCTCCACCTGCTGCAAGAAAACAATCACTTTCATCATCACCATTACCTCCACCATCAACATCACCACCCGGATCTCCACCTGCTGCAAAAAAACAATCACCTCCAAAACGAAAACTAAGTTTTAACGGTATTTCTGATAAAACAGTTGATAAAAAAAAATATGCTAATTTAAGTTACGAACAGTGCAATAGCGTTGTCAACCAATGTAGAGATGTATTGAAAAAACAGGAAAAAAGTAGTAAAGTAAATAGACAACAAATTATAAATCCAAAAACAGAAAAACCGATATATACTGACAGTCCAATTACAAAATATATATTATATACTTGTTATTATCATAAAGCTATAAAAGCTGTTGAAGATGTTGCAGAAATAAACACATTAGCTGATAAACCACCAGCTATTAAAAACAATTATAACGATATTCTTACTAAATGTAAAGATCTGAAATTAAATTATACAGAATCTAATTTGGATAATTTATTTGTAGAAACCGAACTTGACGTTAAATATTTACCTTATTTTAAAAACTATATTATATCTTGTAAACAAATTGAAAAAAAACAAACTATTGACTTTGATACAGTTTGCAAACATTTTGAAATTATATTCAATTTATTAAATGTTGGTAGTAAATCTACAATAGCTTTGTATGATGATAGATTTTTAGACGATTTAAGTAATGCTAATTATCCTTCTAACTTCATTGTTGATAATAAATTATCTACAACGAATAGCAATTTATATAATTATACCGATATAGTTTCAGAATATAATGCTATTCATATTATTGATAAATCAGCAATATTACAGAATTCCATATTTAATAGAATATATGTATTTTCCTATACACAACAAAACATAGAATTCTGTCCATATGGTAAATCACTTTTATCATTAAATGCATTAGATCGAATTTCAATAGTTATTAAAAATAGTAATAAAACTGTTCCTAAATATTTTGCACATTCATATCGAGATGATACTGAAACTAATAATAAACTTAACTATATTACTGCATTCCTAACTACATTTGCTACTGATTTTGTATCTAATATTGAAATAATTGAACCAGATTCAGCAAATAAAATAACTGAATTAGAACAAAAAATTCCTAATATAAAACGAAATGAATGTTATGATCTTGCAACATTATTATATCATAATGCGATATTTAATAATGATAACACAAATACACCTATTGTAGGTGTTTTTAATGGAACAGTAAATAGAAGTTCAGTAAATGCATTTCAATATTTATTTAAATTAGTAGATATTCAAACATATAATATAAATAGAGATAAGCTATATGAAATTGAACACAACTATAAAAACGGAGGAAGACAGCCATTAAGTAAAAATCTTAATTTAGAATTAAGTAATTTAATTCTTGATTCTAATTTTAACTTAAGTGATGCAGTTAAACACCGATTAATTACTATATTAACTAATATGCAAGCAACAGGCAAAAATAATGATTATAGTAAATCGCTATTTTTATTTCACGGAACTTCAAATAAATTAAATTCAAATTTATTAACTTCGTTTTTATCAACTTCTTTTAATGTTGATATAGCAATCCGTTATAGTAATAATAATTCTAATCCACATATGTATGTTTTTAGAATCAATGATAATATTATTAAATATATTAATTTTGCGGATGGATTACACCAAGTATTATTATTACCAGGAACAAAAATAATTGAACAATGTATATTAAAATATCATAAATACACTTTTATTATATGTGATCTTGAAATGACAAATGCAACTTATCTTTCAAATATTTTACATAATGTTAAAACATACAATAGTAGATATACTATTACCGAATATGGTCTTAATGTAAAAGATTACACAGATGATTATATTAAAATTGCTCAATATAGACACGATGATTTAATTGATTTTAAATATGGTAATGATACTATTAAGCTAACTAATGATAATAAATATTTAGCTTCTGAATTATTATATGAAGCTTCTTCGATTCATAATTTATTTTTAAATCTTAAATATACTATTCATCAATTAATTATTAATAATATATATAGTTATTTTATGGATGATAAAATTCTTGAGTATAGTATAATATATTCTGATACAAAAATAACTACTACTAATAATATCTTAACGGGATGGAATTATAACAGTAGTTTAAAATCAACCCTTTCACACCCGAATTACAAATATGATTATGATTTCTTAATTATTGATTTATTATGTAATAACTTTGATATAGCGAACAACTTAAGTTATTTATTAACAACTGATAATAAAGTTAAAAAAGTTTGGTTTAAAACAACTGGTATATTTAATGGTGTTGCTTGTCAAACTATTACTGAAAATGATAGTAAAGATATTGCTAAATTAAGTGCTATATTTGAAAAAGATATAAATACTATTATTGAAACAAATATAATTTTTAACAATAATAAAACAGATATTACACCATTTGTAAATAAATATATGAATTTAATACACCAATTTAAAACTGACAATATTCTTGATAAAATTATTAATTCATTTGAATTATTTATTAATAATGTTTTAAATATTCCACATACTAGTGAAGAATATAAACAACTAAAAATATTTATAGAGATTATTAAACGATATTTTAATGCAAAAGTAGATTATATGTTATCCCTAGATAAAAATGATTTAATTGCTACAATTCATAGTAAAATGACATTAACAGGCGGAAAAGATAAAAAATTATCTCCAAATAGTCCTAAAATACCAAAGAAAGCTAAATCATCAAGTAAAACCCTTATTATGAATACTGATCCTACTACATTTGATGAAGAAGGTTATGAAATTACACCACAATATTATTCATCAACACATACAATTAGTTCATCATCACTTAAATCAATAAAAATTTTTACAAAACTTAGAAATTAACAATATTCTTTAAGTCTTCAAGTTCAACTGAAAAATATTATACTTGATCACAAGACACAAATATAATACCTAAACCTATTAAAATTATTCCTATTATTCCTATATTACTAATATGAAATTGATTTGTATATATACTATAAATTAATAACAAAATTATTTCTAAAGCCACAAAACTTCTAAAATAAGCAGGATTTGGACATATTTTAATTATATAATATGATAACAATATAACAACAAATACAACTATACTATATATATAATATTTTGGTTTATATAATTCGTCTAAATTAGTAGTATTATAATTAATAATAAAATATATTAATGCTATAAAACCAATTAATATTGTTGTAATAATTGGAAATAAAAACTTATCTGTCTTATCTGTCTTATCAAGTTTTTGAAATAATATTAATCCGGCAGTTACTACACTACGTAAAATTGCTAAAGGTATCCATATCATTTTATTTTAGCTTTTTTTAATTCTTCCCGACATTCTTTTATTTTTTCTTTAATCTGTTTTAAGATACCTTTATCCCTTAATTCAGTTTGATTTAATTTATCCATCAATAGATGCGTTAATTCTGTTTTAAATGTCATTTATTATTATAATTCACATTAAAATAATTATTCAGATTCTAATTCTTTAAGTTCTTTATCTAATTCTTGTATAGCACCAACTAAATATGCTATTATTTTAGTTTCCTCTAAAACTTTATATTTATCTTGTGTATTTACTATACTAGGAATTACTTGTTCCACTTCTTGTGCTATAAATCCTACAGAATCTTTATGATCTTTTATCCATTTAAATTCAACAGGATTTAAATTGCTAACAATATCATAACAATTTTCTAAAGTATTTATATCTTTTTTAAGATTTATATCAGAACTATGATATGTAGCAAAAGCTATAATATCAGCTGCCACATATAATTGATCATTGACAAATAAATTACAATATATATCAAGTGTTGAAATAACTCCTGATATTTCGTTGAATTCTGCATCAATACTAGGTTCAAATTGTTCTATACAAAATTCAGGTAATACTTTATTGTTTTGATCTAAATAACCAACACAAGGTATGTTAAATTTAATATTTGCAACTTTATTGCCAGTACCAAAAGATGCAGTAGTATCTAATTCTAAAGCAGTTGCAATTACGTGATTTAATTGATATTGAATACATTCTGCACCATCTATTACTTTATCAGCAGCAACTTTTAAGCTTTCAGCATTAAAATTAATAACATAGTCGTCAATAACATAGTCGTGAATAACATCATAATAAATTGAAATTCTTGATTTTGATACTAAATTAAATCTATATTGATTATTCATATTTTTTTAATCTATTACTAATATTTTTAATACTATCAACTATATACGCTATTAATTTATCTTGTTTTACAGTTTTAATTATTTTGTCATCTAATGTAGTATCTTTAACAAACTCAGGTAATATTTCTTCTACTTCTTGTGCTATAAATCCTATAGTTTTTTTATTATTATTTTTCCAAGTAAAACTTACAGGTCGTAATTTATTTATTATTTCTAATCCATTTGTAATATTTTTAACATTATTTTTTAATCTAATATCTGAAAAAATATTATTAGCAAAAGCAGTTATATTTCCCCTAACTTCAAGTTCACCTTGAATCGAAACATTATCATCAATAACTAAACCTTTTAAACTACCATTAGGATCATACCAATTATAAAATTTATCAGATATAATAATATTAGTAGGCTTGCTATTCTTTAGTGTAATATCATAATAACCAATGTTTGGTAAATGTGATTTAACTGTTATTGTGTTAGTGTTTAAAAAGCTTAAATTCCGGTTTTCTGATGCAGAATGCGATACATCTTTTGAAAGTTCAATACCGGCAGTTAAATTACTACCATCATTGTCATTAAAATTACTATGATCATCACTATTAATTTTATAATAAATTGTTAAATTTGGAGAATCAGTAAATACATTAGCACCTATTGTTACGGGCATTTTTTATCTTTGTAATACGATTTTTTAAAGTTTTAATAGAATCTACTAAATATGGTATTAGTTTATGTTCTTTAATCATTTTATATTCTCCTTCTTTTATTAAATTTGGAAAAATTTCTTCAACTTCATTTGCTATAAATCCTATTTCATATTCATTATTTTTTTTCCAATTAAAACTAACAGGTCTAAGTTTTTCTATCTTTTCTAATGAATTATTAATTTTATAAATATCATATTTCAAATTACTATCAGATGAAAAAGAAAATGAAGAAAATGCAGTTATATTGCTTTCAACTATTAAATCTTTTTTAATATATAAATTACAGTAATATACCGCATAATCACGTTCATCACCATAAAAATCAAAATATCCACGTGGATATGTATTGTTTTGTAAATTTGAACAGTTTTCAGTATTAAAATTAGTAATAACATCTACATCATCTGAATAATAATTACAAAGTCTAAAATTCTCTATATTTATTAACATATCTTTTATATCAATACAATTCGTAATATCAACTATACAAGGATGTGATGTATTATCTATTTTTTTGTAATTAATTTTAATATTTTCATTTGCATTATAACTATCAACAAGTATATCAGTCATATTTCTATTTCTTTAACAAAAAAAAGAATGATTACAGAATTCAACAAAAATTATTTTAATAATAAATCAAATTTAATAGTGTTTTCAAATTCTACAGTATTAACTAATACTAATTTTTATTATAATTTTATTTCATCAACTAAAAACGATATTAATATTCATTGTTTAAATCAAGACAACATTTACTTATCTATATATGATAATAAAACTATATATAATAATTATAATTTTATAGGTATTTTTACAAAAGAATATGATCACCATACAATTTATGAATATTTAGATTGTAATACAATTTATATTCATAAGTCTAATTTATATGTAGCTATTAATGATAAAATATTGCCTTTAATAAAAATTAATATTGAACCTATCATTAAAAGTTACAATTTATATTTTAATACTAATTATTCTATAAAAAACTTGAATTATATGCCATTCACTATGTCAATAAATGCTATTTATCCAATTCATATATTTAAAAAATTATGTAGTTGGTTATCAATTTCAGATATAGATTTACATTATCAAATAGCAATATTTATTGTTTTAGAAAATTTAAATATTGAATATTTAGATATTCAATATGAATTAAAACATTATAATAATATTCCTTCTTTAGAATATTTATATTTATCTGATATTTTTGATACAAATATAACAACTGAATATATTGAAAATATATCTGAAAATGCTTTAAAAACTATTAAATATAATAATATGATAATTAAACAAAAATACACAGGAGATCGTTATTCTATTATTGTAAATGACAAAGAATATTATAATAATTTAGATCCGTATGATCCTGTTCCATTTTATTATAACAATAAATTACACATAATATTTAATGGATTAACTCATAAAAATATTAATAATACTAAATGTCATCGTAAAATGTATTTAACAGATTTAAATAGTTTGATAGAATTAAAATATACAAAAATAATTGAAAAAAACTGGGTTCCTTTTATACATAATAATTTATTATATTTTATAACTTCTTTTAATCCTTTAACATATTATGACTATCATAATAATATTTTTATTACTAAAAAAAATAAATACAATTACTATCCCAAAGGTAATTTAATACGTTATAAAAATTATTATATTGGTTTATGCTATCATAAAGAATATAAAAATAATATTAAATATCAAGGTGTATTTGTATATTTTATTGATCCTATAACATTTGATATTATTAAAATATCAAAACAATTATTATTTAAATATTGCAATAATACACCTAATCCTACAATTAAATGTTTTGATCATAATGATACATTAATAACACTTAATAATATTATTGTAAATGTATCATCTACAATTTATAAAAAAAAATTAGTATATTCAATAATGCCATTATATATATATGAAGATAATAGTGAACTATACATAATTGTTAATATTCAACATTGTTTGTCTTTTATTTATAAATTAAAAATAAAACCATTTTAATCTGTCTTGAAATGCAAGATAACCAATTTCAAAATTTTCATCAATTACAAAATCTTGTATATCTTCTAACTTATTTGTATTATTTGTTGATTCAATTTTATTCGTTACTTTTTCAGTATTGTTTTCTTCTAAATTTAATGAATATTCATAATAATTTTTATTTGTAATAACATTAATATTATTATCAACATAATTAATTGCTTTTATCTTTTCATTTATTATTACTTTATTTAACTTATACTTATAATCAGCAACTGTTTGTTTTTCAAACTTATATATTCTAGATATACCTGAATTATTAGAATAATTTGCAATATATAAATTATATAAAGCATCTATTGTTATATTTGTAATTGAATTAAATGTGCTTGTGCTATTAAAATTTATAGTTCGTGTGCTATGTCTTAAATTATCTGTTTTAAAATGTTTAATATATTTATTATTATTTACAAAAAATATATCATTATTTAAACTGTGAATAATACTTGTTGGTTTATAAAGCAACAAATTAATACCATTAGTAATACTAGGCGTATCTAATGTATTATTATGAAAACCTTCTTGACCAACAACTACTTCTACATTTGTGCTATTTACAATTTTATATATTACAGAATTTTCTGTATGAGCTATATATATATCATTATTTGGAAGAACTGTAAAATTATTTGTAATACCACAATATACATTAGATATAATAAATAATAAAATCAATAATTTCATTTATTATGGTTTATAATATAATAAATTTGAATAAATTCCATCTCTATTAATACTAGTATTTAAGTATTCCCTGTTATATAATTGTAAATCTGCTATTTTACCATCAAATTGATCATATTTACCATTAAATTGATCATAGCCAGTTGTTGGTATAAATGTTAATTCATGAAAATCATTTAAATGATAACCTGTGGATGTGCTCGCCCCAAATATGCCTCCAAATATATATATTTTATTGTCCAGAACTACCATTGTATGCTCTGATCTTTTAGGAGGCAAAGTACCTAATATAATTAATTCGGTTGATGTAACTTTATCTGAATCAATTTCAATTTTATAAAAATCATTTAAATAACTGAATTCACCATTACTATTGCGTCCATATCCTCCAAATATATATATTTTATTGTCCATAGTTACCACCATTGTATGCTCTTTTCTTGCAGTAGGCAAAGTACCTGATATATTTAATTCGGTTGATGTACTTTGCTCTATATCAATTTTATAAAAATTATTTAAATGAGTACCTCCAAATCCTCCAAATATATATATTTTATTGTTCAGAACTACCATTGTATGTTCATTTCTTGCACTAGGCAAAGTACCTGTTATAGTTAATTCGGTTGATGTACTTTGCTCTATATCAATTTCATAAAAATCATTAAAATTACTGAATACACCATTAATACCGCTAAATCCTCCAAATATATATATTTTATTGTTCAGAACTACCATTGTATGCTGGTGTCTTTTAGTAGGCAAAGTACCTGTTATAGTTATAGTTAATTCGGTTGATGTACTTTGCTCTATATCAATTTCATAAAAATCATTTAACCATGAATTAACACCAACACTATTGATTCCATATCCTCCAAATATATATATTTTATCGTTCAGAACTACCATTGTATGCTGGTGTCTTTTAGTAGGCAAAGTACCTGTTATATTTAATTCGGTTGATGTACTTTGCTCTATATCAATTTCATAAAAATCATTTAAATGTCCTAACTGACCATCACTTTTGAGTCCAAATCCTCCAAATATATATATTTTATTGTTCAGAACTACCATTGTATGTCCATTTCTT
>Ga0115550_1003240_pt1 | contig 10686 bp, 8 predicted proteins | sample COGITO_mtgs_1005_FD_87177 | JGI IMG/M metagenome (GOLD analysis project Ga0115550, IMG submission 87177) | Pelagic marine microbial communities from North Sea - COGITO_mtgs_100511 | ecosystem: Environmental > Aquatic > Marine > Epipelagic | place: Germany:Helgoland, sampling site Kabeltonne... | reverse complement strand
AATAGGTCAGCCCCACCTTGTGCAGCGTTTTTGATAAAGGTGGCAGCAACAGGATGGTTAACCGTCGGGTTAGCCCCAATCACGATAATAGCATCAGAATGAAGACATTGTGAAAAAGAGGCTGTTACAGCGCCTGAGCCGATATTTTCAAGCAGGGCAGCTACCGAAGAGGCATGGCACAGCCTTGTGCAATGATCGACATTGTTGGTGCCAAACCCTTGGCGCACAAGCTTTTGAACCAGATAGGCTTCTTCATTTGTGCCTTTGGCAGAACCAAAACCGGCAAGCGCGGATGCGCCATGCGCTTGTTTGATATCTGAAAATCCGCTGGCGGCACGCGTTAGGGCTTCATCCCAGCTTGCTTCGCGGAAATGGGTAAGCGGGGTTGCTGGATCAAAGGGGAGTGAGGCTGATTTAGGCACATCATCGCGCCTGATAAGCGGCACGGTAAGGCGTTGCGGGTTATCAATATAGTCAAAACCATAACGGCCTTTCACACAAAGACGGCTTTTATTGGCAGGGCCTTCTCGCCCCGTCACAGCAACAATTTTTTCGCCCTTCACATGGAAATTTAGCTGGCAGCCAACCCCGCAATACGGACAGACTGACGCAACCTGCTTATCCGGTGTAATGGCAAGTTTCTGACTATCGTCAAGAACGGTTTTTGGCATTAATGCCCCTGTTGGGCAGGCCTGAACACATTCACCACAGCCAACGCAGGTAGAGGCGCCCATATCATCACCAAAATCAAATATGATATGCGCATCAGCGCCGCGCCCTGCCAGTCCGATAACGTCATTTACCTGAACTTCGCGGCAGGCGCGCACACATAAATTACATTGGATACAGGCATCCATATTCACCGCAATAGCAGGGTGAGAGCTATCGGGATGGGGCGCTTTTTTGCCCGGAAACCGGCTATGGTCAACCTGTTGTTCTTCAGCATAATGCCAAAGCTGGGATGAGGGGTCGTGCGAGTCTGTGCGGCGCGGCTGATCCGCAACCAATAATTCCATCACCATTGCACGTGCTTTGGTTGCCCGTTCAGTGGCGCTGTGAACAATCATCCCGTCCGTGGCGACTCTCTGGCAGGATGCTGCAAGTACCCGCTCACCGTCGATTTCAACCATGCATGCCCGGCAATTCCCATCTGCCCGGTAGCCGTCCGCATCCTTGTAACATAGATGGGGAATATCAATATCAGCGTCGCGCGCAACATGCCAGATAGTGGTGCCGTGCGGCGCTGTTACCTGTTTGCCATCAAGGGTGAAGGTAACATTTTTGGTTTCAGGAGCCTGTGCCATGGGTCACGTCCTATGTTTCAGAGGCGGCATCAGGGATGTCGCCGGGAAAGTGGGTCATTGCGCTTATCAGCGGGTTGGAGGCGGCCTGTCCTAGCCCGCAAATACTGGCATCTGCCATTATATCTGCAAGCTCACCAAGAAGCGCTGTGTCGGGGGCATCAGATGTCATCAGGCTAACAGCCTTTTCGGTCCCTGAACGGCAGGGTGTACATTGACCACAGCTTTCATGCGCAAAAAATTGCAACAGATTGGTGGCTGCCTTCCACATATTATCCTTATCAGACAGAACAACAATGGCGTGCGAGCCAACAAAACAGCCAAGCTCAGCTAGTTTACCGCCAAAATCCAGAGGAACATCTGCAAGATGCGCTGGCAGGATGCCGCCAGAGGCACCACCCGGAAGATAGCCTTTAAACTCATGCCCGTCAGCCATGCCGCCACAAGCTTCGATTAACTCTGCCACAGTAGCGCCAGCGCCAGTTGTCACAAGTCCAGGCTGTGCAACCCGGCCGGAGACCGAATATGTCCGGAAGCCCGGATGTCCCTCACGCCCCTGGTCATTATACCAGTCAGCCCCGCGCTCTAGGATATCGCGCACCCAGAACAGCGTTTCAACATTATTCACCAATGTTGGACGGTCAAAAAGACCCCGCTCAGCAACATAAGGCGGGCGGTGACGCGGCAGGCCGCGCTTTCCCTCGATACTCTCAATCATCGCTGATTCTTCGCCGCAGATATAAGCGCCTGCGCCGCGTCTTAGCTCAATTTCCAACGAGCCAAGCAGACCAGACGCCTCAAGAAGCGCTAATTCTTTGGTAAGTAAGGCAATGATTTCAGGATATTCATCGCGGATATAAAGATAGCATTTGGTAATGCCAACCATGTGCGATGCTAGCAGGACACCTTCAAGCATTCTATGCGGGTCAGATGACAGGTAATATCTGTCTTTAAAGGTGCCTGGCTCACCTTCATCACCATTAACAGCCATCAAGCGCGGCCCATCATATCCTGCTACAATGGACCATTTGCGTCCGGTGGGAAATCCTGCCCCGCCAAGCCCACGTAACGCCGCATCTGATAAGGTGCTCATCAAACCGCTTACCATTTCAGCATGCGCATCATCTGTTGCAGCGTTCAGCGCCTCAATAAGGGCATATCCTGCTGCTGCCCGATACGCCGTAAATCCAATATAATCAGGTATATCATAGGGTGTGCCAGTGGTAATTACCCGCATCAGATTGTCGGTATTTGCATAGCCAACAAGATGATGTCCGTCTGCGGCGGCCGGGGCAACATCACAAGCCCCAAGACAGGGTGCCGGCACAAAGCGCACATCAGCGTCAATTTTGCCTTCGCTTCGCATTGACTGCATTTTCTGCAATAACGCCTCGCCGCCTTGCATCATACAAGACAGAGACGTACAGATCCTGATTGTGCGGGCAGGCGGCGCTTCCATGCCTTCGCTTACAAGGTCAAAATGGTCATAAAAACTAGCAACTTCCCAAACTTCTGCCATGGGAAGCTTCATCAGATCGGCAAGAGCAGCAAGATGAGCTGCTGATAGATGGCCATATTCATCTTGGATGATATGAAGATACTCAATCAGCTGGTCGCGGCGCAGCGGGATAGTGCCTAGCAACGCGGCGATAGTAGCGCGTGCCTCTGGGATCACCATCCGACCTTTAGGCTTTCCTTTAGGACCACGTTTTTTGCCTTGCCGGCCTTGTTCAGGCGGGGGTGTTCCGTCTTCTGGAAAGACTGATTCTGGCATGCTTTTATTCCCCAAAGCCATAATGTCATACAGTCCCTGCATGACCATGGTAAAGTGTGCGATATATCGCGCTAACTCGCAACAGTCTTAATCACGTTTTACACTTAACAAAATGGCGAAAAATGACGCACCATAATAATCGGTTTCTGGCTTAATCTATCTTGTCTGCGACAGGTTCAAGATTAATCAGTTCTGCATTGATAAGCTTTTTGCCTTCATGTTCAAAATTAACCGTAATTCTGGCACCGATAACAGACTGCACCTGACCAACCCCCCAATCAGGCCGGTCCGGATGACGCACAAAATCACCAACACTTACATCAATAAATATCACGCTCATTATTCCTGTCTGTTTTTACCTTAGCGTGGGCACATTACGCTCGCAGGCAAAGCGGTTTCATGCTCCGGCACGCGCCTTATCCTAAACATAAAGATATCCGATAGAAAGAGCCAAGAGGTTGCTTTGTGTGGAGGTTGCTTTCTGTAGGGTTTGTTTTCTGCGGGGTGGGCATGGCGGAATACGAAAACACCCCCTTCGGTAAAAAAGGGGGTGCTTCGGGAGAAAACATGTGGTGGGTGGCAGGTTAGCAGGCGATAGCACGCTCTGGCATATCTTGATTACGCAGCATATAGCCCTGACCCCAAATCGTATCAATTTTGGCATCCTGCAAACCGGCTTTCCGTAATTTACGCCGTAATTTGCAGATAAAGACGTCAATTATCTTTGTTTCCGGCTCATTAATTCCGCCATAGATATGAGAGATAAAGGCATCTTTGCTCAAGACAGCCCCTTTCCGCATCCCAAGAAGGTGCACAATCTGATATTCCTTCTGTGTCAATGGGACAAAATCATCATTAATCGTCACCAAGTTACGGTCGATATCAATGGTCATGTTGCCGATTGAAATCTGCGCTGAACTATGGCCGTTTGCGCGCCGAATAATGGCTTCAAGGTGAGCTAGCAGCTCAAATCTATCAAATGGCTTGGTAAGATACCCATCCGCACCTGCCCCAAGGGCTGTGATGCGGTCATCAACATGGCTATTGCCAGATACAACCAGAATAGGTGCCGGAACGTGATTTTTGCGAATAAGCCGTGCAAGGCGTGTCCCATCACCATCAGGCAGATTTAAATCGAGCAATACGGCATCAACCTGGCTGTAATTTAACTCACTCAGCGCGGCTTCAATTGTGCGCGCATGAACGTGGTAATATCCTGCTTGTGTTAAAATCATGCCAATGGCATCTGCAATAACCGGGTCGTCTTCTACAATCAAAATATTCACAGCAAAAATCCTTTCTTAAAACCTTGTACCTTGCGACCAGCAATATGGTTGTTATCCGGCGTATTTTCTGGCTTTTCGGCGTTAAACCGAACCGCTGCTGGCTGATGTGATAGGTATCGTCGCTAAGGCCTGTTTAAAGCAAATCACATATGCGTGATTAACGATTTATTAGGGGAGATGAAGGGTTTTTAGACCAAGAAAAAGGGCGTTAAACTATAATGAAAACCTAGAAAAATCCTGACGTTTGCCAAGAACAGCAAAAATAATGCTAATGGGTAGGAAAAACAGAATGAAAGACTTGAAACGGAGTCTTCTTTGACGTATCACCCACCCTCTAGGATGACGCCAATATGGGTCTCTTCGTATGGAGTGGAACGTTCATGAGTGGTAATACTTCTGAAAAAGATGCTGTAATCGAGCCTGTTATTCTGCCTGATGGGTATAAGCCATCGCAGGATGAAGAGTTTATGAACCCGAATCAGCGCGAATATTTCCGGCAGAAACTGATACGCTGGCGCACTGAGCTATTGGATGAAGCCAATCAGACTATAAACAATCTCTCCACTGAAAGCCTGCATAAGCCTGATCAGATGGACCGGGCGCAAATCGAAAGCAATGCTACGCTTGACCTGCGGACGCGTGACCGTGAACGCAAGCTCATCCAGAAAATTGAATCTGCGCTACGCCGCATTGATGATGGAACATACGGCTATTGCAGTGAAACTGACGAGCCAATTAGCCTTTCGCGTCTGGAAGCCCGTCCGATTGCCTCAATGACGGTCCATGCGCAGGAAATGCATGAACGTATGGAACGTGTCCACCGGGATGACTAGTTCGGCTGATAATTTGCCGAGCCTTACGCCGATAACCTGCCGAGCCTCACAATAGCGTTGGTGGCTATAACGCTTCTGTGACGAATCATTTATCTTTTACCTAAAGGCTTGCTCCGTACCATTACTACGCGTAAAGAAAAATACACTTTATAATAGAAAAATATTATAAAAATTAAAGCTAAGGAAAACTTTCTCATCGGTTTCGGTCTTATGGCGTTGGCGGTACAAGAGCCACAGGCAAAAGTTATGACCAGAACGGACAAACATGAACAGCCTCACAGTCATTGGAATGACGAACGTCATATCCATCAAATTACTCATGATCTAAATAATTGTTTGATGGTGCTGACCATTCATTGCGACCAGTTGATGAATGATCTATCGACAGTTCCGGAATATGTGCGAAAAATTCAGCTTTTGCAGGATAATTTGCAGCTTGCCGCGGGCATTGTTCAAGAAATTGCTGAACCTGTAACGCACTCGAACGCAGGTCTACTCGTGACATATGATGAATTTTTTACCTTCTTAGTCAGCCAGCAGACGTTTTTTCAGCTTGTCGTTGGTGATGATGTCGATATCAGCTTAGAAAATAAAATCATCTAGCTACCAGATTACACAGCAGATGCCATATTCATGTCTGAGCGGCAGGTGATACCGCCTGCGCCGGAGCCGGTTAAGAGAATATCATTCCATCCCCACCGGTTACGCCGTGTTCTGATGCAGCTTCTGCGAAACGCAGCTGAGGCAATGAATATGCTTGGCTATGCATCATGCACAGAATCGGCTGATAGCCGGAAATTACCAAAAATTACCTTAACGCTCAGCCGCAATTCTGACGATGAAGTATGGCTTAACGTCATCGATAATGGCCCCGGCATCAGCAAAGATAATTTTAGCCAGATTCTGCAAAGTGGATTTTCAACAAAGGCGGGGCATAATCGGGGCCATGGCCTGCCGGCTGCCGCAATGCTTGCCAATAGCTGGGGGGGGGATATTGGAAGTGGTTGACCCTGTCGATACAGATGGCGCTCATTTCAGAATAAAATTTCCCAATTGCTGATTAGCTGTCGCACTCGCCACTCTGGCTAACAGGGCAGGGCGGTGCGCACCCTGAGGTAAGCGATAGTGGCCCTCCAACGAATAAAAACGTGCCTCTGTTATAACAGAAAGGAAGCTTTGAAACAAAAACAGAACAAAAGGTGAATATATTCTTGCAATGAGAACAAAACAGGACCATAAAGGGATTTCAATTCCCATTTAATATCCTGTGGGACCGTAATTTCTGAATCATTCTGTCTGACTGTGGACAGCTGTAACAGACTATGCAAGATGGAGACGCAAATGGCTGCAGAACTCGTGGATTTTAAAATGAACTCAGATGATAAGACCAAGGCATTAGACGCCGCAATTGGACAAATTGAAAAGGCGTTCGGCAAAGGCTCTGTTATGAAGCTTGGCCAGAGTGATAGTGTTGTTGATATACAATCTATCTCGACCGGCTCACTCGGGCTTGATATTGCCCTTGGCATTGGCGGATTTCCCAAAGGCCGGATTGTCGAAATTTACGGTCCAGAATCATCCGGCAAAACAACGCTGGCATTGCATGCGGTTGCAGAAGCACAAGCAAAGGGCGGTAATTGCGCCTTTGTTGACGCCGAGCATGCTCTTGACCCGGGTTATGCCCGCAAACTTGGCGTTAATCTTGATGAATTACTTATCTCTCAGCCTGACGCTGGCGAACAGGCACTCGAAATTGCCGACACGCTTGTGCGGTCTGGTGCAATTGATGTGCTGGTCGTTGATTCGGTCGCCGCATTGGTACCACGGGCTGAATTAGAAGGTGAAATGGGTGATACGCATGTTGGTTTGCAAGCGCGCCTGATGAGCCAAGCGTTACGCAAACTTACCTCGTCAATTGCACGCTCGAACTGTCTGGTTATCTTTATTAACCAGATCAGACTGAAGATTGGTGTGATGTTTGGAAGTCCAGAAACAACATCTGGCGGTAATGCTCTTAAATTCTACGCATCTGTGCGACTTGATATTCGCCGGATTGGCGCGATTAAGGATCGTGAAGAAGTTGTTGGCAATCAGACCCGCGTCAAGGTTGTTAAAAATAAGGTGTCTGCGCCATTCCGTACAGTTGAATTTGATATTATGTATGGTGAAGGTATTTCCAAAATGGGTGAGATACTTGATTTGGGCGTCGCAGCAGGTCTGGTTGAGAAGTCAGGATCGTGGTTTTCCTACGGTCCTCAGCGTATTGGTCAGGGGCGTGAGAATGCGAAGACATTCTTGAGAGAAAACCCCCAGATGTCCGGAGAAATCGAAGCAGCTATTCGCCAGAACGCAGGACTTGTTCAGGAACAGATGCTGGATAATGTTATCGCTGATGAGGATGATAAATAACCACATTATCTGCGGCAGGAATTGTTGGTAAAAGCAGATTTCTGACGAGCTGATTTATATCTTTATAAAAGAGCCCTTTTTAACCTGCATCTCTGCAGACAAAAAAAGGGCTCTTTTTGTATCACGCTATCTCTGCATCTTTATAACAGTTCTGATATAAGGGTTCTGGACAAAGGGGCGCTTGTTTTCGTAAATAAGACAATGCGCAGTTTAGCGTTTCCTTTTGCATACCCGAAAAGAAGGTCTTCCATGACAAGCGTTAACGATATTCGCTCTATGTTTCTTGATTATTTTGTGCGTAATGGGCACGCCGAAGTGGCGTCTAGTCCGCTTGTTCCGCAAAATGATCCAACTTTGATGTTCACCAATTCTGGAATGGTGCAGTTCAAGAATGTATTTACAGGTCTTGAAAATCGCGATTATACGCGCGCTGTGTCATCCCAGAAATGTGTACGGGCAGGTGGCAAGCATAATGACCTTGAAAATGTTGGTTATACGGCGCGCCATCACACCTTTTTTGAAATGCTGGGTAATTTCAGCTTTGGCGATTATTTCAAGGAAGAGGCAATTCACAATGCCTGGCAATTAGTAACCGGTGAGCTTGGCCTGAATAAAGATAAGCTTATTGTCACGGTTTATTCTGAAGATGAGCAGGCAGCAGCGTTGTGGCGCAAAATTGGCGGTTTGTCTGACGACCGTATTATTCGGATTTCAACGACTGATAATTTCTGGTCGATGGGGGATACTGGTCCCTGTGGTCCCTGTTCTGAAATATTTTACGATCATGGCCCTCATATTTTTGGGGGACCTCCGGGCTCACCTGATGAGGATGGTGATAGATTTATTGAAATCTGGAATCTGGTTTTCATGCAGTATGAGCAGACAGAGGGCGGGCGGTTAGATTTGCCGCGGCCATCTATTGATACCGGTATGGGGCTTGAGCGTATTGCTGCGGTGTTGCAAGGCACCCATGATAATTATGATATTGATTTGATGCGTGCGCTCATCGAAGCGTCGGCTGATGCGTCGAATACCGATGCCGATGGTCCCAAAAATGTCTCTCACCGTGTTGTAGCAGATCATCTTCGGTCTGCTGGCTTTCTGATTGCTGATGGCGTGTTGCCATCAAACGAAGGACGCGGCTATGTCCTTAGACGTATCATGCGGCGGGCGATGCGGCATCTTCATCAATTAGGCTGTGATGACCCGGTCAGGTTCCAGCTGGTTCCGGCTTTGGTGCGGGAAATGGGCGGGCATTATCCTGAACTTGTGCGCGCTCAGCCCTTGATCTCAGAAACATTAAAGCTCGAGGAAGCACGTTTTAAAGAAGCTCTGGCGCGCGGCCTGAAAATTCTTACAACCGAAGTTGAGGGCAAGGCATCGGGCGGAACATTATCGGGTGAAACAGCCTTTAAACTTTATGATACTTATGGGTTTCCGCTTGATTTAACAGAAGATTTCATGCGCGGATATGACTGGCAGGTTGATATTGCTGGCTTTGATTCTGCCATGAAAGCGCAGAAAGAGGCAGCGCGGGCGGCCTGGTCCGGGTCAGGCAGCAAGGCAGATGAGCGTATTTTGTTCGAGCTTGCGGATAGGCATGGCGCAACCGAGTTTCTGGGGTATTCACGTCTGTCATCTGAAGCTGTTGTAAACGCCATTGTGAAAGACGGCGCAGAAGTGAGCCATCTTGGCGTGGGTGAAAGTGGTTTGTTGGTGACGAACCAGACACCGTTTTATGGCGAGTCGGGCGGGCAGATGGGCGATACAGGGCTTGTGCAGAGTGGTGAAGTTTTGGGTCATGTAACCGATACCCAGAAAACAGCCGCTGGTCTGTTCCTGCATCATGTGACGGTTGATAAAGGACAGTTTGAAACCGATATGCCGGTGAGTTTTGTTGTGGATGAGGCGCGCCGGACATCTTTGTGCGCTAATCACAGTGCAACACATTTGCTGCATGAGGCACTTCGGATTGTGTTGGGTGAGCATGTTGCTCAGAAAGGCTCACTTGTTGCACCAGATAGAGTGAGGTTTGATTTTAGCCATTCGATTGCCATGAGCGCCGCAGAAATTTCAGCTGTTGAGGATATCGTTAATGCGCGTATCCGGATGAATAGTGATGTCTCAACCAGACTTATGACGCCTGATGAGGCTGTTAAAGAAGGCGCACTTGCTTTGTTTGGTGAGAAATATGGCGATGAAGTCCGTGTTGTTTCCATGGGCGGCGCCTCAGATATTTCGGGAAAATCAGCGTGGTCTGTTGAACTTTGTGGCGGGATTCACGTCGCTCACACCGGCGATATTGCGTTATTAAAGGTGATATCCGAATCAGCTGTTGCTGGTGGGGTCCGCCGGATAGAGGCTGTAACGCACGCATATGGGCTTGCTTATCTTGCAGGACGTGATGCAACATTATCGCGCGCGGCACAGCTTCTCAAAGCATCCCCGGATCAGCTGGAAGGTCGGCTTGAGCAATTGCTTGATGATAGACGCAAAATGGAGCGGGAAATATCAAGCCTGCGCCAAAAGCTTGCGACTGGCGGAACTGATGATAATGACAGCGAAATGCTGGGGAATATCAGTTATCGGGGCAAGGTGTTGGATGACACACCGGCACGTGAGCTGAAAGCAATGGCCGATGCGATGCGCTCTAATGCGTCTGGCACTGTTATCTGTCTTGTGGCAACTGATGCCGGCAAAGCCTCGATCGTGGTATCGGTTACCGATGACCTGATAGGACAGATGGATGCTGTTGCCTTGGTAAAGGCCGGCTCAGCAGCGCTTGGCGGGGCAGGCGGCGGCGGCAGGGCTGATATGGCGCAAGCTGGCGGCCCGAATGCAAACGCAGCAGCAGACGCTGTTGATGCGGTGCGTCAGGCTGTTCTGGCGGCGGGCTAAACCTCCCAGCTCCCTTCGGTTACAGGGGCTTACAGGTCATAGGGCCGCATAGGTAGATAAATAGAAGAAAGGCAGGCTTTCGCCTGCCTTTTTATGGTTTGCGAGGCTGTTATAAGAGATAACAGCCTTTCGGTGTTTTGTGCCTGTTACGCCATGGCTTTCTGCAGATTTACATCAATAGCGTT
>Ga0115550_1003235_pt1 | contig 10698 bp, 10 predicted proteins | sample COGITO_mtgs_1005_FD_87177 | JGI IMG/M metagenome (GOLD analysis project Ga0115550, IMG submission 87177) | Pelagic marine microbial communities from North Sea - COGITO_mtgs_100511 | ecosystem: Environmental > Aquatic > Marine > Epipelagic | place: Germany:Helgoland, sampling site Kabeltonne... | reverse complement strand
GCTTGATGGCATCCTGGATCAGGGTCGTCAGCTGCTCCGGCGTGTGAGACACCTGGTCGCCCAGGGCATAGATGGTACGACGTACTTTGATCTGTTCGATAAACGGACTGCTCATAACATCTCCTTTGTTTGACAGATAATCGCATTCGGTGGTCGTTGCAAGGCCATCCGGCTCCGATTGTGCAAGCTATAGACTATAACACTCGCTTCCTCCTTAACCGTCAACGCCCAGTGGTCACTGTTTTTACTCTCCGTGGATATTGGTTGGCAGGGAGGAATGAGCCGCCTCACATTCTGGCGTTTTTAATCCATTGGCGGTTCTCCAGCCGATTTCTATCGACGATTGCTCCTGTCTTTTCACCACAAGTTCGGTTCACATCGACTGTTTCAGTGGCAGCGTGATGATCAAGTAGGAGCCCAACCGGGTAGGCGAGCTGCTGACTGCCGAGCCTGGCACCGGCGCCGTCTATCGGATCGGGGAGACGAGTTGGCTGCCCTGCTGCCGTGGGAGCGCCACGAGCGGGAGTCGCGATTGCATCATCTGCTGGCGCGGGTAAGCAACCAGCAGTGGCGGGAATTCCAGGCACAGGTCACCCTGAGCGCGGGCGGTGCCCACTACCCGGAGGATGGCCTCTTTTTGTTCGAAAGGGCCGACGAATGCCTCTACCAGAGCAAGCGACCGGGTCGGGATCGCTGGCATCGCTCTCCATCCCCGGATACTGGCGGTGAGCCTGCATCCCCCGGGGTGACAATATCTGTCTGATCCCTGCATGCCCGCGCCGGGCTGCGACAGCCTGACGTTGGACTAAATACCGTTCACCTTGTGCCGAACTGAGATTTTTTATCTTTATTTTCATGGTGTTAATTTTTTATTTTTCTTCCTGACGTCTTGCCGGGATTCCTTTGGATTAAATGTCAGGCTGTTTGCGCTACTGGCGCGGCGGGTGGCCATTTGTATAGTGCAGGGGAAATTAATCAGGTTTGACAGGAGTACCCCATGGAGATGAAAAAGCGCGGCATGAGTGCCCTGGCCCTGTTGGGCTCCCTGCTGCTGATGAGCGGCGCTGTGCAGGCCTCGGAAACCCTCAACACCATACTCGGTGGCGGTGCAGGCGGTGTGGCGGGCACAATGATTGGCAAAGAGCTGGGGGGCGATACCGGTGCCCTGGTCGGTGCGGCACTCGGCGGTGCGGCCGGTGGCGCCGCCACCGCCAACAAGGGAAACAAGAATGAGGCGGCCCTGGGGGGCGCCGTCGGTGCACTGGGTGGCGCGGCCATCGGCAAGAGCGTCGGCGGCAGCACAGGACAGCTGATCGGTGCCGGTGTCGGGGGGGCCAGCGGCTCGGCCATCGGTGCCAAGACGGGGGATGGTCACAAGAGCAATAACAACCGCTACGACGACGATGATCATCACTACAAGAAACATAAGAAGCACAAAAAGCACAAGAAACACAGATGGCACGACGATGACTGATGTCAGCCTTGCTGCGTGCTGGCGACAAATAGAGGAAGGGGCCAACAGGCCCCTTTTTGCATGATGTGACTCAGACCAGCCGGTGCTGGCGTCGTCCCTCGGCAAAGGCGTTTATATTGTCGATCAACTGATCCGCGAGGCGCTGCATCGACTCCTCGCTGGCCCAGGCCACATGGGGCGTCAGGATGAAATTGGGGTATTGCAGAGCCTGCATCAGCGGATGATCCGGGGGCGGCGGCTCGACGCTCGCCACGTCGAAACCGGCGCCGCCGAGGCGACCGTTGGCCAGCGCCTTGAGCAGTGCCGCTTCATCCACCAGGCCGCCACGGCCCACGTTGATGAGCAAGGCGCCCGGTTTCATCAAGGCCAGCTCCCGTTCGCCGATCAGATGGCGGGTGTAGGGGGTGAGCGGGCAGTGCAGGCTGACCACATCCGAGCTTTGCAGCAGCGTGTCCAGCGGCAGCCGATCTTCGTCGTGGCTGGCGCCTATCTGGCTCTGGGCGTAACGCACTATCATGCCCATCCCCTGGGCCCGTTCGCCGAGCGCCTGACCCAGGGTACCTTTGCCTATGATGCCGAGCTGCTTGCCGTGCAGATCCATGATGCTGTGGTCGAAGAAGCAGAACTGGCCGCTCTGCTGCCAGCGCCCCTCCAGCAGGGACTGGCGCCAGGCAAACAGGTTGCGCGACAGGGCCAGCATCAGTGCCATTGCGTGCTCCGGCACAGAGGGGCCCGAGTAGTTGCGGATGTTGCACACCCCGACGTTGGCTGCCCTGCATGCCTCCAGATCCACGTTGTCGCTGCCGGTGGCCGCCAGGGCGATCAGCTTGAGATCCGGCAGTTGTGCCAGCTCAGGGGCGCCGATGCGTACCTTGTTGATGATGGCGATGCTGGCATTCTTGAGCCGCTCCACCACCTGCTCGGGGGCCGTGCTTGGATGGCTCTGCCAGTGATGGGGAAAGTCGGGCCGGTGCAGTGTGATGCCCGCATCCAGGGTATCGCTATCGAGAAAAACTATCTGCTGCATGACGCCTCCTGCCATTGGAACCGTCATGATGCCAAATATGGGCGCCCGGGAGCCAGCCCGAACGCCGTCAGTGGTGAATCAATGGCGCTGTCTGTGACGCTGGCGGCATTTTGGGGGCTGGTCGAGGTCAGAGCCAGCCGAGGTGGGTGAGCCAACCCTGAATGCGGGTCGGTGTTTCATCCAGCTCCATCAAGGCGTAGGGGCGGTAGTTGAGCTTGTGGCTGCGGCGGCTCTCGCTGCGACGAGCTTCGGCGGCCAGCAGTGGCCAGCGCCCTCCCTCTTCCTGATAGAGATCCAGGGTCGGCATGGTGGCCTGGGCTACCTGCTTGGCCAGGGTCTGGTTACTTTGCACATTCGGGAAGAAGCCATCGAGCAGCACCAGAGCATCGGGGGCGGGCACTTGCTCGCTGGCGATGAGATTGGTGGCCCAGGCGGCGCTGGTGCCCTGAGCCAGTATCAGCTTGAAGCCCCCTTCTTGCAGCTTGGCATCCCCCAGCTTGATGATGCGGGCGGCAAACTGCTTGCGAAAGTCGTCGATGGCCTGCTGTTTCTTCTCGGCGGCTGGGTCCAGCTCTGCTTGTTGAGGAGAGGGAAGCAGCAGCAGGGTATCGAAGCCGAGCCGGCCGAGGGCCCGTGTCAGTTGCCACAGCTGGCCGCTGCGCTGCCAGTCTGGCAGCAGGATCGCCAGCCCCACATAGCTGTCGCTGTCGTGCTTGGCGAACAGCACTGTCTGCTTGTCGATCTGGGTGCTATCGGGCAGCCCTTGCCAGTCGCTGTTCTGCCAGTAGTCGAGGGGGGCGGGTGGCGTGACTTCGCTGGCCTGCGAAGCACCGCTTGCCAGCAGGGTCAGTAACAGCAGTGATAAGGATAATCTGGCCATAGTGCGCTCCCCGGTTAACTGGGTTAGCGGCGGCGGGCCGGTTTTCTGAAGTGCGGCCAGGGGATCAATAAAAAAGCGAGCCAATGGCTCGCTTTTTTGCATTCAATTCAAGGGGTCGATCAGGAGAGACGACGCTTGAACTCGCCGGTGCGGCTGTCGATTTCGATCTTGTCACCGATCTCTACGAAGGCGGCAACAGCCAGCTCGTAGGCAGTGCCCTTCAGGCGGGCAGGCTTGGTCACTTTACCTGAGGTGTCGCCACGGGCGGCCGGCTCAGTGTACTCAACTTCGCGAACTATGGTGGTCGGCAGTTCTACGGAGATGGCTTTCTCGTTGTAGAAAGTCACTTCGCAGATGTCTTCCATGCCGTCTACCAGGTAGTTCAGCACGTCACCCAGGTTGTCTTTCTCGACGTCGTACTGGTTGTACTCGGTATCCATGAAGACATACAGGGGATCGGAGAAGTAGGAGTAGGTGCACTCTTTACGCTCCAGCTGAACCACGTCCAGCTTGTCGTCGGCCTTGAATACGGTCTCGGTCGCGCTACCGTTGAGCAGACCCTTCAGTTTCATCTTGACCACGGCGGAGTTACGGCCGGATTTGTTGAACTCAGCCTTCTGGACCACCATCGGCTCGGTACCGATCATGACTACGTTACCAGCGCGGATTTCCTGTGCGGTTTTCATGTAAAAAATTCCTGTTCGTGAAACGGACGGATAAAAACTGCCAGATTATATACGGCTTTCCAAAAATTTCACCAACCGCGTGACGAGATCCCCGTCCTCGAGCAGCTTCTGTGACCAGCTTCGCGCATCTTGCTGCCAAATAGCACTATATCGGGGCCATTGGGCCCAAAGTTTGCTGGTATCTTCCCCCAGGTTGAGGGCGTGGTTGAAAGCCCGCAACCATTGGGCTGCCTCCGGGGGAAAGTCCGCCAGATAGTGATCGAGAAAACCGTCCAGCTTGACCATGTGGGCCTGCTCTTCCTGTGGGTAGATGTGCCACAGGAAGGGGCGGGCGGCCCACTGTGCCCGCACGAAGGAGTCCTCGCCGCGCACCAGATTGAGATCGCAGCTCCACAGCAGCCGGTCGTAGCCTGCCTGATCCGTCATGGGCAGCAGCTTGATGGTGAGGCTGCCCGCGTGCAGCAGATCCCCCGCCTTGGCGGTGGCGATGGCGCTTGCAAGGCCGGCGCCGCGCAGCACGTCATTGAGCGAGCGCCCCAGCGGCAATAGCAAAGTGACGGGAGTTGGGCTCTGACACCAGCCCTCTATCAGGCTCACAAGCGCTTCGCTCTCGTAGGTAAAGAGGCTGACTCTCAGCTCATTGTCCCCTTTGGGCGGCAATCCCAGGCTGGCCCAGTAGGCGGCAAGGCCAGTCTCATCCTGTTGCCACTGGTCACGTTCGGCGATGAGCCCCTGCTCGCACAAGAGGCCGCCGGTCCTGGGGGTGAAGCCCGGGAAGAAGAAGTATTTTTTGAGGCTCAGGTCGCCGACCCGCTGGGGCGACGCAAGGCCGTGGCAATCCTCGACCCAGGGTTCCGCCGAGAGGTACTCCAGATTGATCCAGCAGGGGGTTGGCTGCTGCTGCGCCATACGTTGGGTAAAGGCAGCGGGCAGTTCGCAGGCAAACGCCTCTATGACCACCTTTGCCGGGATCACATCCGCCGGCAGCGCGTCGTGCCAGTGCTGGATATAGATGCCCTGTTGCCACTGACCGTCCAGCGCGGGATCGAGCCCCGGACAGATGCGGGCGAAGCTGGCCAGATCGTCCACCCAGAGCCTGACGCTACCCAGGTCTTGCTGTTTCAGCTGACGAGCGAGCCGCCAGGTGACGCCTATGTCGCCGAAGTTGTCCACGACGCAGCAGAAAATATCCCAGTCGAATGGTGGTAGTTTGAGTGGCGAAGAGGTTGTCATGTGAGGGCACCGATGGAAAAGAGATACAAAAAAACCGGTGTGCAGGGTAGCACACCGGTTGGCTGGCTTCTAAGGGACTGCCGTCAGCCTGCCAGGCTCATCGCGTTGCGCTGGCAGACAGCAGGGGCAGGTTTACTCCTTGCCGTAGACGTTGTTTTCTTGCTCGCGCACCCGGATGAAGGTGGTGCGCTTGGTGAGCTCCTTGAGCTGGCTGGCACCCACGTAGGTGCAGGTGGAGCGCACACCGCCCAGGATGTCGCGCACCGTGTTCTCGACCGGGCCGCGGTAGGGCAGCAGCACGGTTTTGCCCTCGGAGGCGCGATAGTCGGCGACGCCACCGGCGTGCTTGTCCATGGCGCTGGAGGAGCTCATGCCGTAGAACTTCATGAAGGGGGTGCCATCCACGTCCACCACTTCGCCGCCGCACTCCTCGTGGGCTGCCAGCATGCCGCCCAGCATCACGAAGTCGGCGCCGCCGCCGAAGGCTTTGGCCACGTCACCCGGACAGGTGCAGCCGCCGTCACCGACGATCTGGCCACCGAGGCCGTGGGCCGCATCGGCACACTCTATGATGGCGGAGAGCTGGGGGTAGCCAACGCCGGTTTTGACCCGGGTGGTACAGACCGAGCCCGGGCCTATGCCGACCTTGACGATGTCGGCACCGGAGAGGATCAGCTCCTCGACCATCTCGCCGGTGACCACGTTGCCGGCCAGGATGACATGGTTCGGGCAGGCTTCACGGATCTTGCGCAGGAACTCGACGAAGTGCTGGGAGTAGCCGTTGGCCACGTCCACGCAGATGAAACGCAGGGCGGTTGACATGGCCAGGATCTGGCGGGTCTTGGTGAAATCGTCTTCGGAGGTGCCGGTCGATACCATGACATGGCCGAGCAGTGCCGGATCCGTGCTGTTGACGAAGGCTTGCCACTGCTCAAGGCTGTAGTGCTTGTGTACCGCTGTCATCATCTCGAAGCCTGCCAGTGTCCTGGCCATGGCGAAGCTGCCGACGGTATCCATGTTGGCGGCGATGACGGGAACGCCCTGCCATTGGGTCTGGGTGTGCTTGAAGGTGAACTGACGGGTCAGGCTGACTTGGGAACGGCTCTTGAGGGTAGAGCGCTTGGGGCGGAACAGGACATCCTTGAAACCGAGCTTCAAGTCTTCTTCGATACGCATTACGAATTCCTTATTGAGCCTTGTTGAAAGTCACTTTTGCAGTAGTCAATTTTCGGCAGGCGCAAAAAAACCGGCGGTTTTCAGGGCCTCCGGTTTACAACAGTGTAGGCAAAAATCCCGCCAGAACAAGACTGATAATTCACACATCATTGTGGTAGCCTTTGGCGTCACAACCTGAGCACAGCCTCAGGTGTCATCCAACACCACTTTTTCTCCCAACGCTTCCACCAAGTGGCGCTTCAAAAGAATCCCTTTGTGGCCTGAGGCCGTGATCCTGACGCGGGCAGCTCGAGCGCCGCGCTCACCGGCATGACGCCGCGTTTCGTCAGTTGACAGCAGGCGTTTCCATCCCCCACTCTTGGCCTCTCGGGCCCTTGTCGGCCCTGATCTGACGAGGATTGAAAATGCTTGTACTGCGAACTATGACCTTGCTGTTGGCTTGCCTCTCCCTGCCAGGAACGGCATGGGCGGCAGCGTCCCCTGCCGTGTATGGCTGGATTGAGAAGGGACTGATCATGCCAGGCGGTGTGGCGGTGAAGATGAAACTCGATACAGGCGCTCTGACCTCTTCAATGGATGCGCGGGATCTGCACCACTTCAAGCGCGATGGCAAATCCTGGGTGCGCTTTACCCTGCAACTGACCGATGCCAACACCGACAAGCCGGTGAGCCAGACGCTGGAGCGGCCGGTGGAGCGCATGGTCAAGGTGCGAGGCGCCGGTGGCATGGAGCAGCGGCCGACTGTGACCATGTCCATCTGTCTGGGGGACAAGGTGTACAAGGAGTGGTTCACCCTGCGGGATCGCAGCAAGATGATCTATCCGGTGCTGATTGGCCGTCGTCTGCTGGCGGAGCTGGGGGCTGTGGATTCGAGCCAAACCTTTACGGTGAAGCCCGCTTGCCGTTAGGTGCAATTTCGGCGTGAATCTAAAAAACGCCGTTTCACAGCTAAATCATGGCACCTCTGCTAGAGGTAGCATCTCCATCATACCCTGATGCGTGCGAGCTCGTTCGCCAGCAAGGGATTGAGCGTGGAGTGCATCATAGTGAAACCCTATCAACAAATCGTATCTGAATGGCTATTGCTCGCGGGCGAACAGCAGGGCGTCGCCTTGAGTCTGGGCAGCGATGGCCACTGTCGTGTGCCGTTTAGTCTGGACGGCGAGTGCCTGGTCGAAGTCCCCGATAACGATGAACTGCAGGTATGTTACCTCTATATCCCCTTACTGCGCCTGCCTGACGATGCTGCCGGCCAGTTGCTGCTGACCCGCTCGGCCCTTGAGCTGAACATGTTTGGTTTGACCACAGGGGGAAGCCAGATCAGTCTGGACAGTCGCAGTAACCATCTGGTGCTGACTTTTTCCTCTCTCATCGAGATGCTCGATAAAACCCTGTTTATGCAGACCCTTGGCGAATTTCTTGATCTCGGCGTCACCTTGCAGACGCAGTTGCAGACGTTGAGCATCCAGCAGGAGAAACCTGCCATTCCCTCCCCGTTATCTGGCGCCATGATCCCGTGTTGATGGATCGTCATTGGTATTAATCAGGAGCAGAAGATGTCTATTCAGAGCATTGGACAACCCCAGCGAGCCACCGCTGTGGCCTCTCATGAGCATGGCGAGGTGCAATCCTCATCTCGCCAGCACACGGTTAATCACAATCTGGCCTCTCACTACACCAGTCTCGGCTTCGGCTCCCGGGTTCAGCCGGGCAAGGTATTGAATACCTCGCTCAAGTGGTTGACCCTCAGTGCCCCTGCTCGCAAGATTGGCATCGCCATTCAGGGCGGCCATGACTCTCATGCCCAGAGCGCCAAGGGCAAGGCCCGTTACTGGACTGGCGCCATCATCAAAGGGCTGGCCAATATTACTGGCGGCGTCAGCAGCGTGGCCAGCGGTGCGGTGACGGCCGGTGTGGCTGGGGTTAAAAACCTTGGCGAGTCAGCGGCGCGTCTGGTGGCCTCCTCCTCTCTGGGGTTGGCGGGCAGCGTTATGAAGGGTGTCTCCCATCTGCCGTTCGGCATGTCAGACCGGTTGCAGCAGGGCTCACAGCAAGCATTGAGTGCAGCCAAGGGCATCATCAAACCGACCTTCGTGGCGAAGGCGCAGCAGGAACCGCTCACTGCCGAGGGGGCGAGAGCGGTGATGGACGCGGCCCAGCTGGCGCGGGTTAGCTGCTCCAGCAGCTATCGGGAGATGCCGGCAGGCTACAGTCACGCCACGCTGGCTGATATTCCTCCTTCAATATTGGCTCGTCGTGAAGATGGTTCCGGTGGCACCGGGAGTACATTGACTCTTCATGTAACCTCAGGCAAGGGCGAGAATGACCCCTTTATCCTGACAGGCGATGCCTGGTCAGCGCTCAAGGTCGCCGTTTACAAGCGTGGCGATATCATGGTGCTCTCGTTCGTTGGTACTCAGCCTGTCAAACGCCCGGGGACCCTGAAGAGCGATGCTGGCGCGGCGCTCGGGATCAAGGACAGCGCATTTCAAGATACCGACCGTCTGGTCAAGGCTTTTGCCCAGCGGCATGGTGGCAAGGTCGAGGTGTTGGGCCACTCTCTGGGGGGCGGTCTGGCGCAGTATGCAGGCATCAAGCACGGGCTCAAGGTCACGGCCTTTAACAGCATGGGGCTGCATATTGGGTTGCGGGATCGCCTTGCCCACAAGCTGGACGATGCCAATGTCACCCACATCAACACCAGCGGGGATCCGTTGAGCCAGAAGGTGGAGCACGGTGTGCTCGGGCTGGATGCCTCTTCCCAAGTGGGCAAGCGTTATGTGATTGAGCACTCTGGCGGGCATCGCATGGAGGCTGTGACGGCGGGTCTGGATGCGCTGCTTGCCTGATCAGTCAGTGATGGCGCTGCGACAAGTCACGTAGCCAGCATCTGTGAACAACGCCTCCTACGGGAGGCTCTGTTGTTTCCGGACTATAGATGGATTTGTTTGTTGGTTGGCAGCCGCACGCTGACTTCCAGTCCCCCCTCTGGCCGGTTGTGGATGTCCAGATCTGCGCCGTGCAACTGGGCGATGCGCGAGACGATGGCCATGCCGAGCCCGACCCCGTCACCTTGCTGAGGATTGACCCGAAAAAAGCGCTCACACAGGCGCGACAGAGCCGCAGTGGGTATGCCGGGGCCTGTATCGCGGATATCGATCCTGACCCGATTGCCCTCCTGCTGCACCTCGACAGCGATCTCGCCCTGGGCCGGGGTGTAACGCAGCGCGTTGTCGATGAGGTTGCTGAACATCAGATCCAGCAGTGTGCTTTGACCCATTACAGTCAAGTGCTCGGCTCCCTCCAGTGACAGCTGCTGGCCCTTTTTAAGGGCGATGGGCGCCAGCGTGGCCAGTGTGCCTTGCAGCAAATTCCCCAGGTCAAGTTCGGTCAGCTCCAATCCTTGCTGGCTGTCGATGCGCGCCTGGGTCAGCAACTGGCGGATCAAGCGATCGCTGCGATCGAGCGCCAGCAACATCTTGTGAAGTGACTGCTGGCGGCTGGCGTCATCCTCGGCGGCCAGCGCATTCTCGCTGTGGATGCGCAGTACCGCCAGCGGCGTGCGCAGCTCGTGGGCCGCTTCGTTGGTAAATTGCTTCTCCCGTTCTATGGTGTCGGCCAGAGCGTGCATCAGGCGGTTGATCTCGTCGGTGAGCGGAGTCAGCTCCTGGGCGCGGATCTTCAGGTTGAGCGGGCTCAAGTTGGCTGGATGACGTTCGCCTATGGCCTGTGCCAGCAGTCGCAGCGGCGCCAGGCCACGGGAGATGAGCCACCATAGCAGACCGAGCAGGAAGGGCAGTGTGATGAGCAGCGGCAGCATGGCCAGGGTAGCCATCTTGCTGGCCAGTTCACTGCGCTCGTCATCCCGCTCCGCCACGACGAGCCAGGTATGCTCGTTCTGGTTATAGAGAGTGAAAGTGCGCCATTGATGCCGGTCTTTTTCTACCGTGTTGAAGCCGGGGGCCAGTTCGACCAAGGGCTGGTTCGGGGCGCTCGGGGAGCGCAGCAGTATGCCGCCTTGCTCATTGAGCAGCTGAAAGTAGAGATTGCGCTCGAACTCGTGCCCAAGGGGGGTCAGCTCCCTGTCCTCTCCTCGCAGATTGAAGCTGGTGTCCTTTTGCCACTGGTCCGGGTTGTGCTGTTCCCACTCTTCATAGACGGTGCCGTTGGCGGGCAGGGCGCTGTGCTGATCCAGATAGCGGCTGAGCAGCTGGTTGGTGAT
>Ga0115550_1003209_pt1 | contig 10775 bp, 18 predicted proteins | sample COGITO_mtgs_1005_FD_87177 | JGI IMG/M metagenome (GOLD analysis project Ga0115550, IMG submission 87177) | Pelagic marine microbial communities from North Sea - COGITO_mtgs_100511 | ecosystem: Environmental > Aquatic > Marine > Epipelagic | place: Germany:Helgoland, sampling site Kabeltonne... | reverse complement strand
TAACAATTTTAGCGTTTGGAGTCTCATTTGCATTAATAACCACTGTAATCGATAAGGCAAAATTAGGATTCATGGATCTAGTTAAAGGAGCAACGGCTATGGTTCTAACCGCGGTAGCAATTACGGCAATTGCATGGGTATTCTCATGGCTAGATGGAACATGGATGGCACCTCCAGTATGGTGGTCAATTCAGGCTGGTATAACAATACTTGCATTTGGAACCGCGATGGTGCTAATTGCAGTAATAATGGATAAGACTAAAACTAGTTATGGTTCAATACTTAAAGGAGCTATTGGAATGATTATAACAGCAGTTGCAATATTAGCAATTGCGTGGATTCTTTCAGTTATGCCGTCGACCTTTGTAAACGTACCAATGGACTGGTCAATTGGAGTTGCACTGGCATTGGTAGCATTTACGGTACCTGCCCTTATTATCGGATTGATCGCAACATCGGGAGTTGGCGCAGTTGGACTATTATTAGGAGTTGTTGGTATGATTGTAATTGCGGCAGGTATGTTAGCAGTTGCCTGGATCTTAAGTGCTATGCCAGATTTAGGTGCTATCTCGCAGAACTTTACAAATGCCTTAATGACTCCAATCAACGCAATTATTGACGCATTCGTTAGAATTAAAGAAGAAATAGGAGTCAAAAATATATTAGGACTTGCTCTTGGAGTTGCTGCGCTTGGAGTTGCATGGCTGGTATTCGTTGCATCTACCGCAGGTGCTTCGGTAGTTGGAGGTGCTGGAAAATTAATCGGTGGACTATTAGATGGTATTGCAGGTCTATTTGGAAGTGATGATCAACCTTCTCCTCTTGAGATTCTAGAAAAACTAGCACTAATTGCACCAAAACTAACAAAACTTGCATCTCCTCTAATGGATATTGCGGGTGCATTTTTAAAGTTTACGGCTTTGGTAACTGACGGAGCTGTAGAAAAAATAGGAAAACTATTCAATGCCGTGTTGGTCCCAATGGATGTAAAAACACTTGCAATACTGGGCGTTAAAGACATGAGTGCATACTTAGACAAATTAAAGGACACTATGCGCCACGTTGCTGGATCGTATGGTATGATCGCAGATCATTCAAATAAAATGAATGTTGAAGCAATCAGGGCATCTACTGATATGTTTAAGGCACTTGCATATCTTGCAAGCGTCGGAAAAGACAACGCATTATCACAACTGGGAGATAAGCTAATTCAGGCAGTTAGTGAACTTGCAATGATGATTAAAGACTTTGAAGGTACTGTAGCAACTGCTGGTGAAGAAAATTCTAAAGCATCTAGTGATATTGCAGGCGCTACTGGTGGTCTAGCTGATAAAATCAGCAGCATCCTTGGAAGAATTGGTGGAGGATCTTCTTCTCCAGCACCAGCAACCGCCTCTAACGCCGATATGGACGAAGTAGTTGATGCAATTAATGATTTAAAGAATCTTCTCGCGAGTAAGGGTATTAAAATAAATAACTAACAAGTGGCAGAAGAAACTATTTCATTTAGATCGAATAACAGCGTATTGAGTAAGATAAATGGATCTTCAAATCCTTCTCTTTCTCAAGAGCAGATGAATTCAGGAGAAAGTTCTACTGCAAATGTAAACGCTCAACAGGCAAGTAATGACCAAAAACAGTCAACACAGGGTGACAGCTCAATTTCTAAAGTTAATAATTCACCAAATCCAGCAGACGGCAGTCAGGGAGTTAGCGTTGATTCAATGAAACGCGATGCTTCGAAAAAACCTGAAGCACCAAACCCTGGAGTAATTAGAGAACAGCAGATAGAAACTACCAATAATGAGGACACTGGTGAAGTAACCTCGAACAAGGTTGAAAAGGGAGAAGTAAAAGAATCTAGCTGGCTAAAGAGAAAGATAAAAGAGGCACTGGCTGAACAGGCACAAGAAACCCTAAAGGGTCTAATGGGAGTAGACGATCCTAAATCTGCAGAAAAGGATCCAGCATCTCAGAATAAGACAAACACCCAAAAATCAAAAGTTGGTAAAGTACCAGTACTTGACAACACTAGACCAGAACCGTCTTCTCCTAGTTTTGACCAAGAGCGTACCGTACCGTCAACCAAAATGCCTGCAAAAACTCCGGCTAACTCAATGCCTAAGATGAATATGCCAAACTTTTCAATGCCAAAATTGAAACTTAGATAGAATTTTACATATAACTCTTAAACAAATTAAGAATTATGGTAACAAGCACAACTTCACAGTACAATTCATCTACTATTAAATCAGCATCATATAACGTTGAACATAAGACGTTAACAGTTCATTTCAACAACGCTTCTTATTTTTATAAAGACGTTGAACTAACAGACTGGAATCTTTTTAACATGGCAGACTCGCAGGGTATTGCCTTATCTGAATTTATTAAGCCAAAATATAAGTTTGAGAAAATAACTGAAGAGGCCAATGGATAACCAGCAAGTATACCAGTACATCTATTGGAATGACGAATGGAACGAAGAGGATTCCAATACCGCCAATTGTTAATAACTTTTTTGAAAATAATTCACTCCCCATTTTTTTATGTCAAATAAATTGTCTATATTTATACTATAATTAAAAAACAAACGACATGAAAATAATTTACATGGAACAAACCCTTCAATTAATTGCAAGGACTCATGGGCCAGAAGCGGCTCAGCAAATAATCTCACAAGGAGAGGTTAAACAAACAGAAGTAGGAACATATTTAATAATCAAGTAAAATGGAAAATTTAACAAAAGGACTAACATTATTTATTGGAGGAATCCTACTTATATTAGTAGTATCTGTATTATTAGCACTACCAACTCAATTATTATGGAATAATTGTTTAGTTCCCGCGGTCGATGGAATCAATCAAATTGGATTCTTACAAGCCTTAGGACTTAACTTCCTATTTTCAATCTTATTCAAATCAACACAATCAAATAATAAAAAATAATGAAGACAGTAATTTTTGATTTAGACGGAACACTGGCTCTCATCGACGATCGTAGAGCAATGTCAACAAAACCGGACGGTAAAATGGATTGGGATGTGTTTTTTGATCCAGCTAATATTCAACTAGACAAACCAAATTGGCCTGTTATCTTAATGGCACAGACTTTAAAAAAGGCAGGTCATCGTGTAGTGATTTTTAGTGGAAGATCAAAAGCAACTAAAGATGCAACACGAGACTGGTTAAATCAATTCGATATTCCATTTGATGTTTTAAAAATGCGACCAACGAGTGGAGGTATGAAGTTTATGAAAGATGATAAGCTTAAACAAACCTGGTTAGATGATCTATTCCCAAACACTGACGATATTATCTGTGTTTTTGATGATAGAGATCAAGTTGTAAAAATGTGGAGAGATAATGGAATCAGCTGTTTTCAAGTAGCACCAGGTAATTTTTAAAATATATGGCAAAGAAAAAAGAAACAAAACCAATAAGGGTTAAGAATCCAAAGATTGGCGTACTCTATGAATTTGAATGGATCGGAGAAAGAATGATTGGAACATTAAAAGACCAATCGAAAAAACTTACCGAACATTATGGAATTCCATGGTACACGATGGTCGTATCTTCAAAGTACCAAAAGGATGTAGCACCTGAAAAAAGAAGAGACATGTTTTATCCAGTATCAATTCATGGAATTGTTAGAAAATATGTAGATTAAATAACACTTAAAAAATTACTTAATGCCAGAATTAGCAGAACTTAAACTAACATCAGACTATATTAATAAAGCCTCAGCAGGAAGAACCTTTAAGAATATCAAAAAGAATACAGTGCATCAAGGAGCAGAGATAGAATCTCCGTTTACAGAGTTTTGGATGATGGCGAAAAGCCTAGGTAAAGAATTAGTAGTCTATTTAAGATGCACTAGTACTGATAAAGTTGTTCCAATTAGAATGACAATGGGTATGGCCGGACACTTCAGGTTAACACCAACTGGCGATGAAAATAAACATGCACATTTAATATTTGAGTCAACGGATGGTCACAGCCTATCATTCGTGGACGTCAGAAGGTTTGGCAAATGGAAACTTGGATTCGAGTGGTCAGATAACAGGGGCCCAGATCCAACTCTAGATCCTGAGGGGTTCAAGGCAAACATCCTGGAGAACCTTCATAAAAAGGCATTTGATAAACCAATCAACGAAGTATTAATGAACCAGCAATACTTCAATGGCATCGGTAATTACCTTAGAGCTGAAATTCTATATAGAATGGAAGATCTGTACCCGTTCACAGAGTCTAGAAAGGTAATTGAGACCATGGGAGATGAGCTATTTATGTTATGTAAAGCGGTACCTGACCTAGCCTATATTATGGGTGGTGGAGAAATTAAAGACTGGAAAAACCCATTTAAGAATGAAACTGACTATATTAGAACCCGCTCAGATTTCTTTCTATGCTATGGTAACAGGAATATGTCACAAGTAGTGGATGGAACTGGTAGAAGGTTTTGGTACGATCCAAAATGGGACACTCTAGACATGGACGCTGAATGGGACTATTATTCAGGACTGCCAAATCCATCAGCGTATGTAGATAAAAAGTAAAATAATTTTGAAACATTTTTTAAAACAATAATATAAAAGACATGAAATTAATATTAGTAGGAAAAGGAGCTTCCGGAAAAGATCACTTAAAAAACAGGTTAAGAGCGAAAGGGTTTAAAACTGGAGTTAGCCACACTACTAGAACCCCTAGAGTAAACGAAGTTGATGGTGTTGATTACCACTTTATAGAAGAGTATGAATTCACTGAAATGGTAGGTCGAGGCGAATTTATTGAATGGATGGACTTTAACGGAGGATGGTATGGCCAAACTGAAGAGGACTTTAACGGGGCAGATGTAATGATAATGAGTAAGGAGGGACTAGAGATGCTTCCATCTAAATTTAGAGAACAGGCAATAGTAATCTATCTTGACGTTGACTTTTTAACTAGACTAGAGCGATTAAATGAACGTAATGATAAGAATGATGAAGTACATCGAAGATTAAGGGCAGACGACGAACAATTTAAAGGCTTTAATGACTTTGATATTAGAGTAACGAACCCTAATTTTTAAATATAATATATAAACAGTAACAATTAATAAACTAAAACATGAGTAACATCGAAACGCTAACAGCACAGAGAGAAGAGCTTGAGAAAAGAGCTGAAGAATTGCAATTGAAAAATGCAGAACATGAATTTGAAATTGATCTAGAAGATCGTAAAACAATTAAAACGGTAATGGACCACCTTGATAAAGGGTACTCCTGGAAAACACAAAACGCTGCGGTAATCGTAACGCTTTATGATCGTTTAAAGAAACAACACAAAGAAATTAAAGATGGCGATCAAGCTATCGTATCACTAAAGGCATATGAATTGAATGGATTGTACCAGGCTCTTCTTTCAGTTGAAGGAACAGGGGTTGAAAGTGCAAGAAGATTTATCAGAATGCTAACACTAGTTGGTGAAGCAGTAACTGACGCAATGCAGGTTTTAGGAAACATGAATGGTGAAATCCAACAGGCACATGCAGAGCTTTCACAACTAGATGCTCAAATCGAAGAGGCATCAAAGAATACTACGGAAGAAGTTGAACCAGAACTAGAAGTAGTAAACGATGAGGCAAGCAACTAAGAGCACAAAGAGAACTGAGCTTTTAGATCTTGTAACGGAGTCAATTACACAAGACGACGTATTTAAGGTTATAGATTATAGAAACAAGAATGAGGATCAGATAAAGCAATTTATCTATCCTCACCTTGTTGAATCTCTAGCTGAATACCTTGTGAAAGAAAACTCTATCCAAAAGTCAAAGGCCAGAGAAAAGGTAAAGAAATCTCTTAAATGGGAGGGCAATGTAAATACTACGGTTAGCCACATCCTATTTATGGGAACTCAGAACAGACCAGACATGGTACTGGAATTGAACGGAATCCGAATTGCAATTGAATTTAAACGCGGTGAAAAGGGATCTGACTTAAGATCTGGAATTGGACAGTCAATGATTTACGCAACACACTATGACTTTGTGTTATTTTTGTTTGTAGATACTTCGCGAGATAAAAAGATTCTAAATGCTCAAACGGGTACTAACGAGGCCGGATTCGTAGAGGATCTATGGAACCGATATAACATCAAATACATCACAGTGTAATGGAAAGATACGTAATCTCCAATTTGCAGTTAGGGAGACCATCTGCTATCAAAAAATATGATCGACCCTTTAAAAATGTCGACGAGATGGATGAATATTTAATCCAGGAGTGGAATAGTGTCGTAAAAGAAGGAGACCTTGTATATCATTTAGGTAATTTTGCATGGGATCCTAAAACAGCACAATCCGCAATTAGTAGATTAAATGGAACCATTTGGTTTGTTACTGGTGAAGATGACGCAGCAATTGTTGAACTAGCCCAAAAAGATATGTTATCTGATGGAGCATCAATAAAAATGCAGATATTTCCACTAAAGAAAATGGAGACTACCGTATCGTATTGGCCTCTTCAAGATTGGCCTGGTAAAAAAGATGGATATTGGTCGATTGTTGGCAATCCTAGTAGAGAATACAAGTCTGACCCTAAAGAACGCAGAATCAATGTATCTGCTGACTTTTGGAATTTTAAACCACAAAAACTAGACCACATTATTGGTATATTTAGTGACCTATAGCAAATTGTTAATAACTTTTCGAAAATAAAGTGAAAAAAGTTTTCAGGTTTAACATAAATTGATTATATTTATACTATAATTAAAAAACAAACAATATGACTTATTCACAAATCGTAAAAGAAATCAACAAGGCAAACCTTACAACTGAAGAACTTTCAAATCTTAATGGATTTATAATTGACACAGTTAATGCAAAGCGCAGAATGGACGCAGCATTGATTAAACAACAACTACAACCTGGAATGACGGTAATGGTCGATCATCCTAGCCATAAAAACTCTAGCTTTACTGTAGATTCTATTAGAAGAACTAAAGCAACAATAATAGATAGCAAGGGTCGTAGACTAAACGCTCCACTATCAATGTTGATTCCGGCGTAATTGTTAATAACTTTAGGAAAATAAATCACCTAAAGTTTTCCGGTTTAAGAAAAAAGGTTTATATTTATACTATAATTAAAAAACAAAAAAACTACATGAGTAAAACAAACAAATCGTACAGAGAATTAGGAGAAGCATTTTACAAAGAGCGTAATGAAAAAACTTATAATGAGTTATACAACAGGGTTCGACCAGGACTAAAAAGTTATATCTGGAAAGTATTAAAGGACCAAGAAGCGGTAGAAGATGTACTCTCAAATACTCTGATTAAGTTGTGGACTAAAATAGATCAATACAAGCCAGAATATCAAATTTCAACGTGGTTATATAGAATCGCATTCAATGAAAGCCTAGGTTACATTAGAGAGCGTAACAAAAAGTATAGCCTAGATGGAATGAAAGAATTTGGAATTGAGGTAAGCGAAGGCAATCAATTGAATGAAACACTCTCGATGTTAATTGAAGATACTACAGCAATGAAATCTGAGAATGACTTTTGGGATGAAGAAAATGAATTGATGAGTAAATACAACCTGGCGCTTTCTTGCATCAACGATCTAAAACCAATGTATCGTGATATGCTTTCTGATCGTTTGATTTCTAAAATGAAATATGAAGACATTGCAACTAAACACAATGTTCCATTACAAACGGTTAAAAACAGAATCCGTAGAGGAAAGTCCCTAGTGGCTTCAGCTATGAGTTCATGATATATAATGTAGTCTAACTACATGCTCCTGTGGTGGAATTGGTAGACACGCTAGACTTAGGATCTAGTGCCGCAAGGTTTGAGAGTTCGAGTCTCTCCGGGAGTACACTGGCTGGCCAATTGGTCGGCCATTTTTTATGAATATATAGTATATGAAGAAAATAAAACTATACGAGCAGTTCATTGCAGAAAAGAATGAGCCCTCAGATCTATTTAAAATATATTTAGCCTATAATCCAGATCTAGGTCACCGTTTTTGGACCTATAAGGATTATGCAACCGACAAGTTCTTTATTAAGGTAACACCTGAGAACTATAAAGATATTGATGTAGATTCAAGTCTTCCAGTCCTTACATATAACTCAGATGTTGTTCAAACACTAGTCGATGAGGACCTGATTAAGATTGAGAATGTTTATAATAAACCTGAGTTTATTAAGAAATCTGGATCTAAGAAAGAATTCCATAAAATCGTATACGGTGATGAAAATATCCCAAAGACTACTGACGATAAAGATGCTGCAATTAAAGAGATTGGTTTTCCTATGATTGCAAAGCCGGCCGAAGGCCATTCTGGAATTGGAATTGTTGTCTTAAAGACCCAAAAAGATTGGGACGACGCAGATCACTCTAAACTGGACGTATATTCACAGTATATTGATAAAAAGAGCGAACACAGATTCTTTACATTCAAAGGAGAGCCATTCTTTTGGCAAGAAAGACAGCCAACAAATGATAAGTCTAAGAACGGCGGAGGTAAGAGCGATGAGAGAATGGCATTTAATTACATTAAGAAAAATAGCGACAAGACTCCTCAGAAATACAGAGACCTGATTAAGAAATTTGGAGACATGTTTAGCGACTTGCCTTATATTTGTTTTGACATTATGGAAGACATGGACGGCAAGCTCTATATTATAGAGAGTAATAGTATGCCAGGAGTTCCGTTCGATGCAACAGTTCAAATTTATCGAACACTGTTTAAGGACTTTTATGGTAGAGAAGTCGATGCTGCTACCGATGAAATACTAAAAGAACTTTCTGACAAGCTAGAACAAAAGACACTAACAATGGACGGTGGCAAAAGATTCTATTTAGGAGAAGATCTATAGTATTGTTAATAACTTTGTGAAAATAATTGAGCCGGCATTTTTTTATGTCGGCTTTTTTGTTTATATTAGTACTATAATTAAAAACCAGATATAATGTTCAAAGTTAATCCAGAAATATTTAAAGCCAGTGAAGTGACAAAGGGACTTGTTTGTCCCAAAATAATGCACTATCAAACTGAGACGATCATGACAATTCTTAAGAGTGATCGTCCAACTGCCCTTAAAAGACTCAATATTAATAAAGACGTTTTATGGGACCTTGTAGATTTACGAGAGGTCAACGGCGTTGCCGTAAAAACCAAGTATATGGGAAATTCACTCTGGACAAAGGGTGCCCTAGAACACTACCTATCAAACGAGGGCAGATTAAAAATTAAGGGACTGCAGTGCGAGCATAATAATGAAAGAATCTACTATACTAATAGGTTATTAGAACTGGATCCACAGAGTCCCACTCTAGAACATGAAATCAAAGAGTTGTTAAATACTACAGTAAGTACAATTGTTACTAAATGGGAGCACAGTCAATTATTAGACAGGGCGACTGATGTAAATGACCCATTCGTAAGATACCGAGAACTAGATCCAGAAATCTTTTATATTCAATGGAACACTCAAACCCGAGGAAAGGGTAAATGGAAAATTGAACAAATCAACAGGGTAGATATAAATTGTTAATAACTTTTTGAAAATAATTCACTCCAGATTTTTTTATGTCAAATAAAAGGTTTATATTTATACTATAATTAAAAAACAAACAATATGTCACTTAAATTAAAAACACTAGGTCTTACTGAAACCACTTCAAAAACTCAAGAAAAGAATGGAACGAGATGTTTCTATGACCCAATCGCTGATTGTGATTATCTAAGCTATGAAAGTGGATATGTTCGTAGAGCATATACTCATGCAACACCATGGTCAAGTAGAATCCAGCATACTATCTACCAATTAAATAAAACCCGTAAAGGAACCTTTGAATCTCGCGGTGTAGTTTATGATTGTACTGAACGAATCATGATCCCTACTGAAGAATCACGTTTAGAAAGATTAGCACATTGCGTCGCAACCTATAGAAATAATAAATAATGACACTGAGAGATTTATACCAGTATTGTGTTGAGAAAGCAAATCAACACCCTGAACTTTTTGACGACATTCATTCGTTCTACGACCTTGCAGAAATGGAAGTTCAAGATGGAGGTAGCGTAGAACACGAATGTGAGTTGGCAATAAGTGATATTGACGAACTAATTAAAGAAATCACTAAATAAAATATAAATATGACAATCCCAAAAATTTACAAGCACGGAATCGAAATTACAAAACCATGGTCAAAAGAGATGTATGACTATAATGATAATATCCGTACCCATATGATTAATGAAGTTCAGAGTGCTATCGACATGCTATCTGACGAGACAACTGCCGCTAAACTAGCAAGGATTATTAACCCTTACGGATATGGTGAAGGTCATAATTTAGAAAGCATGAAAGCCGATATGTTAAAGAACGCTGAAAACTTTGAAAATTATTGGTTAGCCGAAATTTGGGATGAATTAATTGACGCGGATTTTGTAATGCCAATTTTTGGAGAGGGCAATGAAGTTTTCAACATAATTGGTTTTGAATCTCGAGAAGAAATCTTAGAATTGCGTGAAAAATATCAAACAGTCTCTTAATTGTTAATAACTTTTTAGAAATAAATCACTCCAGATTTTTTTATGTCAACTAAAATGTTTATATTTATACTATAATTAAAAAACAAACAATATGACAGATTTACAATTAATTTATGATTTCGTTGAGCAAAGCAACTCAACCAACTCAAATACAGATAAGCTCCAGGTATTAAAGACGTACACCCAGTATGATTCAGTTAAGAAGGCATTAGTTTATAC
>Ga0115550_1003199_pt1 | contig 10795 bp, 8 predicted proteins | sample COGITO_mtgs_1005_FD_87177 | JGI IMG/M metagenome (GOLD analysis project Ga0115550, IMG submission 87177) | Pelagic marine microbial communities from North Sea - COGITO_mtgs_100511 | ecosystem: Environmental > Aquatic > Marine > Epipelagic | place: Germany:Helgoland, sampling site Kabeltonne... | reverse complement strand
TGCCTATGAACTAATTGCTGTGGAAAATCTGAATCCTGATATTGGGTTAGGTAGTATAGGGGAATTGGCAAAACCCATGCAGCAACAAGACTTCATGAAGCATCTCAAAAAATCGCTTCACATCCCAGTGTTACGACATAGCCACAGTAAAAAGACTATAATAAAAAAAGTAGCTGTTTTAGGTGGATCTGGAAGTTTTTGTATTGATGCTGCTATTGCGCAGGGAGCAGATGCACTAGTAACTGCCGATTTAAAATATCACGATTTTTACATCCCTGAAAATGAGCTGCTTTTGGTCGATGCGGGACATTATGAAACCGAGCACTTCACAAAAAAAATAATCCAAGAGTTTCTTACGAAAAAATTCCCTAATTTTGCATTCACTTTATCAGAAGTTAACACCAATCCAGTAAAGTATTTCTAATTATGGCCAAGAAAAAAGAAATTTCAGTCGAAGAAAAGCTAAGAGCCCTTTATGACTTACAAATAATCGATTCAAGAATTGATGAAATTAGAAATGTTAGAGGAGAATTACCTCTGGAGGTAGAAGATCTTGAAAATGAAATTCAAGGAATGGATGTCAAAATGGAAAAACTCAAAAGCGATCTTGCTGATTTTGATGTTTCCATTAAAGAACACAAACAAAATATCGAACAAGCCAAAGAATTGATCGCCAAATATGCCGACAAGCTAAATAACGTTCGTAACAACCGCGAATACAACTCGATTGTTAAAGAAGAGGAATTCCAAAAACTAGAAATTGAACTAGCTGAAAAGAAAATCAGAGAGATCAAAGCAAAAACGGAACTCAAAAACGAGACCATTACTACCCTTGCTACTCAAATGGAAGACAAGCAAAAACATCTAGACGCCAAAAAAAGCGAACTGGATGAGATCATGAATGAGACACAAAAAGAAGAAAATCTCTTGCTTGAGCAATCTGAAAAATACGCAGCAAAAATTGAAGAACGTTTAATCAAAGCTTACCAAAGAATTCGTGGTAGCGTTAAAAATGGACTGGCTGTTGTTGCAGTAGAACGCGGCGCTTCGGGTGGATCATTTTTTACGATACCTCCACAAGTACAAATGGAAATTGCTTCCCGCCAAAAAATCATTACAGATGAATACAGTGGTCGTATCCTTGTTGATGGTGCACTCGCTGAAGAAGAAAAAGAAAAAATCTCTTCTCTTATAAGTTCATTGTAGAGAGCGACCAATATTAAAAGAGGTTATCTGAAAAGTGTAAAAACTGTCATGCTGAATTTAATTCCGCTTAATAAATAACTGTTTTTCAATGTGTTTAAGCATCTGGATCGAATTCAGATTAATACAATAACACGATTTTTTAGACAGCCTCTTTTTTCGTACCTTGTATTTTAGTAATCCGCCCAAACCCATGGAAAAAGGTCTTCTTATTTTTGGTTGTGTCTTGGTCATTATTCTCTTATTAAATTTTGGTGTAATCCGTTTAATGAATGTAGCCGAAGAAAAAAAATCGCGTTATCGGAAAGTCTTTTGGTATTTCTATGGTAGTATATTTTCCATTAGCGGTGGTGTCAATCTAATTGAAAACAAATCATTTAACCTTATTTTTATTTTTCAACTGGCGATCGGAATAGCTATACTTCTATTGAATTTTTTGGGAAAAATAGAAACAAAAAACCCCACTTAAAAAAGTGAGGTTATGATGGTGGGCGCTGAGGGATTCGAACCCCCGACCCCCTCGGTGTAAACGAGGTGCTCTGAACCAACTGAGCTAAGCGCCCCAGCGGGTGCAAATATAATGCTCTTTTTTGTATTACAAAGTGGTTCTTCAAAAATTTATTCCTTAATGCGCGTGATTCAAATTCCCGAATTTAAGTAAGTGTATTAAGCATTGATTTAAAAATCATAATGTCCTTGGTGAGAATAGATCAAATGCCTTCGTAAAGATACATTCGATTTACGCCTCAAATACATTTTAAAGGATAAAATCCAAAGTAATTAACTTGAATTTTAGATTTTTTTAAAAAAAAATTCTTATAGTTAGTGATTTTAACATTTTATTGTATTTTAGAGGAAACTATATTAATTAAATTATGAAAAACAAACTATTATTTTACATTACATCATTGATGTTAATGGTGTTTAATTTGAGTTTAGCTCAGTTAACCATTAAGGGTACAGTTAGCGATGACGAAGGGATTCCTCTTCCGGGGGCAACTGTAGTTGTTCAGAATACATCCAACGGTGTTTCGACTGATTTTGATGGACTTTATACAATAACCGCTAATACAGGAGACGTCTTGGTCTTCAGTTTTGTTGGTTATACCGACCAAACTGTTACTGTTGGTTCATCTGACCAAATTGATATTGTTTTAACCTCTGCTGGTGCTTTAGAAGAAGTAATTGTTACTTCTTTCGGTACATCGACCAAAGAGTCTTTTACAGGTTCCGCAGATGTTGTTACCGCTGAAGACCTAGAGCTAAGGATCGCAACTTCACCAATAGCAGCCCTTGAGGGATCTACCTCAGGAGTTCAATTTCTTGCTGCTACTGGACAACCGGGTGCTTCCCCTAGTATTGTAATTAGAGGTGTTGGAACTTTAAACGGTTCTAATACACCGTTATATGTATTAGATGGAGTTCAATTCGAAGGGGATTTAGCAAGTTTAAACCAAGATGACATTGAGTCATTGACCGTATTGAAAGATGCTGCATCTACAGCTCTTTATGGTGCTCGAGCAGCAAATGGAGTAGTGATGATTACCACCAAACAAGGGGCAAAAAATACACCCATGAGAGTAAACTTCTCTGTTCAGTCCGGTATCTCCAATGACGCATTAGGACAATACAGTGCAGCTAATCCACAACAGTATTATGAAATCATGTGGGAAGCTTATAAAAATACACTCAGTGGGACTCCTGCTGAAAATGCAGCAGAGGCTTCTAGCTCTATTTTTAATCGACTTGGGTACAATCCTTTCAATGTTCCCAATGATCAAATTGTTGATACCAATGGTAACATTAATCCAAATGCCCAAGTGATCTATGAAGGACTTGACTGGTTTGATGCCTTACAAAGAACGGGTATTCGTAACAATTATAATCTTAATGTTTCTACTGGATCAGATAAAAGCCAAATTTTCTTCTCTGCTTCTTATTTAGACGAAACTGGATACACAATTGAAACAGATTTCGAAAGAATAACTACTCGATTAAATACGACGCTTACTCCTAAATCATGGCTTACATTAGGCGCTAATGTGAGTTTGACACTTGCTGAATCGGCAGGTGCTCAAAGTGGAGGTACAAGTAGTATCGTGAATCCGTTTGCATTTGCTAAAAATATTGGGTCCATTTATCCCGTAACATTGGTTGATGACACTGGTAGCCAAATATTAGACGCTGCAGGAAACGTCATTTACGATGATGGGGAAGGAAATTCTGCATTTGGAATTCAAGCTAGACCCTATAGTCTTGGTCGAAATGCTGTTGCAGAAGCATACTACAACAATTTAATTAATCGAAACAATAATATTGGGGCTCGATTTTTTGGAGAGTTTACAGTTATTCCTGGATTAAAAGTAAAACTGACCTACGGACAGGATATTCAAGATAGTATCTCAAATAGATATGAAAATGCTGAAATTGGAGATGGAGCACCAACGGCTCGCTTTAGGGAAACTAGATTCCGTAGAGTAGTTGAAAACTTTAGTCAGGTCATCAATTACAAAAAATCGCTTAGTGATGTTCATAACTTTAACCTGACATTAGGTCATGAAAGTTTTGATCGAAATTTTTCCAATATGTCTGGTTTTAAAAATACTCAAACTGCCACTGGAATTTATGAATTTGATAATTTCTCTGTGATATCAAGTTTGAGTGGTTATTCTTCTGACAAAAGAACTGAAGGGTTTTTTGGACGTCTCAATTACGACTTCAATGAGAAATACTTCATCAGTGCCTCCGCCCGTCGAGATGGTTCATCTGTATTCAACAAAGATGTTCGCTGGGGTAACTTCTACTCTGTTGGAGCTTCTTGGTTAATCCACAAAGAGGGTTTTATGGATAGTGTGTCTTTTGTAGACAACTTGAAATTACGTGCTTCTTATGGAGAAGTGGGTAATGACAGTCTAGGTAATTTCTATATTTCTCAACCTTTATATGCTCTTTATTCAAATGCTGGTGCACCAGCCTTATACTGGGATAAACTGGGTAATAATGCCCTAACCTGGGAAACAATAGAAAGTTTTGATCTTGCCTTAGAATTCACTTTATTGAATCGTTTTCTTGACGGTTCATTGGAATATTACAAAAAGACTTCTTCAGATCTTCTTTACAATTTACCAATTGCACCTTCAAATGGATTAAAACAGAAACCGGATAATGTAGGTACTCTTTTTAACTCAGGTTTAGAACTTGAATTGACAGGACATTTATTTGATTCTCAGGACTTTTCTTGGGACCTTTCACTACAGGCATCTACCTTCAAAAATGAAATCACTGAACTTCCTACACCATTTACAAGTGGATCGAAACGTTGGGATGTGGGTAGATCTGTTTTCGATTATTATATATACGACTGGGCAGGTGTAGACCCAGCTAATGGAAATTCACTCTATTATATGTATGAAGATAATGCTGATGGAGATCAACGTATCCCGGTACTAGCTGCCGATGGATCGCACCAAACTACAAATGACTATCAAGAGGCAGGACGTGCATATACTGGAGACAGTTCTATTCCAGACTTTATTGGATCAATCCAGAACAGCCTTCGTTACAAGAACCTTAGCTTAAATGTATTGATTACATTTTCTCAAGGAGGGAAAATCCTAGACGGTGGATACTCTGCCATGATGCATCCAGGAACGTATGGACGCTCTATTCATACAGATGCTTTAAATTCTTGGAAACAACCCGGTGATATTACATCTATTCCTAGACTCGAAAGCGGAAACCCTAATCAGTCTGTAGGTTCTTCTACTAGATTCCTTACAGATGCTTCCTTTGTTTCGTTAAGAAATCTAAACTTATCTTACGACTTAACTGATGTAATTGGAAAACAATTAGCCATTGACAATTTACGCTTATTTGTTTCAGGTGAGAATCTATTTATTAACTCAGCAAGAGAAGGTTTGAACCCTCAATACAACCTAGGTGGTACACCCGCAGGAAATAACTATAACCCAGCAAGAACTATTTCTGCAGGTCTTAATCTAACCTTTTAATCCAACGTGAAAATAAATTCTAAAATTATGTTAAGAAAAACAAACTCAATGTTATTGTTGATCGGTGTATTAACACTAACAGCATGTACAGAAGAATTTTTGGAAACAAAACCAACACAATCAATATCAGCGGCAGATGCACTTGCCTCTGAACAAAATCTAACCCTAGTGCTTAACGGCCTTCACAGGCAGTTAATAGACACCTCTCCTTTATCTGGATCTACAGCAAGAGGAGGTGAACATTATTGGATACCTATGGATGACATGGTAACTGGTTCATTGATCCACTCTGCCAGAGGGAACGGATGGTTCAGAAGTGCATTACAATGGTTAAGACACACTATTGAGACCAGTGGTGATACTGGTCAACTGTGGTATGAACGATATCATTTCATTGCTACTTCAAATGCAATCATCAATCAGATTGCCGAACTTGGATTACCACTTACCCCAGAAATAAATAATATTTTAGGCCAAGCATATGCATACAGAGCATGGGCATACCATAAATTAATTACGCATTATGCTAAAGGGTATATTATTGGAAACCCATCATCAGACCCTGGTGTTCCATTATTAACAAGTACTGAGGCTCCTTATACCAGTGCTCCTAGATCAAGTGTTGAAGAGATTTATACGCAAATTGAAGCAGATATCAATCAAGCTATAACATATTTTCAAAATGCATCTGGTCCATCTACAAAAGCAGACTTGACACTCAACGCTGCCTATGGTATTAAATCTAGAGTTGCCCTATCAAAAGGAGACTGGGCTACCGCAGCATCTGCAGCTGTTCTTGCTAGAGATGGTTACGGTTTAATGAACCAAAGCCAATGGCTAAGTGGTTTCAACTCGGTTAGTCTTCCTGAAGTAATTTGGGGTGGAAATGTAATTGAAACAGAAACTGTTTATTATGCTTCCTATTTCTACTATATGTGTCCTACCTTCAATGGAAGCCAAAATAGAGGTAATCCTAAATTAATAGACAAAAGAATGTACGACCGCATTCCCGCTACTGATTTTAGAATAAACATGGCACTACCAAATGCACCCAACTCCAACTCTGCAGCTTCTAATGATCAAGGTGGTAGTGCAGCAAATGATCCTAATTATGACAACCAAGCAGATTTTTTAGCTGCCAAAGCAGCTATAGTAGCCCAGTATGGAATGACATCACGTCACAATACTCATCCATATATGCATGTAAAGTTTTTGCAGAAACAGCCTGGAACAATAGCTCCGGACGATATTATTTTCATGAGATCGGCTGAAATGTATTTGAACGAAATTGAAGCCAAAATAATGTTGAATGATTTGGATGGAGCGAGAACAGTGCTACAAACATTTGGTTCCTCTCGTGATACTGCATTTGATGCTTCCGTATTTACAACAAAAGAACAATTGTTAGATCAACTGAAATTTCAACGTTATATTGAATTGTACGGAGAAGGTTTCAGCTATACTGACCATATACGATGGGATCAAGGAATTGATTTAGCTGGAAGTGGAGCTTCTGAAGTACTCTATCAAGATGGATTTTTTCAAGCTAAACCATCTGTAAACGATGGATGGATTTGGAAAATTCCTCAAGCAGAAATTGATGCAAATCCAAATATTAGTCCTGCTGATCAAAACTAAGGTTTTAATTAGGCTTTAAAAGCGATTAACTTTCAAAAGCCATAAGTCATCAACTGACTTATGGCTTTTTTTATGTGAGATTCATAAAGTCTTTTTTGATGAAAAAAGTACTGGGAGTCAAATGTTAGAGACTATATCATTTTTGCAGAAAGTACTTCTGCAACCACAAAGGTACTTCCACCAACATAGACAACATCTTCCTCCTTGGCAGCTGATTTAGCGGCATTAGTCGCTTCTAGTATTGTAGGAAAAATCAATGCTGCTAAGCCATTCTTTTTAGCAAGTACAGCAATTTTAGATACTGGAATAGCACGGGCAATTGCAGGAGTACTTAAATAATAAATTGCTTTTTTCGGTAAGAGAGCAAAAATTTCTTCAATTGCTTTCCCTTTTACAAAACCTAAAACAATATGTAGCCTTCTTTTTTCTAGGCTTTCCAATTGAGGAATAACTTTTTCAAAACCTTCTTTGTTATGTGTAACGTCTACAATAATAAGCGGCGCATTGCCTATTGTTTCCCATCGGCCACGCAAGCCCGTATTTTTGACCACCCTAGAAAAACCTTCTAGAGCATCGCCATCCATTTGATCTCCCAGCAATTGATTTAATGCGACAAAAGCTGTTCGTTTGTTTTCTTCTTGATAATGGCCTAATAGATCTAAACTTATGGAGGGTATAGCCTGTTCTTCTGCATAAAAGAGGCTAGCCCTATTTTGCTTTGCAAGCGCTGTGAAAATAACTTCAGTTTCAACTTGTTTTTTTCCAATAACTATAGGTACACCTGGCTTTATGATCCCCCCTTTTTCGGCTGCTATCATAGCCAAACTAGTTCCCAAAAATTCTATGTGATCTAGCCCTATATTGGTGATGACTGATAAAATGGGACGAATAATGTTGGTCGCATCCAAACGACCGCCTAAACCTACTTCGACTATAGCATAATCAACCTTTTCTTTTGCAAAATAAGCAAAAGCCATCCCGACCGTTATTTCAAAAAAAGAAAGTTTTTCAGCCAAAAAATAGGAGTGGTATTGGCGAACAAAATCAATGACAAACCGCTCGTCAACCTCAACACCATTTATACGAATACGCTCCGAAAAACACACCAAATGCGGTGAAGTATATAAACCCACTTTGTACCCTTTTTCTTGAAGCACAGAGGCGATCATATGCGAGGTCGATCCTTTTCCGTTGGTTCCAGCAATGTGAATGGAGGGAAAACTTGTATGAGGCTGCCCTAGTATCTCAGCAAAGGCCTGCATTTTGTCCAATCCTGGCTTGTAGGCTGATGCACCTTGATGTTGAAAAACAGGGAGTTGAGTGAATAGCCATTGGGTGACTTCTTCAAAAGTATTCATTACTCACTCAATTTAAAATTGATGACAACAAAACCCGTCTGGATTGTGGGGGCATTACTGTCGGGAAACCATCGATGTAAAAAAGCTGTTTTTTTTGCGGGCTCCAATAAACATGGATGGACATTGGTGCTTCCTTTAACGCCGGGCTCTGCAGTCATTACTTGCCCCTGCTGATTAACCGTTATGCGAACCACCACTATTCCTTCTTGATTACATTCTTGTGTAACCGCACCATTGGATTGTAGATTACGTCCGTTCAATCCAAATCCTTTTCCATTTCCACCCAAGCCAGCCTTGTTGTAATAACTATTGGCATAAGGGTTGCCTTCCGTTTTTCCTTTATCGCCTGCTACAGTGTCATTTCCCTCTCCTGCTTTTTCTTCTCCCTCTTGCTTTTTGGCATTCAAAACATTGGATAAAATACTTTTGGTTGAAGCAGCCACAGTTGGTTTTGGTGGCGTAGGAGGTGTTTTCTTCTCAATCTTTTTTGGCTCAACTTTTTTTGGTGTTTCCTCTTTGGGTGAAACTTTCTTGGGAACTTTCTTCACGACAGGAATAGATTCCTCTTTCTGGGTCAAAACCTTGGCTACCGCCTTTTCTGCTTGAGGCTCTACAGGGGTGGGTTTAAGCTGTTGAGGCGTAGGTTTGGGTTGACTTACCACAGCTTTGGTTGGCTGAATTTTACCTTTACCTTGTGTACTTGTACCAAAGTTCACTTCCATCCCATAACTAATGGGTGGATCAAAATACTGAAGCCCAACAAATGATAATAACAATAGCAAAAGTGCTGCAATAATAGATGTCAGTACAGCAGATTTGCGTTCGTGTGGTGTTTTTAGGTACTTCATCTTATTGTGAATCTACAGCCAAGACAACCTTAATCGCGTTTTGATTGGCTATGTTCATAATGTAAACCACTTCTTCAAGGGCTACGGTTTTTTGGGCACGAAGAACAATTACCTTATCTTCTTTTTGGGAGAGTAAGGTCAACAATTCCTCTTTGATACGGGCTTTATTTACCCGCTTTCCATCAATAAAAAAACGATTGTTTTCATTGATTGTTACCGCAATTGATTGCCGGTTTTCGGTTTTCCCCTTGGCTTGGGGCAGTTTTACCTCAATAGTATCTAGCTGTTTGGCCAGTGTAGAGGCTATCATAAAGAAAATTAGCAACAAGAAAACAATATCTGTCATTGAGGACATATTGAATTCTGGTGATATTTTATTGCGTCCGCGTAAATTCATTTAGGCAGCTGGTTCATTCAAAAGATCTAAAAAGTCAAAGGAGGTTGCCTCCATTTGATACACCACTTTATTGGTTTTTACCACCAAGTGGTTGTAGGTAATATAGGCTACAATTCCAACAATCAATCCAGCAACAGTAGTAGTCATTGCAGTGTAGAGACCATCAGACAATAATTTCATGTCAATATTTCCTCCTGCATTGGAAATTTCAAAAATGGATAAAATCATTCCTATCACGGTTCCCAAAAATCCAATCATTGGAGCAGCACCTGCGATTGTGGCGAGCACACTTACATTTTTTTCCAACTTATAAACTTCTAAACGACCTGCATTTTCAATGGTCGTATTGATATCATCGAGTGGACGACCTATACGAGAAATTCCCTTTGCGATCAGTCGAGCAACTGGTAAGTCTTCTTTGATACAAAGTGCTTGGGCCGCTTCAATTTTTCCTTGCCCAACATAAAGCCTTATTTGATCCATAAAATTCTTATCAATTTTATTTGCTGCTCGAATAGCAAACCAACGTTCAAAATAGATATAGATAGCGATCAGAAGAAGGACAAATAATAGTCCAATAATGAGTTGACCTCCTAATCCTCCATCACGAATTAATTCGATCAAGGACAAGGTTTTCTTTGCTTGCAATGGGCTTTCTTGAAAAAATATAATATAGGCGCTTCGGATCATAGTATTTCCTTTTTATTTAAGAACGATAGAAAACCGAATAAATTATCCGATTTAAGCGATATATCCGCGTAAGAGCATAAAGGTTATCGAACCTGCTAAAAAGCCAATGAATGCTAACCAAGAAATCTTTTTTAAATACCAAAAGAAATCAATTTTTTCCATTCCCATGGCTACAACTCCAGCAGCAGAACCAATGATCAACATACTTCCTCCAGTACCAGCAGAGAAGGCAATGAAATGCCAAAGGGGATCATCCACTCCTTGAGAAAACATTCCCATAGAGGCGGCCACCAATGGAACATTATCAATTACAGCAGAACCAATACCCAACAACATGATCACAATATCTGTATTTGGAATAGCGGTATTCAAACTATCCGCAAAACCAAACAACATTCCCAAAGATTCGAGTGCAGCAACGGCCAATAAAATTCCCAAGAAGAATAAAATACTCGGCAATTCAATTTTGGATAGTGATTTGTGAACAGGACTGTTGTGCGAGGCATCGTCGTGATCTTGATCGATTGAAGTGATGCTTATTTTCGTCGCACTAAAAATCTCAGCAAAAGTCGCTACAATTGCCAAAGAGAACATCATTCCAACATAGGGAGGTAGGTGGGTTACCGTCTTAAAGACAGGAACAAATACAAT
>Ga0115550_1003192_pt1 | contig 10808 bp, 8 predicted proteins | sample COGITO_mtgs_1005_FD_87177 | JGI IMG/M metagenome (GOLD analysis project Ga0115550, IMG submission 87177) | Pelagic marine microbial communities from North Sea - COGITO_mtgs_100511 | ecosystem: Environmental > Aquatic > Marine > Epipelagic | place: Germany:Helgoland, sampling site Kabeltonne... | reverse complement strand
GGTAGCGTGGTCCACCTGACCACAGGCGACAGTCAACTGGGGCGCTCAGAACCCATTGAGGACAGTGCGCGTGTCATCAGTCGTATGACCGATATCGTGATGATTCGCACCTATGAGCAAAGCAAAATTGAAAAATTTGCGGCTTTTTCGCGCGTTCCCGTCATCAACGGTCTCACCAACGAATACCACCCCTGCCAAATTTTGGCGGACATCTTCACCTTTATGGAACACCGTGGTGCCATCACCGGCAAAACAGTGGCTTGGGTTGGTGACGGTAACAACATGGCGAATACGTGGTTGCAAGCGGCCGACATTCTGGACTTTAAGGTCCACGTCAGCACGCCGAGTGGCTATGAGGTTGATCAGGTGTTAGCTGGGGTGAAAAACCAGCAATGCTTTGCCACTTTTAAAGACCCAACGCACGCGTGCGCTGGCGCCGATTTGGTGACCACCGATGTATGGACCAGCATGGGCTACGAGGCTGAAAACGAAACCCGGCGCGCCGCCTTTGCGAGTTGGCGTGTAAGCCAATCCATGATGGCCGTCGCTCAACCAGAGGCCCTGTTTATGCACTGCCTACCCGCCCACCGTGGTGAAGAAGTGGATGCCGACGTCATTGATGGACCGCAGTCGGTGGTGTGGGATGAAGCGGAAAACCGGCTTCACGTGCAAAAGGCTCTCATGGAATACCTGTTGCTGGGACGCGTGACCGACTGACACACTGCGAGCGGGCTTACATCGCGTAGCCGTAAAGCCACGCGGGATCCATCAGGCGCCGTCCCATTGCCCACATCGCGGCATCACGACCTAGCCGGGTCAGGCCACTCGCATGAAAGACGTCCCCATTGCGACGTGCGGTTGCCTGCACCCGCGCGCACCGTTGCCACCGTGTGTCGGCATAGTTACTCAAACGCTGCGTCACACCCGATACATCACCTGCCAAGGCGTACGACAGCCCTTGCGCATCCTCTATCGCCATCGCGGCTCCCTGCGCAAGGTAAGGCCGCATGGGGTGCGCAGCATCCCCCAACAAAACCACGCGGTCCCGCACCAACGCATCACCCGATTGCACAGGAGCACGATCAAATAATTGCCATGCGCGCCAACCACTGTCACCGGTCGCAGATGCCATAGGCACAGCGGCCATCAGCTCAGATAAGGCCGCGCAGCACGTGCCCAGCGCCTCGTGCACCGTCTGTGAGCGCACGCGGTTTTCCCACGACTCGCGATCGACCACGGGCACGCCCTCTGCGATCACCACGATGTTCATAGTCTGACCACCACGGATAGGGTAGTGCACAACATGCGCGCGTGGCCCAAGCCAAACCGTCACGTCCATGGCGCGCAACGCCTTTGGCAAGTCACCCATAGCAACCGATGCCCGGTAGGCCACGTGGCCTGTCGCCGTTGGCGATCCATCGTTCCATGCGAGCCCCCTCACAGCGCTCCATAGACCATCTGCGCCAACCACAGCGTCGCCTTGGACGATTTGGCCGTTGTCCAATTGCAGACCCACGTCGTCAGTGGATGCTTGAACCAAACCCGTCACCGCCGTCCCCGCGTGCACAAAAACATCCGCGGAGTCGGCAAGCGCACCCAGATGCGAGAACAGCGCCGCATGAAGGTCGCCGCGATGAACCGTTACATAGGGTGCACCATATTTTTCACGTGCGCGGCCACGCAACGGGACCTCCCCGAGCACACGACCAGAAGCCATGGCGCGCGCAACCAAGCGCTCGGGCTCACACGCCTGCTGTGCCAACCGGGGCAACACGCCCCAAGCATCCAATATGCGGGTTACGTTCGGGCCTAACTGTATGCCTGCCCCTACATCGCCGACGGGTGTGGCTCGCTCGTACAAGCGCACGGTCAAACCCTTTTGCGCGCAGGCGATACCCGCTGATAAACCACCGATACCGCCACCGGCAATCAATACGTGGGGAGACAATAGAGGAGTTTGCATAAAAATAGCGCCAGCGTGTATCGGTTGGACGTCTTAATTTAACAAAAAAAGACCTCGCAACCCACTGGGTGGCGAGGTCTTAGCAACCGTCAGTTTAGGACTGCGAGTACGAGTACGAGTAACCTGCGATTTACGCTGTCACCGTGCTCGCCTTCTCCACATAGCTATCAATTTCATTGAAGTTCATGTAGCGATACACTTCGGCACCTGCATCGGCGAGCACACCCGTTTGCTCAAGGTATTCCTCAATCGTCGGAATACGTCCCAAGCGAGAGCAAACAGCCGCCAACTCCGCTGAACCCAAATACACAAAACTATTTTTGCCCAAGCGGTTAGGGAAGTTACGTGTGGATGTCGACATGACGGTAGCCCCCTCACGCACCTGCGCTTGGTTACCCATGCACAAGGAGCAACCAGGCATCTCCATACGCGCACCCGCAGCGCCAAACACGCCGTAATGCCCTTCTTTGGTCAGTTCGTCAGCGTCCATTTTGGTTGGCGGTGCGACCCACAGCTTGACTGGGATATCGCGCTTGCCTTCCAGCAACTTAGAGGCCGCACGAAAGTGACCGATGTTGGTCATGCACGAGCCAATAAAGACCTCTTCGATGACATTACCCGCTACTTCAGACAACAACTTCGCATCGTCTGGATCGTTAGGGCAACACACGATGGGCTCTTTGATGTCGGCCAGATCAATTTCAATGACCTCAGCGTAGTCCGCATCAGCATCCGCCTCAAGCAACTCCGGCGTCGCCAGCCACTTCTCCATCGCCTCAATACGGCGACGCAGGGTACGGGCGTCAGAGTAGCCGTTGGCAATCATGTTCTTCATCAACACAATGTTCGACTGCATGTACTCCATGACCGGTTCTTTATCCAGCTTCACGGTACAACCCGCGGCAGAGCGCTCGGCGGTAGCGTCAGACAACTCGAATGCCTGCTCAACCTTCAACTGAGGCAAGCCCTCAATTTCAATCACGCGACCAGAGAAGGCATTGACCTTGCCTGCCTTAGCAACCGTTAACAGGCCTTGCTTGATGGCGAAATACGGAATCGCATGCACCAAATCGCGCAACGTAATACCCGGCTGCATCACACCTTTAAAACGCACCAAAACGCTTTCAGGCATATCTAAAGGCATCACGCCTGTTGCGGCTGCAAAGGCGACCAAGCCAGAGCCCGCAGGAAACGAAATGCCAATGGGAAAGCGCGTATGGCTATCGCCGCCCGTACCAACGGTATCCGGCAACAATAAACGGTTAAGCCAAGAGTGAATCACGCCATCGCCGGGACGCAACGCCACACCGCCACGGTCACTCATAAAGTGCGGCAGCTCGTGGTGGGTCTTCACGTCGACCGGCTTGGGATAGGCCGCTGTGTGACAGAAAGACTGCATCACCAAATCACTGGAGAAGCCCAAGCACGCCAAATCTTTCAATTCATCGCGCGTCATCGGACCGGTGGTGTCTTGCGAACCAACGGTGGTCATCTTAGGCTCACAGTAGGTGCCAGGGCGAATGCCCTGCTGGTTGCCATCGACAACCGGTATACCGCACGCACGCCCCACCATTTTTTGCGCAACGGTGTAGCCCTTGCCGCTATCCACGGGCGCCACGGGCAAGCGGAACACATCCGTCGCGGGCAAGCCCAAGAACTCCAGCGCCTTCGCTGTCAGCGAGCGGCCGATAATCAGGTTGATGCGACCACCGGCCTGCACCTCATCCAATAAGACATCGCTGCGCAGCTGAAACGTTTCAATGACTGCTCCATCACGCTCAATTTTTCCGGCGTACGGGTAGATGTCTATGACATCACCCATTTCAAGCCGGCCGACATCAACTTCAATGGGCAGAGAACCAGAATCTTCTTGCGTATTGAAGTAAATCGGCGCAATCTTGCCACCCAGTGTCACACCACCAAAACGCTTGTTTGGCACATACGGAATATCTTCACCCGTTGCCCACACGGCGCTGTTGGTGGCGGACTTACGCGACGAACCCGTACCCACGACGTCGCCCACATAGGCAATCAGGTGGCCTTTTGACTTCAAGTCCTCGATGAACTTAACGGGGCCACGCTTGCCGTCTTCTTCCGGCGTGAAAGCGGCATCGGAGCGCGTGTTCTTCAACATGGCCAGATAGTGCAAGGGGATATCCGGGCGGCTCCAAGCGTCAGGTGCCGGCGACAAGTCATCGGTGTTGGTTTCACCAGGGACCTTAAAAACGGTCACCGTAATTTTTTCTGCCACCTTGGGGCGCTTGGTAAACCACTCCGCATCTGCCCAGCTCTGAATCACCTCTTTGGCATGGGCGTTACCCGCCGTCGCCTTCTCGGCTACATCGTGGAAGGCGTCAAACATCAGCAAGGTGCTCTTCAATCCCGTAGCGGCTTCCGTTGCAACGGATGGGCGGTCGAGCAAATCAATCAGCGGCTTCACGTTGTAGCCACCCAGCATCGTGCCGAGTAATTGGGTCGCCTTGACGTCGGAGATCAGTGGGCAGGCCACGTCCCCATGTGCCACTGCAGACAAAAAGCTCGCTTTTACTTTGGCGGCATCGTCAACACCTGGGGGCACACGGTAGGTGAGCAACGTCACCAAGTCATCACCATGTCCTGCGGGTGGGTTTTTAATCAGTTCAATGACGTCGGCGGTCTGCACCGCAGACAGCGGCAAAGGGGGAATACCCAATTCAGCGCGCTCAGCCACATGGGCTTCGTATGTTTTCAAAAAGTCTGTCATGTCAGGCTCCAATTAAAAAAAGTGTTGCAACGACTCAGGCACGGCCACACCGGTTGTGTGTGCACGCTCCAATAGTTGCCAATAAAAACGATAACTCGCACGGTCATGCAATTGGTCGTCAACCGAGACGGGCGCCCACTGCGCCGCCAACGCAGCCGTGATCACACGGCCGGCATGCGCCACATCGTCGGTGCTCGGTGAAAAAGCATCAATGATCGGGCGAATTTGATCGGGGTGAATACTCCACATCCGTGTAAAGCCCAACTCCCGGTTGGCCCGCTGTGCCGCCAAGCGCAGGGCAGCGATATCTTTGAACTCAGTCATAACGCAGTGCGACGGCACTTTACCTGCCGCATGGCAGGCACTCGCGATTTCAAGTTTGGCTCGCACGACCAACGGATGACTAAATTGTCCATCCACGTTCATCGCAGAATCAGGGATCGCGCCCCCGTGACTGGATATAAAGTCCATCAGGCCAAAGCTCATGGATTGCACACGCGGGTGCGCCGCAATCGCGTGCACCTGATGAACGGCGGCAGGTGACTCAATGAGCACATGCAACGGCATGGCGCGACGTTGAAAGACATTGCCACCGTCTGACACGGCAATCGCTTCGTCGATGACTTTGCATGCCTTTTCGACATCAGACACCGACTCGATTTTGGGCACCATCACATAAGCAATCTGAGCACTTGCTTGCGTCAAGATAATGCGCGCATCATCCTCGAAGTGCGTGCGCCGCGGATGAGACTCTAATCCACTATCCAAAGAATGCAGACGCACCCCCACTCGCGCGCCGTTGTGCGCCGGCTGTTGGTCCAATAACAAAGCGGCGATCGCTTCGGCATGGGCAATTTCTTCTCCAACAGGCGCACCGTCTTCGCAATCGAGGGTGACGTCAAATACGCACGTACCAAACTCCTGCATCAGCGTTCTTTGCAACGCCAAGCTCTTGATCATGCGCGGCATAACGCCGCAATAGTGATCACAAACTGGCAACCCTAATTGAGCCGCCTGCGCGCCCAGCAGCACGCTGCGCGGGTGGTGGTTGGTGATGACTTTCACGACGTTGCCTTCAAGCGCTTAGACCAAATGGGCAACGCCCGCTTGCTCGTCAGTCAACTCTTTGAGCGTCTTATCAATGCAGGTTTGACTGAAGGCATCAATTTCCAAACCGTCGACGATGGTGTAGTCACCATTGGCACAGGTTACGGGGAAACCAAACATCACGCCTTCAGGAATACCGTATTCGCCGCGCGACGCCACGCCCATGGTGACCCAAGCACCGTCGGTACCCATCGCCCAATCGCGCATGTGGTCAATCGCTGCATTGGCAGCCGATGCAGCAGAACTCAAGCCGCGCGCCTCAATAATGGCGGCACCACGCTTACCGACGGTTGGCAAAAACGTGTTTGCATTCCAGTCTTGATCATTGATCATGTCCTTAACCGATTCACCCGCGATGGTTGCAAAACGGTAGTCGGCATACATGGTCGGCGAGTGGTTGCCCCACACGCACAGCTTCTCAATATCGGCAACCGCCTTGCCCGTCTTAGCGGCGATTTGGCTCGCGGCACGGTTGTGATCCAAGCGCAGCATCGCGGTGAAGTTACGTGGATTCAAGTCTGGCGCGCTCTTCATGGCGATATAGGCGTTGGTATTCGCGGGGTTACCCACCACCAACACCTTGACATCGCGGCTCGCTACTGCGTTCAAGGCTTTGCCTTGGGCTGTGAAGATAGCGCCGTTCATGGCCAACAACTCGGCGCGCTCCATACCAGGGCCGCGTGGGCGTGAGCCGACCAATAACGCGTAGTCGGCATCTTTAAAGGCGGTCATCGGGTCGCTATGCGCACTCATGCTCGTCAGCAATGGGAATGCGCAATCATCCAACTCCATCATCACGCCTTTGAGCGCGTTTTGCGCCTTCTCGTCGGGGATTTCAAGCAATTGGAGAATAACGGGCTGGTCTTTACCCAACATATCGCCGGAGGCAATGCGGAATAACAAGGCGTAACCAATTTGACCAGCGGCGCCAGTAACAGCCACGCGAACGGGATTCTTACTCATATCGAGACTCCATTAAGAGTGAAAAATAAAAGAGGGGTTGCGAGGGGAAACAAGCCGGCGTGATGGCCGCTTGGAAGCCAAGCGAAAGACGCCGCTGCTCCACCAGAAACTGGGCGTGAGTTTACTCTGGTAAACCCTAGAAGTCAACGTCTTGTGTCTTATATAAGATATAATTTTTGCTGACCATTAATGGCGATCGGCGCGCTACCGCGCCAGCCGAAAAGACGTCACCATGCGAACACCCCAAATAAACACCCCCACAACCAACGCCGCGAATGATGGCAACGCAAGCGCCTTGGGCGCGCCCGCATTCAGTCCGCTGTATCAGCAAATAAAGGCGCAAATTTTGCAAGGCCTTGAAAATGCAGAGTGGCAACCTGGCGAAGTGATTCCCAGTGAGTTCGATCTGGCCGCACGGTTTGGCGTCAGCCAAGGCACGGTGCGCAAGGCCATTGACGAGCTTGCCGCGTCCAACCTGCTCGTGCGCAAACAAGGCAAAGGCACGTTCGTTGCGACCCACTCGGAGCGTCAGGTGCAGTACCGGTTCTTGCGCCTTGAGCCAGACGTCGGCACCATACAGACCGAAGGGCCGGCGGAACGTCACATTGTGTTTTGTCGCCGTGTCAGGGCTTCTGCAGAAATAGCCCGCTTATTGAACCTACGGACTGCCGACCCCCTGCTACAGATGCGTCGGGTCTTGGGGTTTTCTGGCATACCCACCATTTGTGAAGATATTTGGTTGCCCGCCACGCCATTTAAGGGGCTCAGTGTCGCGCAACTCAGCGCCCACCCGGGCGCCATGTACAGCCTATTTGAATCCGTTTTCGGCGTACGCATGGTGCGGGCAGAAGAGCGCATCAAGGCCGTTTCCCCCGATCCAGCCGCGTACGAACTGCTAGAGGTGAGTGCGGATACCCCGCTTTTGAGCGTGGAGCGCGTCGCCTACACCTATAACAATGCGCCCATGGAGTTGCGTCGCGCGCTCTATCGCACTGACACACACCATTACAAAAATGAGTTGAACTGACACCAGCGCACACGACAAAGTCGCCGAGGTTACGGTTGATACACGTCAATGACGAAATCGCGTAACGATGCGAAGACCTTCAACTAAAAATCTTATTGCATTGCAATAGAATCAGAGATTACGAGTAGTTACATCTGAGTTACGAACCCCACGATACCTTGCACCTCAGCGTTTACAGACGTCTCAAAACAGGAAGCCCTTAGCCATGACCCAGTTGAAAAAACAGCGGCCTGAATTCCGCAACATCAACGCCTTCACCGATCTGACAACCTACCGGCTACCGCCCGCAGGTTGGGTGTCGATATTGCACCGCGTGAGCGGCTTGTTAATGTTTGTTTTGATGCCCTTCATCATCTGGATGTTCGACAAGTCTGTTTCGTCAGAAATCTCCTACAACTACCTCACATCAGCATTCGTTGATGGGGTCAGTGTCTACCCAGGCTGGTTTCTAAAGCTGGTGGCCTTGGCGCTGATCTGGGCTTATTTGCATCACTTCACGGCAGGTGTGCGACACCTTTACATGGATGCCACGCACTCGGTGACCAAATCCTTCGGCAAGTCGTCGGCCTTGGCCACCTTGGTGATCGGTTTTGGCCTCACCGCAATCCTCGGCGCCAAATTGTTTGGCCTGTATTAATTAATCAACCAAGGATTTCTCATGTCAGTAAATTTTGGTTCTAAGCGCGTCGTTACCGGCGCGCACTATGGCTTGCGGGACTGGATGGCCCAACGGGCTACCGCCGTCTTGATGGCCCTGTTCACCGTGTTGCTGTTAGCTCAGGTGCTTCTCACCAGCGGCCCCATTACCTACGCGGTGTGGGCAGGTATTTTTGCCGCGCAGTGGATGAAGGTCTTCACCTTTACAGTCATTCTTTCCCTTCTCTATCACGTGTGGGTAGGCATGCGTGACATTTGGATGGACTACATCAAGCCAGTCGGTCTGCGCCTGGCACTACATCTATTTACCTTGGTTTGGCTGATTGCGTGTGCAGGCTGGGCCATTCAAGCTCTTTGGAGACTCTAAGCCATGACGACAACCTCAACTCTGCCAAAGCGACGTTTCGACGTCATCATCGTCGGCGCGGGCGGCTCAGGCATGCGCGCCTCATTGCAGTTGGCGCGCGCCGGTCTAAATGTTGCTGTGTTATCCAAGGTTTTTCCCACGCGCTCACACACCGTTGCCGCGCAGGGCGGCATTGGTGCCTCGCTGGGTAACATGTCCGAGGACAACTGGCACTACCACTTCTACGACACAGTCAAGGGCTCGGATTGGCTGGGTGACCAAGACGCCATTGAGTTCATGTGTCGTGAAGCACCCAAGGTGGTTTACGACCTCGAGCACATGGGTATGCCATTCGACCGCAACCCCGATGGCACGATTTATCAGCGTCCTTTTGGCGGCCACACCGCCAACTACGGCGAGAAGCCGGTGCAACGCGCCTGTGCGGCGGCTGACCGTACAGGGCACGCAATGCTTCACACGCTGTACCAGCAAAACGTCGAGGCGCGAACCACATTTTTCGTAGAGTGGATGGCACTTGACCTGATCCGTGACGCCGATGGCGACGTGGTCGGCGTCACCGCCATGGAAATGGAAACCGGCGACGTGTACGTCCTTGAAGCCAAAACCACCATGCTGGCAACCGGCGGTGCTGGACGTATTTTTGCCGCATCCACCAATGCCTTCATCAACACGGGCGACGGTATGGGCATGGCGGCACGCGCAGACATTCCGTTGCAAGACATGGAGTTCTGGCAATTCCACCCCACAGGCGTTGCCGGTGCCGGTGTGTTGCTCACAGAAGGTTGCCGAGGCGAAGGCGCGATTTTGCTCAATAGCGACGGTGAGCGCTTCATGGAGCGCTATGCACCGACACTAAAGGACTTGGCACCGCGAGACTTCGTTTCACGCTGTATGGACCAAGAGATCAAGGAAGGCCGCGGCTGCGGGCCTAACAAAGATTACATCCATATGAAGCTGGACCACCTCGGCGCCGAGACCATCCACAAGCGGATTCCCTCGGTCTACGAAATTGGTGTGAACTTCGCGAACGTCGACATCACGCGCGAGCCTATCCCCGTGGTGCCAACCATTCACTACCAAATGGGCGGTATTCCAACCAACATCAACGGCCAAGTCGTGACCCCGGGCGCAGACGGAACGCAACAGGTCGTTAACGGCCTGTACGCCGTGGGCGAATGCTCCTGTGTGAGCGTACATGGCGCCAACCGCTTAGGCACAAATTCATTGCTCGACTTACTGGTCTTTGGTCGCGCAGCAGGCAACCACATCGTGTCGTTTAATGACAAGCAAAAAGAGCACAAGCCATTGCCTGCGGATGCCGCAGACAAGTCGCTCGCGCGCTTGGCTCGCTTGGATGCGTCTACAGACGGCGAGTACGCGCAAGACGTTGCCGACGACATCCGCAAGTCCATGCAGTTGCATGCGGGCGTGTTCCGCACGCAAGAGACCATGGACGAAGGCGTCGCGCAAATAAATAGCATGCGCGAGCGGGTCGCGAAGATCCACTTGGGTGACAAGTCCAAAACCTTCAACACCGCACGCATCGAGGCATTGGAAGTTGAGAACCTCATCGAGTGCGCGCAAGCCACCATGACCTCTGCCGCCGCGCGCCACGAGTGCCGCGGTGCACACACGGTATACGACTACGAGCGCCCCTCAGACGATGCCGAATTCCCGCTGGGTCGCAACGACAAAGAGTGGATGAAGCACACGTTGTGGCACAGTGCAGATAACTCGTTGTCTTACAAGCCCGTCAACTTGAAGCCACTCACCGTTGACTCAGTGCCACCCAAAGTGCGCACCTTCTAAAGAATACGGAGCAAACCAACATGTCTAAAAATACCCGCACATTCAAAATCTACCGTTACGACCCTGAAAAGGACGCCAAGCCGTACATGCAAACCATCGACATTGAACTCGACGGTTCAGAGCGCATGCTGCTAGACGCCTTGATGAAGCTCAAAGCACAAGACCCCAGCAT
>Ga0115550_1003191_pt1 | contig 10811 bp, 7 predicted proteins | sample COGITO_mtgs_1005_FD_87177 | JGI IMG/M metagenome (GOLD analysis project Ga0115550, IMG submission 87177) | Pelagic marine microbial communities from North Sea - COGITO_mtgs_100511 | ecosystem: Environmental > Aquatic > Marine > Epipelagic | place: Germany:Helgoland, sampling site Kabeltonne... | reverse complement strand
TGAGCTCTTCGGTGGCTCCGCTTATTTGGCTGGGCAACCGTGTCACAGTGCAAACGCATTACGACCCTTACAGCAACATAGCGTGCGTGGGAGCAGGGCGGCGGCGTTTTACTCTCTTTCCGCCATCGCAAATTCATAACTTATATGTAGGTCCTATAGACTTTACTCCAGCAGGGCAGCCGGTGAGTATGGTTAAACTGCATGAACCAGACTTTATTAAGTACCCGCGCTTTAAAGAGGCTTTAGCCGCGGCAGAGTTCGCAGAGCTTGAGCCAGGCGATGCCATTTATATCCCTGAGTTGTGGTGGCACCATGTTGAGTCGTTAGAGGCTTTTAACGTGCTGGTTAATTATTGGTGGGTTAACGATCGCGTTGGGCCCGATGCACCTTATACCTGTATGATGCATGGATTAATGAGTATAAGAACGCTTCCCAAGCCAGCACGCTTGGCCTGGCGAGAACTTTTTGATCATTATGTTTTTCGGATGAATGAAGATGCTGTTGATCACTTAGATGTAAAAAATAGAGGTATTCTTGGGAAGGTCACACCGCAAAACTATAACAATATCAAACAGCAGTTCGTCGGATTGTTTCAAAGAGACCAACCAAAAAAATAACGAGCACTATTTTTCCAATGGTGCGCCTGACTAGTGTTAAGCCAGAAGGCTCGCCACCATGCAGAGGCAAACCTTATTTATCCTTTGTGGCTATCGGCTCGCTATGCCTATGGTGTTTTCTATGAGCTTAACTGCTGGCTACGAAGAGAATTTGGCTTTGCAGTGCTTATTAATAAAAGCATCATGAGTCGGCATGGCGTTGGTTGCCTTTACAAAACTGTTCCGAATATTATGTAGGCTTCCTGTGATTTCATCGAGGCCTCGTCTATCGGCTACAGGATCGTAGGCTGCTGGCCGAACGCCTTGTCCATATAATACAGCCAACCAACTATCTAATTTGAATAGATTCTCTTCTTCTATAAACAATCGACCGCGATTTTTAAATATTGAAATTTTATGCTGGAGACTGGCCGGAATATCCATTTTCTGGCACATCTGCCAGAAGTCTTCAGAACGCTCGTTGATGTGGTAATGCATAATCAAAAAGTCTCTAATTAGATCGTAGTCTCTTGCGGTTGCTGCATTAAACTGTTCAATCTCGGCTTCATTAAACTCCTCGCCCGGAAACATTCGAATAAGCCCGCCAATGGCTTCCTGGATAAGGTGGATGCTGGTGGATTCTAAGGGCTCCATAAAGCCAGCTGAAAGACCAATAGCAACACAATTTTTATTCCAGAATTTTTTTCTTCGCCCTGTCTTAAAGGGTAGTGTTCTTGGTTCAGCAAGAGCCTCGCCCTCTAAATTTTCAAGCAGTATTTTGGTGGCTTCATCTTCCGACATGTATTGGCTGCAAAAGATATGGCCGTTGCCTGTTCGATGCTGCAAAGGTATGCGCCATTGCCATCCTGCTGCATGAGCTATCGACATAGTGTACGGTTTAGTAGCGCTTACATTCTTCGATGGAACGGCAATAGCACGATCGCAGGGCAAGTAGTGTGACCAGTCTTCGTAGCCTGTTTCTAACGCTTCCTCAATTAACAAACCACGGAAGCCAGAACAATCAATAAATAGGTCACCCTCCATGACTTCGGACGAGTCCAGTTGCACTGAGGCAATATAGCCATTATCAGGTTTTAAATTAACATCAACGATTTTGCCTTCAATACGAGTGACACCTTTGCCCTCAGCGAATTCTCGAAGAAATTTAGCATATAAGCCAGCATCCAGATGATAGGCGTGTCCTATGGTTGATAGTACGGATTTAGGGTCGGTGTTGTCGGGCACAAATTTTTTCGATTTTGCCATTACCTCACACAGCGAGAAATCACCAAGCTCGCCGCATTTATTTTCTGCGTTTGCTTTCATCCAGTAGTGATGAAAAGGCACGCCGTCGATGGCTCGACCGTATTGACCAAAGGGATGAAAATAATGTTGATTTTTTGTCTGCCAGTTATGAAATTCAATGCCGAGTTTAAATGTTGCGCCCGTTTTGCGCATAAACTCTTCTTCACTAACGCCGATGTTGTGGTTAAACAAGCGTATGGGTGGAATAGTGGCCTCGCCCACACCTACAGTACCAATCTGCTCGCTTTCAACGAGCGTAATGTCGTAATCATCTACGGGTAATACAGCGGCTAAACCTGCGGCTGTCATCCAGCCTGCGGTTCCGCCACCAACAATGATGACGCGATTGATTTTTCTGTTGTGCATTATTTTTAATCCTCAACGAGCATTGTTTGCCAGTGAAAAAACAGCTACCTTTGAACTTTAAGGGAGTTTCTAAAACCCACAATTTATACGTTTCTTTCTGCGTTTTGGCCTCGAGTTTACATGAAAAAAGAGCAGTTTTTTGTACGGGAGCAGACTTAATGCAATGAAGCAAGGCCATGAGAAAGTATAGCGAAGTTTGGCTACTGTAAAGGGTTAAAAAGAGAGTGAGACTATCAATCAGCGCTGTTGGATGGATATTGTTAATGTTCATGTAATAGAATTAACGCGAAAATGAAAATTAGTTGCTGGGCTTTATACGGGAGTAGCGTGGTCTTCGTATTGATACTGGCTGTTTGTATGAGTACTCCAAGCCTTGGCACTATGTGGCAGGTAAAAAAAAAGCCGCTAAATTTAGCGGCTTTTTTTCGGTAGTAACGTCTTACTTCTTGCGACGAACCGCAACCAAGCCTGCTAAAGCAGAACCAAACAACCATGCAGCTGCAGGTACAGGAACTGCGCTAGTTGCGTTAGTGACGGTCACATTATCGTAGCCCATTACGCTGTCGGCGTTTACACCCAACAAAACGACCTTCAGGCGAGTAGCCCCAGGAGCAATAGTGTAGCTGTACGAGAAAGTCTCCCAATCACTGCCTGTGTTCGCTGCAGCTTGATCGCCCGAATCGCTTATTACTGCAGTTTCGTTCCAAGACTCAATTTTGATGCCCATTCCGCCACCAGCACCACTAAACAACTTCTGATCCCACTGCAGGTCGGCAGTCGTTTGACCAGCGTCAAGTCCGAACTCGGCTAGAGTTCCGCCTACTGGATTGTCTGTAGAGATTGCAACTGCGCCCCAGCCTGTAGCTTGGTTCATTTGCAAGTAGCCACCATTGTCGCCGCTGCCGCCTGTTGTTTCAACCGAGTAGCTGCCGCCGCCGCCGAACTCGTAGCCCCAGCTGTCGAAGCTCGATTTGAAATCGCCATTTGGCACTAGTGCAGAAGAGTGTGAAGCCGCTGAAGCGGTAAGTGCTAAAATTGCTGCTGCGTTAAAAGCTTGTTTTTTCATGTTAATCATGGGTATTACTCCAGGGTTATTAAAATTATAAAAGTAGCCAAGTATTGGTACTACAAGTTTTACAAAGTTGAGAGAAGGTGGTCATCCAACACGGCCTTATCTCTCGTTCAATTCGCACACAATGCAGGGGAGCATAAATGTGGAATGTGTTCACCTAAGGCATCATGCCTTGGGTCAAACAGCCGGCCGCTAGTATAGCCACCGGCTGGTTAAAAATCAAGCAGATTTTCGCTTGCGCGCACCGGCTACACCCACCAAGCCCAGTAATCCGGCTAAACCCGCAATGGCTATTGCCGGAACAGGAATACTAACTTGCTGCGTGAGCGTGAAGTTTACGTTGTCGTAGTTAACGCCCGACGTGTCATACCCACGGTTCACGTTTTCAAAACCAAACTGCAGAATCTGACCTTCTAACGATGGGTTGGTGAGGTCCAGCTTCAGCGTATAGGAGTTCCATGTTCCCAATGCAATAGCAGTGGTGTCTAGCACGATGTTGTTGGTTGTGGCATAGCCGTTATTTGGGTCAATCGTTTTGATAAAAGCTGCCGCTGTACAGGGGCTGACGCAATTCACCCCAACAGCGCTTCCATCATCTGGTCGACGCGCATCAAAATCGAAGGTTACCGTCTTCCCTAGGTCGTCGGTTGAAATGACGCCAATCTCTTGATAAACAATGGCTTGGATCTGCCAGTCGGTGTCAACAACTGCTGTGGGGTCAACCGAAGTGTCGCAGGTATCATTGCCCGAGGCATCAAGGCCTGTTACATCGCAACGCTCGCCTTGATTGTAGTTGGCAAAAACGTTCAAGAACTGGTTACCGCTCGGATCTAGGCCGTCTACGTTGACACCAGAAAACGCACCGCCTACATTGTTAGGCGCGCCGCCAATACCCTCGTAAGAGCCGTATTGGAAATATCCGGTAGGGTCCTCTGCCGGCTTGAGCGCCGAGCCAAAAAATACCCAGCCATCATTCTCGAGCTCTAAATCGTCAGCGGTATCACCAGCGTTAGCCGGAAGCAAGCCATTGAAATCTTGAGAGAAATCTGGAATCAGGGCGAAACTAGGCACGCTGACCACTGATACGATAGTTGCGGCCGATAAAGCTTTGATACACGTAGAAAGTTTAGATTTATGCACGTTGGATCTCCATTGCTTGTTAACAATTGATTATATTTGGGGGCTTGCTTACTTATCGACCGGTTGAGGCCTTTCTTTCTTGTTGTAATCAAGCCAGAACTGATCATAGTTTGCTCACGAACGTCCAGTCCATGAGTTTACGTTCAACCGGCCATCTTGAGCGATGAATTGCATTATTGAGTTCGCATGTTGGTAATACACACCTGTTACACAAACCACGTAGCAACGCTCAGTTATTTTAAAAATTTTATAAGCTACAGTAGGTTAGCAATCGCTAGACCTTAAGTGCGTGTGTCGCAGCAATGTATCAGTGCTGCTTGTGCCTTTATTGCAGGGTTGGATTTTAATCAGTTTGGCGTTGGTGTTCAATCCCTAGTCCCTAAGCTCTGATGACTCATCCCTTAAGTAAAGCTTTTTATGCCTTTTCAAAACTTTATTTTTGCATGGGCTTACTAGCAGGGCTGCCAACAGATGTGGTCCGCATTGCTTAACAATTACGGTCTAGCGCAACAAAATAGGGAGACAGGGTGAGCGTTACCGCGTATCTGGCAAGATTCTAGGTGAACCTGCCTGAACTTGTACGGCGAGCGGTGCTTGTTGTGCGGTGGTAACGTATAAAAGGTTGAATCGTTCGCCGGCTGACTAAGGTGGGTTGCTCAGGCCGTGTTAAAGGTTTTCGGGGCTTGTGATCATTAAGGCTCTTCAACATGCTCACCTCTCACCCAGCTTACCCTCGGATCCTCCAAAAAAAACGGCCTGGTTATTCAGGGTATAATGGAAAAGGCTATAACATGGCTGTACTGCCAACCTGATTCATTTATAAGAAGCTGCGGATGTTGATCTGATCGTGAAGCGAAACACTAATAAAATTGTCGCCCGGCACACGGCTGTGCAGCCAGTGGTGATCAGCTTGTGGCTAATGCAGCTTATTTTTTGGGCTGCTCACGCCGTGATTACTTTTTTCAGCCTTACGCTTTGGTATGGAAGTGCTGAGTTGCCTTACATATTGCATGCGTTACTGCAGTCCATCGTTGGCATTTGTATAACATTCCCAATGCACTGGGTTTACCGCCGGCTTTGGAGGCGATCGATGCCCACGTTGGTTTTAGGCAGTATTTTGGTTGTTATGCTGGTATCTTTTTTAGCGACTATAATTCGCATGCAGTCGTTTATATGGATGACGATTGCCGGTGAAGAGCAGTGGGCTGATTTTGGCGGCTGGTATTTTAGTGGCTTCTTTATATTCCTGTGTTGGACGGCACTCTACTACAATATTTTGTATTACCGATTGGCCTCAGGAGAGCGTGATCGCCGGATATTGCAGGTTGAGCATGCCCGAGCCGAAAAAGTGAAGCGCTATTATGCTGAAAAGTTGGCCAGTGAGTCGCGCATGGAAATGCTTCGCTATCAGCTCAATCCACATTTTTTGTTTAATACGCTCAATGCTGTGAGCGCCTTAGTGGCGGTTAAAGAAGCGACTAAAGCGCGCGAAATGATTGATAAGCTCAGTTCTTTTTTGCGCTATTCGTTAAAGGATGAGCGTAAAGAGGCTGTAAAGTTACAAGAAGAAATTGAAGCATTAGACTTGTATTTAAGTATTGAGAAAACACGTTTTTCTGATCGGTTGAGCATTCATTACAATATAGACGAAGCCGTGTTAGATGCGCGAGTGCCCAGTTTAATCTTGCAACCATTAGCCGAAAACGCTATTAAATATGCCATTAGCCTGAGTGAACGTGGTGGCGTAATTACTGTTGCAGCAGCGAGGAAAGGCGATAATTTAGTCGTGAGCGTTACCGACGATGGCTTGGGTATCGGCGCGCTAGGTGCTGGGGTATACACTAAAAATGCGTTTAATTTTGGTGGTGTGGGCATTCAAAACATTCACGACAGGCTTGAAAATATTTATGGCCAAGACGGTTATGAAATGAATCTATATAATAAATTAGGCGAAGGTTTGAAGGTAGAGCTTATTTTTCGTTTTGAGCGCGTTGCTTAGGCGTGCTAATCGTTGAGTGTTAAAGCCTTAATGGGTCTGCGCAAAAATTTAGATATTTTATTGAGGGGCGCGCGGCGCCCAAGTAATGCAATTAACCCGTAATACAAGCAATTAGTAGTGCAATTAGTAGGATTATGGAAAAAAATAAATTAAAAGTAGTGGTGGTTGATGATGAGCCTTTGGCGCGCGAGTTATTAATAATCTTGTTAGCTGAGTACCCGAATGTTGAGGTGGTTGCCCAGTGCAAAAATGGCAGCGAGGCTGTAGGTGCGGTGCAAAGGCTCAAGCCTGATGTGATGCTGCTTGATATTCAGATGCCTGGGTTAAACGGTTTTGACGTAATTAAAGCATTAGGTGCGCATGATTTACCGCACATTGTTTTTGTCACAGCGTTTGACGAGTTCGCCATTGACGCCTTTGATGCAAACGCTATTGATTATGTACTCAAGCCTATCAGTGATGAGCGGCTTAAGCAGGCCCTGCACCGTGTGGTGCAGCACATTGACTCCGGCGCCGGCGTTAAGCCGTTACAGCAAGCGGCTATAAGTGCAGTGGTTGAGCGGGTGCGAGAAAAGCAAACCAAGCAAAAGGAACAGGTCGATTCTGCGACGTTACCTCCGGTTGAGGTTCGCAAGTTGTCGATAAAGGATGGCGACACGGTGACCATAGTCGATGAAAACGATATTGATTGGATTGACGCGGCGGGGGACTATATGTGTGTTCATGTTAAAGGAGTAACACATATTATGCGCTCAACGCTGCATGAGTTACTGGCGCGTTTGCAGGGCGAGCAGTTTAAGCGGGTGCACCGCTCAACCATTGTTAACATTAGCCGGATTTTGCGAGTACAAAAACATACCAAGGGCGAATATTTTTTGTTTCTTGATGGTGATGAAAAAATTAAGGTTAGTCGCCACTATAAAAGCGTAATAAAAGAATTTATCGATCAAAATCGCTAGATCGCCAGTGGTAGATGACAGTCCTCTTTTAATTTTTCTCAAGCAGGTAAGCAGCTGCGCCAATTAGACCGGGCTGCGCTTCGATAATTAAGTGGCTAGGTATAGTGCTCATAAAATGTGACATGGCGCCTTTGCTTTCAAAGCGCCGTCGAAATGCACTCTGCTGCAAAAAATCAACAAATTTCGGTAAGATTCCTCCAGCTAATACTACGCCACCGGTTGAGCCGGTGCATAGCACCTGGTCGCCAGCAGCGCTGCCCAGCAGCGCGCAAAATATTTCCATGGCTTGCTCGCAAAGTTTATCTTGGCGGCTGCATCCCAACTGCTGGATTTGTACGACCTTGCGGTTTTTGTAATCGGTAGAGCTGGCTGCAACACATAAGGCCTCATAGATTCGCTCAATTCCTGTGCCGCAAACAAAAAATTCACGATTGATGCGGCAGCCCTTATCGCGCCAGTATGAAAAAATTTGCAGTTCTTCGGTTGTTCGCGCGCTTAAACCTGCATGTCCGCCTTCAGTAGGGACGATGAGGTAGTGATCTGCGCCATCCCTGGTTGTTGCATTGGGTACTAAAAGTGCGGCGCCTAGTCCGGTGCCCGGGCCAACTACAGCAATTGGACCACTAGCTTCACCGTTAATCGGTTGGCCGATTTCGATCGTGTCTTGTGGCTTTAGTTGAGGCACCGAATAGGCTATAGCTGCAAAGTCATTGATTAAGACTGCGTGTTGAATTTTAAGGTTTTTGCGAATGGTGTCGGTTGAAAACTCCCAATCGGTGTTGGTCATTTTGACCTTGTGATTGATGATAGGGCCGGCAATAGCTAGGCAGCAGGCGCTAATACTTATGTCGCCAGACTGCAGTTTCGGGCGCAGGTAAACACCAATAACATGGTCTAGATCTTCGTAGTCTCGAAGCGAGAATTTTTCAATGAAGTTGACCTCAGTCGAGTTGGCCGCGCACAAGCCAAAACGGACATTGGTGCCGCCGAGGTCGCCGACTAGATTGTAGAGTTCTGGCATGGGGTGATGATTCCGTGAGTGTGTTTGGCCTAGATCGTAAAGCGCTGCCAAAGCAACCAAGCGTGATTTGAGACGGCTTTGATGAATTTCGCGTTATATGCACGCCGGTTTGGGCCGCTATTTTTCTAACGACAAGGCATTCTGCGGCGGTATCTTATAGGTTTTTACTGAGCGGCGAAATACAATATAGCCGTTTTAATCGAGCCAATGTTGCGATAAAGAGAGGTTTTAGTGCGATGAATTGCGTTTGGGTAGCAAGACTACCTAAAACAGTACTAACGATGCCTCGTGCCAATAATATACTATACGCGCAATCATTTTATGGCATTGTTAATAGGTATCTCCCGCGTTAATGGGGGCAATTATCTGTTGAGAGCTGAGCGGTACAGTCCTCCAGCTTCAAAAAATTTATTGGTTGGGTGTTTCGCGCGCGTTGTGGCGCAAAGCTATCCCGTTTTGTAACACTTTTGTAATCACTTGAATGAAGAATTATGGCTTGTGACATTATTATTATTGGCGGCGAAGGTGATCTCGCTTTTAGAAAATTATACCCGGCGCTATTCAGTCTCGATTGTGAAGGTTTGCTTGCTGAAAGCATAAAAATCATTGCTTTTGCGCGTGGTAAATATGATGCCGATGCATTTTACGCGGCTGTTCGGCTTGGCATTGAGAACAGTGACTATACGGCAAAAATTCAAACAGCCGATTGGGAACGCTTTACCGAGCGGCTTATACAATTTGTGGGTGACGCAACGAGTGCGGCCTCTTTTGTAAAGATGCAGGGTCTTCTTAAGAATGAAGAGCGGGTGATTTATTTATCGACACCGCCGTCTATTTTCTCGCCTATTTGTCTTGCTTTGGACGAGGCAGGTTTAGTTGAACCGAGCACTCGCATTGTTATTGAAAAACCTTTGGGTGAGTCTCAAGCCAGCTTTGAGCAAATTGACGAGCATGTGCAGGCGGTTTTTGAAGAGCATCAGATCTACCGTATCGATCACTACCTTGGCAAAGAGACAGTACAAAATTTATTGGCCCTGCGCTTTGCTAACGTTTTGTTTGAGCCGTTGTGGAACAGAAACTACATTGACCATGTGCAAATTACCGTGGCAGAGCAAGTGGGCGTAGGCGGGCGCTGGAGTTTTTACGATAGTGCCGGCGCGCTTCGAGATATGGTGCAAAATCATATGTTGCAGCTGTTGTGCTTGGTGACTATGGAGCCGCCTGCGAAAAACACCCCTGACTTTGTTCGCGATGAAAAGCTCAAAATTCTGCGCTGTTTGAGGCCTATTGAACGCAATGATGTTAACCATGTCACCGTTCGTGGTCAGTATGCTAAAGGTCAAATTCAGCAGGGTGATGCACCGGGCTATTTGGAAGAGGCCGATGCTAAAGGCAATGCTTCTAGCACAGAAACCTTTGTTGCTATAAAAGCCGAAATTGAAAATTCGCGCTGGAATGGTGTGCCGTTTTATCTACGTACGGGTAAACGAATGCGCGAGCGTTATTCGGAAATTATGATTCAGTTTAAACCGGTAGTGCATCGTTTTTTTGACTCAAACAGCGGCCGACTGACTGACAATCAGCTGATCATACGCTTGCAGCCCAATGAAGGTATTGAAATGAAGCTCGTGCACAAAGTGCCAGGGTTGACTGAGAATACCCGACTAAAAAGTGTGGGTTTAGATTTATCGTTTGACAAGGCTTTTGGCGATCATCGCTCGCCCAGTGCATACGAGCGCCTCATTCTCGATGTTATTCGCTCCGACCAAACGTTGTTTATGCGTTCTGATGAGCTTTTAGCTGCGTGGGAATGGATCGACCGTATTATTGATGGCTGGGAGCAAACCGGCAAGCAGATTGCACAATATGCCGCAGGCAGCTGGGGTCCATCGGAGTCGGTTGATTTGCTAGCACGCGACAGGCGGCGCTGGTTCGATTATGACGACAACCGCTAGGCTTTCTTGCTGCTATAGCAGTGTATGTTATAGCAAAGCTTGGTAATACATTCTGGTCTGGCTTAATACTGTAAAGAGTGGCGGGCTACTTTTTTAATACATTAATCTGCGTAATTAAACTGTGAAAAAAAATATCTTTGCAACGCACGATGCTCTTGCCAGCGAGCTGGCAACTGAAGTCGCACAGCGCTTGTCGCGCGCTATAGAAACAAAGGGCCATGCTAGTGTAGCTTTTTCTGGGGGTAGCACGCCTAAATTGTTCTTTAGTAAATTGGCCGAGCATTCGCTTAATTGGGCGGCGGTTCATGTCACGTTAGTTGATGAACGCTGTGTCGATTTTGATAACGAGCGCTCTAACGCTAGGCTTCTGCATCAAAATTTGCTGAGCAAATTATCTA
>Ga0115550_1003174_pt1 | contig 10848 bp, 8 predicted proteins | sample COGITO_mtgs_1005_FD_87177 | JGI IMG/M metagenome (GOLD analysis project Ga0115550, IMG submission 87177) | Pelagic marine microbial communities from North Sea - COGITO_mtgs_100511 | ecosystem: Environmental > Aquatic > Marine > Epipelagic | place: Germany:Helgoland, sampling site Kabeltonne... | reverse complement strand
GAATAATGTTTGATAATACTTTCCCTAAGCTCTAGGTTCGAAATATATTTTAGACCTCCGCCTTGAAGCTCCTTATATCCAACATCAGTTACAGGAATGCCTAAATAGGTTTGCAAATAACCAAAACCTAACTCTAAACTATCAAACCCTTGCTTAAAAGGTCTAAAAACAAGATTCTTAAAATAAGCACCTGATTTTTTTATAAATCTCCTTTTCGTTATATAACTGCAAAGAATCTGCAATTAAATTTTCTTTAATCGTGTTTAATAGCCTAATTTCTTCCTTTTTTTCAATTCTAGATTCTCTCAAATTGTTAAACCAAAACGAAATAGAAATACCAATTATAATGATTAACAACTCGAAAAAGTATCTCGATAAACTTTTCATTTAGGGCTTTATTTGGTAAATTTTTCCATTATTTTCACCTTCTACCACAAAATTATTTGTTCCTTTAACTTTAAAAACATGGGTGATTTTTAAATCTTTATATTTTTCTTCCAAAGCTGTCTTTTTATCTTTTGGAAACTCTTTACTTTTTACTTGGATAAGTTCTTCTCCAACTCTTCCTTCCCAATCAAAAACAACTAATTCAGTTTGCTTTCCATTTTTTATATGCGCCTCATATGTAGTAGCTCCTATTTTATACCAATTTATAACCTTGGCGTCCGGAAATTTGGCATTGAAATTATTTTTCACCTTTCCGGGAACGCTTTCTTCGTTAATTTGAGATTTAACAACATACTGAGATTTAGCCATAAAGGCTAATCCCAAAATAAAAAGCGAAATAAAAATTAGGTTTTTCATGATTTCTATTTTTTAGGTTGGCTATAAAATTCGATCAATAAATCGAGAATTTCAATAGCTGCTTTAGAAATTTTTGTTCCAGGGCCAAAAACGCCAATAACCCCTGCATCAAATAAAAACTGATAATCTTGGTGAGGAATTACACCTCCTGCTATTACCATAATATCGTCTCTACCTAGTTTTTCTAATTCGGCAATAACTTCTGGCACTAAGGTTTTATGCCCTGCAGCCAAAGAAGAAATTCCTAAAATATGTACATCGTTTTCTACAGCTTGTTTTGCTGCTTCAAATGGCGTTTGAAACAATGGACCTACATCAACATCAAAGCCCATATCGGCAAAAGAAGTGGCAATAACTTTGGCTCCTCTATCGTGGCCATCTTGGCCCATTTTAGCAACCATTATTCTTGGTCTTCGGCCTTCGAGTTCAGCAAATTTATCTGAAAGCTCAAGTGCATTTATATAATCTTGATCTTGTTTAGATTCTGATGAATAAACCCCTGATATTGTTTGCGTTTCGGCTTTATGCCTACCAAAAACCTCTTCCATAGCCATGCTAATTTCACCCAAAGTTGCAAATTTCTTGGCTGCATCAACTGCCAACTCTAAAAGGTTTCCTTCACCACTTTGAGCACATTTTGTAATTTCTTTCAAAGCAGCTTGCGTTTCTTGTTCGTTTCTTTCGGCTTTGAGTTTTTTAAGTCTTTCGATTTGAGAAAGCCTAACCTTTTGGTTATCTACTTCCAAAATATCAATTTTATCTTCCACCTCAGGTCTGAAGAAATTTACACCAACTACCTTTTCTTTTCCCGAGTCTATTTTGGCTTGTTTTCTAGCAGCAGCTTCTTCAATTCTTAATTTGGGCAGGCCGTTTTCAATGGCCTTGGTCATTCCGCCTAAACTTTCAACTTCAGCAATTAATTTCCATGCTCGTTTTACCAACTCATTGGTTAAATGCTCCACATAATAAGAGCCTCCCCAAGGATCAACAACATCAGTTATTTGAGCTTCTTCTTGCAAATAAATTTGTGTATTTCTAGCTATTCGAGCACTAAAATCGGTGGGTAAAGCAATCGCCTCATCTAAGGCATTTGTATGCAAACTTTGGGTTCCGCCAAAAGCAGCAGCCATAGCCTCAATACAGGTTCTTGCAACGTTATTGTATGGGTCTTGCTCAGTTAAGCTGTAACCTGAAGTTTGGCAATGTGTTCTTAATGCCAAAGATTTTGGATTGGTTGGATTAAACTGCTTTACCATTTTAGCCCAAAGCAATCTACCTGCCCTCATTTTGGCAATTTCCATAAAGTGATTCATGCCAATGGCCCAAAAGAATGAAAGTCGTGGGGCAAAATCATCAATTTTTAAACCTGATTTTATACCTGTTCTTATATACTCTAAACCATCTGCTAAAGTATAAGCCAGCTCAATATCTGCAGGAGCTCCAGCTTCGTGCATGTGGTAACCCGAAATAGAAATCGAATTAAAACGAGGCATTTTTTCTGAAGTGTACCTAAAAATATCACTAATTATTCTCATTGAAGGGGCGGGTGGATATATGTAAGTATTTCGCACCATAAACTCCTTCAAAATATCGTTTTGGATTGTTCCTGAGAGTTGATCTGGCTTTACCCCTTGCTCTTCTGCTGCAGCAATATAAAATGCCATAATTGGAATTACGGCTCCATTCATGGTCATTGAAACACTCATTTGATCTAGTGGAATTTGATCAAATAAAATTCGCATGTCTAAAATTGAGTCGATTGCAACGCCTGCTTTTCCAACATCTCCTTTTACTCTTTCGTGGTCAGAATCGTAACCTCTATGGGTTGCCAAGTCAAAAGCCACCGAAAGACCTTTTTGGCCTGCTGCTAAATTTCTTCGGTAAAATGCATTTGATTCTTCTGCATTCGAAAACCCTGCATATTGTCTAATAGTCCAAGGCCTAATGGCATACATGGTAGAATATGGTCCACGCAAGTATGGCGGAATGCCTGCCACGTAGCCAAGGTGTTTTATTTTTTCTAAATCATAATCATTAAAATCTGAAGGAACTGATATATGCTCGGCAGTTTCCCAAGTTGATTTTGCCTTTGGTGAATAAACTTCAGTATCACCAAGTATTATATTGTTAAAATTAGGTTTAGCCATTACTTCAAGGTTTTTTCAAATTCAACATCTGCAGCATAATTTACCTTGGGTATTTTTACAATTGGAGTAAAGCCGTCTTCATCATTTTGTTGTTGCAGACTTGGTTTTGGCTCCAAATTATTTTCAAATTTATTTACACCAATTATTGTTCTATCTCCAGCTTTTACTTTGGCAATTTTTGCTGTGGCATTTCCCAAAATCTCGTGCTGAAACCAGCCATCTTTCAAACTTTTAATATAGCCTCCTTCTTTTTCTATTTCAAGGAACTTTTGCCAAGATTTTTCAGCAATTTCTTTGGTTAAACTTTCAATAAAATAAGAACCTTTGGCTGCATCTGTAACAACATGCAAATTACTTTCCTCCTTCAATAAATGATGAATATTTATGGAGGCTCTTTTGGCCAAAGCCGAAGATGTTTGATTTAAGGTATCAAATGGCTGAATTGAAATTGCGTTGGCGCCACCTAAAACTCCAGAAATTGCCTGGGTTGTAAGTCTAAGTAAATTGGTTTTTTCATCGACCCTAGTTAAGTCTGAGGTTGATGTTTGTGCCAAAATATAAAGGCTATTTACTTTCTTATCGGTATAAGCTTTGCAGAAGTTTGGCCATAAATATTGTAAGGCCCTAATTTTAGAAATCTCTAAAAAGTAGTTTTTAGATAGGCCGATTCTAACAAAACTTCTATTTAAAGCGGGAATTACCTCATCTTCAGGTAATAAATTTAAATAATCAGCAAAAGCACTAAAAATACTAGCAATTTGCAAATAGGAAGTTGCTCCTGCCTCTTGAACATGTAAATTATCTACACATAAGGTTTTGGCTTTTTTATATTTTGTTGAAGCAGATAAAAATCCACTTTTCCAATTATTAAGAATGTCTTCTGAAATATTTTCCCCAGTTTGTAGGCTTCTGTCAAAAACATCATTTGCAATAGCTCCTTCAGAAATGGTTATTCCATTTAAATCTTCAAAAGAGTTAGTATATACATTTATGGATATAAAATCTGGGTTAACCTCTTTTAATTGATTCTGAAATTGGTTAGAATAAGGAATTGAAATTTCGTTTATTCCTCTATTTAGGCTTTCTAAAATTTCTTGGTTTGTGGTTTTATCCGAAAAAGACTCAGCAAAATTCCAAATCGAATTTTCTCTTCCAATATTTAATGGCTGGTTTATATCTTCAGCAGAATTAATGCTATTGATATTTATTCCCTCCTCCAATTCTTTTTCTAAAATAGAAAGTGGTTTCCCTTTTAAATCTTTTTCTATTTGAAGAAGCCAATCTTTTTTATCGGCTTTTTCAAACTCGTTAAAATTTATTTTTTTCAGCATGTTTCAAATGTAATGTATGCCGAAAATTAAACAAAGGTAAAAATCAGTTTAAGCTTATCTATTCGTAATAATTATTTGCAAAGGCTCAAAACCATTAATTCTAGCAACAAAATTTCCTTGTTTTAATTGGGGTAATTTAATAGAGCTTTGGTTGGGGGTTATCCGATATTGAAAAACAACTTTTCCAGATAAATCAAAAATTGTAATTGAATCTATTTCAATGGTTTGATCATGGTTACTATCAATCAAAATTTCGTTAGTTACCGAATTAAAAAACAAACGATTTTTTATTAAAGTCTGCTCTTCTATCCTTACTGATTTGCTTTCAATCTCTATACTTTTTAAAATTAAACTCACCCATTTTGAATATTGAAAACCAGATGGATGGAGTCCATCGGATGCTACTAAAGCGGTATTGGTTAATCCATTTCTTGAAATTGGGGTAATATCAAAATAATTTACACCATAAACCGTTGAAATACTATCGTTTATAGCATTATAAATATCTAACTCAGATGAAATTTTCGCAGGATTTTTAGATTGCCCAAAAGGTGTAAATGCGTAATCGGGAATAGATACCACAAAAACTTTTGAAGTATCTCCTCCTGCCTTTTCAATAGCAAGGTTTAAAATTTCAGGAAAATCTTGTCGTTGCTGATTTAAATTTCTGCCTTGGTATTGGTTGTTTACGCCAATTAAAACTGAAACCAAATTAAAAGTATCACCTAAACCCGAATTAATAATAGCATTTTTCAGTTGATCTGTTCTCCAGCTAGTAGTAGCAATAATCTTTGCTTGTGGTTCTGTTACGCCTAGCTCAAAAAGTGAATCCATCAATTGGTTAGGCCAACGTTCTTGCTCACTTACACTCTCTCCAATAGTATATGAATCTCCTAAGGCCAAAAACTTAGTTGGATTGAATATTTTTTGTTTTTGGGCAAAACCAATTTGCAAAATCAAAAAGAATAAAATAAAAAGAAAGATATTTTTCATGAACAAAACAATTTAATCTGTTTTACATATTTATACTAAATTTTTTATATCGAAAATTGCAAAATAAACAGCAAAATATGCAAGAAGTTGAAAATACAACAGTTGAGCTAAAACATTTAGAGTTTGACGACTATGTTGAGCTTAAAGAGGTAATGATTAAAGCTTATCCAGAAATGGAATATCCTTATTGGAGCGAAAAAGCAATATCAAAACTTCTTAAGGTTTTTCCTGAAGGACAAATTTGTATTAAGGTAAATGGGAAAGTAGCAGGTGCCGCACTGAGCATTATTGTAGATTACAAAAAGATTGGAGATAATCATAATTACGAACAAATTACAGGTAATTACACTTTTAAAACCCATACTTACGATGGCAATATTTTATATGGAATAGATGTTTTTGTGAGTCCTGATTTTAGAGGAATGAGGCTTGGCAGAAGACTATATGATGCGAGAAAAGAATTGTGTGAAAACCTTAACCTTGAAGGAATAGTAGCTGGAGGAAGAATTCCAAACTACCTTAAATATTCGAAAGAATTATCGCCAAGAGAATATATTGAAAAGGTAAAAGAAAAAGAAATTTACGACCCTACTCTAGCTTTTCAATTGGCAAATGATTTTCACGTTAAAAAAATATTAGAAAAATACCTAGAAGGAGATAAAGAATCTAAAGAGTTTGCTACCCTTTTAAAGTGGAATAACATTTATTACCAAGAAAAAGATTACACCATAAATACGCCTAAAAGTGTGGTTAGAATCGGTTTGGTACAATGGCAAATGAGGCTTTTTAAAGATTTTGATGCCCTTGTTGAACAAGTAGAGTTTTTTATTGATGCTGTAAGCGATTATCAAAGTGATTTTGTTTTGTTTCCTGAATTGTTTGAAGCCCCATTAATGGCCAAGTATAATGATTTAGGCGAAGCTACTGCCATTAGAAAACTAGCTGACCATACTGAGCCTTTGCGTCAAAAATTTTGTGAATTTGCGGTTTCTTACAACATCAATATTATTACCGGCTCCATGCCAATTTTAGAAGATGGCGTATTGAGAAACATCTCCTACTTATGCAGAAGGGATGGCTCTTTCGAGAGCTACAGAAAAATTCATGCAACTCCGTCTGAAATTCATAGCTGGGGAATGAAAGGTGGCGATAAGCTTAAAGTTTTTGATACCGATGCAGGCAAAATTGGCATTTTAATTTGTTACGATGTTGAGTTTCCTGAGTTAGCCAGATTTTATGCAGATGAAGGAATGCAAATTTTGTTTGTTCCGTTTTTAACCGATACCCAAAACGGATACACAAGAGTTAGACATTGCGCCCAAGCAAGGGCCATTGAAAACGAATGCTATGTAGCTATTGCCGGATGTGTTGGAAATTTACCCAAAGTAAATAATATGGATATTCAATATGCTCAATCGGCTATTTTTACGCCAAGCGATTTTGCTTTTCCAACAAATTCTATAAAAGCAGAGGCAACTCCAAACACCGAAATGACAATTATTGCTGATGTAGATTTATCACTTTTGCACGAGCTTCATAATCATGGAAGTGTAAACACACTAAAAGACAGAAGAAAAGATTTGTATAATTTAAGTTGGATAAAAAAATAAAAGAATTATGTTCGGAGACATGATGAGCAAACTTCAGGAAGCCAAAAAGAAAGCTGAAGAAACCTAAGAAAGCTTAAACCATGTAATGGTAAATGGGCAATCACCTCAAGGCAAAGTTACTGTTATTGCAACTGCCAATAGCGAGATAAAATCCATTGAATTTGATGATTCTTTGATGCATGGTGACAAAGAAGAACTTACTGATTATTTGGTTTTGGCGCTAAATGATGCCTTATCAAAGGCCAAAAGTGTAAACGAAGCCGAAATGGCTTCTGTTGCCAAAGATGCGATGCCAAGCATACCTGGAATGGGCGGTTTGGGGAATATGTTTAAGTAATTATTAATAGAGAATTAATAATTACCCTTCGGGCATTTTTCCGTTCCTCGAAAAGTTCAGGGTTAGATTACAGTTATTGAAAATTATTTGTACTAAAAGCCCTTCGAAATCGGAGGGCTTTTTATTTGTAATTTATTCAATTACAAATTCACAAATTTCTCTTTCGGGAATTTAACTTCGAATTTAACTTCTACTTTTTCGGTACTTGAAGCCGATATGTTCTTTTCCCATGTTAAAATGCCAGAATCTTTGTTGAGCTCTCCATCACTATCTTCTTCTACACTTATTGATATTTCAGAATTACCTGTAGTGGGAATTTGATCTTGGATTTTTATTTTGATTGGAACTGCTTTGGTGTTTCTAACCTTTATTTCATAACCAATTGCCTCTTTTTTGTTGCTACCAAGCATACTGGTGCTACAATAATTCTTTATTCTTTCTCTTGTAACTACAACCTGGTTATCTACCCCAAAAGATAAATCTAACTCAGAGTTTACACTTGAAGGGTTGATGAAACTTTTGCCTACAAAAGTGTTTTGTAAATAAATATTGGCTTCTCCAGGCAATAGGTTTTTGTCTTCCCAATCTTTAACTTTTGCAATTAAATAAGCACTTTGAGCCAATTTTGGTGCAGCATAATATTCGTAGGTTGCATTAAGTTTCAAGTTTTGAATGTTTACCAATTGAGGTGTACCTGATGATGGAATTGAATAAGGCAAGCTAATATCAAATGACACACTTGTAATATTTTGGCTAACCTCGGTGAAGTTGGCTGCAGTGCCAGCAGGTTCAGGATTAAAATCATCAGCGGCTTGCTCTGTATCAAACAATGCAATACCTGCATCTTTTCTTAAATTGGTGCCATAACCTTGAAATTGATTTGGATTGATAAAATCTAACCTCCAAGGATAAACTACAGGTTTGTTGTTATTTAACCTTGGGTTTGTGGTTGAAAGTGTTAACAAAACATTGTTCCACTCTTCGCCGGTATTTTGGTAAACTTTGGCATTGTAATTCAATTCAACTGGTTGGTTTATGTTTTCTGATTTGATGTTATAAACAGGCTGCCAACCCGCACTGGCAACATAATAATCTACTTCAAAAGCCGCATTGGCGTTAGTTTTAGAGTAAATATCTAAAACAATGCTTCCGTTTAAATATCTCCAATTTTGGATTTCTTCGTTTACTTGAGTTTGAAGTTTTGTTTTTTGGTTATTTAACTTTCGATTTTCTATTTTGGTTTTGGTAGATAAATCTAACAATGCTGTTATTCTTTCTCTAAAAAAGTCTGATAGGTCTTCTAAATCTTCGGTGGCAAAACCTAGCTTAGAATAATCTACTTTGTTGTTTTGCAGAATCATATTTTTTTCTTCAGCCAAAGCTTGCAACAAATTATCGTTAAAAGAAATGCTATCGCTCAAATCAGAAATTTCATTTTGCAAATCGAGGATGCTTTGAGGATATTCATTTGAGTTATAATCTCTGTTTTTGTAATTAACTGCAAGTATTGTAAAATCACCTTTGCCAGATGCCTGAATTGAATTCACATCAATATTAGAAGGTAAATTATCAATTATTAAACTTGATTTTCCTGCTGCGACAGAAGTAGATCCCGACCTTTTTACCTGAGCTCCGTTTAGATAAACAGTTACTTTAGAAATTTTCGCTTCCACATTTTTATCGGCTGCAAATGCGCCAAAAAAAAGGCCCGAGAAAATCAGGCCTAAAAATATTTTTTTGTAGTTCATAGTCTATTTTTTTTAATCGTCGCCTCCGGTTAACATGGTAACGTAATACAACAAGGTAGAAATTGCTGCCAAAGCAGAAACTACATATGTCATCGCTGCCCATTTTAAGGCGTCTTTAGCATTATCATATTCTGTGCCACGGGTAATTCCGCTTGCATTTAACCAAGCCAAAGCCCTATTACTTGCATCAAACTCTACTGGCAAAGTAACTAAACTAAAGAGGGTAATTACACCTTGCGCCAACACAACAATCAAAATCATTTGTTGAAAACTAAAAACGCTCAAAACAAAACTGAATAAAATAGAGGCAATAAAAATTATGTTCATTAACTTAGAACTTAACCCTACCAAAGGAACCATTGCCGACCTAAACTGCAAAAAGCTGTAAGCCTGGGCATGTTGCACTGCATGGCCTGTTTCATGCGCCGCTACAGCAGCAGCTGAAACATTTCTACCATTGTAAACATCATGCGATAAATTGATGGTTTTATTTTGTGGGTTGTAATGGTCTGTAAGTTGACCTTGAACACTCATAACTTGCACATCGTAAATGTTGTTGTCTCGCAACATTTTTTCAGCTATTTCGGCACCACTTAATCCACTTGAAGTTGGAACCGCAGCATATTTTTTAAACCTAGATTTCAATTGATTGCCAACCAACCAACTTAAAATCATGAAGCCAATTAGAATTACCCAAATCATATTTTTATTGTTTTATTTTCTTTAAAATTTTACCAAAACTATTTACAAATAATATTCCTTTTACCTCTTTAACAAGATTTAAAGAAATTTTGTCAGTTCCCCTATTCGTCGATTAACTCGTAACGATATTCTTTACCTTTTTTTATGGCAGGAAGTCCGTTAACAAGCCAACTTGGGGCTGGAGCATCTTTCAGGTAATAATCGAAAAATTGCATCATTCTAATGGTTAAATCTTCTTTGTTTGGCGCCTTACGAAGGTTGTGTTCTTCGTTGTTGTAAGTTAACATCCAAACAGGTTTATTTAATCGGCGTAAAGCCACAAAATATTCAATACCTTGATACCACGGAACTGCTCCATCGTTATCATTATGCATAATTAAAAGTGGCGTATTTACTTGGTTGGCATAAAATAACGGCGAGTTGTAAATGTATAGTTCGGTGGCATCCCACAAGGTTTTGCCAATTCGGCTTTGGGTGTTTTCGTACTGAAACATTCTGCTATAACCAGAGCCCCATCTAATTCCACCATAGGCTGAAGTCATGTTGCTTACTGGTGCGCCTGCCATAGCAGCCTTAAACATATTGGTTTGGGTTATGATAAATGCGGTTTGGTAGCCTCCCCAACTTTGGCCTTGTATTCCGATTTTTTCGGGATGAAGATTGTATTTTTCAGTTACATATTTAGTTCCTGCCACAACAGCTTCAACTGCATTTTTACCCGGATAACCATCTGTATAGGTAATATCTGGAATAAAAACAACATACCCATTGCTTGCATAATGGCTCGGGTTAATTATAGAGGCACTCAACCTTGGCGCGAAATAGCTTTTGTATCTATCTGAGTAAGTTTCGTAGAAATAAACTATGCTATGATATTGCTTTGTTTTGTCAAAATTATCTGGCAAGAAAACCAATCCTTCTAATTCTTCGCCATTGTCTTTTTTGAATTTAATTAATTCAACATTTCCCCATGCATAATCTTTTTGTTGAGGGTTTAAATTGGTTAACCGGTGAACATCTGAAAAATTGGGATTGGTTAAAAATGCATCAGGAAAGGTGTTAAAATTTTGTTTGGTAAATATTAAATGTGAACCAAACCTTGTTTTTTCTTCGAGGTTTAAGGTGTAGCCTTCTTCAACATGCCACTTTTCAGGAAGACTTCCTCTTAAAACCCTG
>Ga0115550_1003166_pt1 | contig 10859 bp, 8 predicted proteins | sample COGITO_mtgs_1005_FD_87177 | JGI IMG/M metagenome (GOLD analysis project Ga0115550, IMG submission 87177) | Pelagic marine microbial communities from North Sea - COGITO_mtgs_100511 | ecosystem: Environmental > Aquatic > Marine > Epipelagic | place: Germany:Helgoland, sampling site Kabeltonne... | reverse complement strand
TGTCCCATGAACCGGCGGTCGCCGGTGAGGAGAGGAAATAGGGCAGTTTGACCGTACCTGTGTAGACCTTCGTCATGCCGGCGATGCCGGTCAGAGTCGGGCTGGCGGCGACGGCGGCAGCAATGGCATCCTTCTGCTCCTGCGGCAGGAACTGCTCATTGTCCAGCTGGGTCAGGAAGTCATCGTTGCCGGTCACGGCCAGGGTATAGGTACCGGGCAGGCTGGTATTGCCCAACGCATCCTGCTTCCATACCTTGGCGGCATCCAGCCCCTGCAACACGACAGATGCAGCGGCGCCTTTCACGGCCACCAGCACATCAGCGCCTGACTGGGTACCGAACCAGTCGGAGAAGATCACATGATCCGTGGCGATACCCGTTGCCGCCTTGAACAACCCTTCCTGCAGCGCGATCAGACCATTGATGGTCTGCTCCTGCGCATTGCTGCCCGCGTTGTTCTTGTAGTTGCTGTAGTCGCTACCTGCCCGTACCGGGCTGCCGGTGCTGTCTTTCAGCGAATCGGTGGCCACTATCATGTAGTAGGAAGAGGGATTGAGCGGCTTGAGCGGCACCAGATTCAACTTGCCAGCCGATGCGGCCACCACGAAATCCACCCCGTAGGTCAGCACCTTCTTCACGCCATTCGGACGCAGCGCAGCGCTGTCGAAGGCAAGCTCCAGCAGGTAGAGCGGTGCCACAGAGGCACTGAACTCGGCCGCAGTCGGTGCCTGAACCTGAATGCCGGACGAGGTGACAGGCACAATCTGGATAGCCTGGGTCGTGGACCAGCCATCCAGCGTTGACATGGCAGAGACCGGATTGGAGAGATCTGCCGTCTCGGTAGAGAACTTCAGGGTGCCATCGCTGGCCCGTGCCGCCAGGGCACTGGGGCGCACCGCATTGGAACCGGTCAACAGATAGTCGAGATAGCTTGAGGTATCGCCTTTGTTATCGTCACTGCCACCACAGCCAGCCAACAGGGCACTGACAACTGCGGCGTAAATTAGCTTCTTTTTCATATCCTTATCTCTTTTTAGTTGTTATCCATGATGTGCTGACGGGGGAGGGTGAAAACCCGACCGAACCATCTTAACAGCAACGCAACAATTGTTAAGCGTCTGGTCGGTCATCTGATCTGCTTTTTTTGTGTACAACATCAAGGAATTGGAATAGAAACGGGACTCGATAGGTTAACAGCTTCATTCCGGATACCAGACCCGACCAGCACGCCCTGTGCTCCTGATGGCAAAAAGCCACCCCGATCTCGGCAAAGGGGATGAATTGTCGGTAGAATGGCGCCATTGCTTAAGGAGAATCACATGATCGACCCGAAGAAACTGGAAGAGATCGCCAAACAGGTGCACAACTCCCTGCCGCCCGGCATTCGCAGCATGGGTGAAGAGGTTGAAAAGAAGATCCGTCAGGTGTTGCAGTCTCAGCTCAACAAGCTGGATCTGGTCAGTCGCGAAGAGTTTGACGTACAGACCAAGGTGCTGCTGCGCACCCGTGAGAAGCTGACGGCCCTCGAGGCCAAGCTGGCGCAGCTGGAACAGCAGTTTGGCGCCAAGGGCAAATAACCCGGCCGTCGCCGCTGGCCCGCACAGCACATAAAGCAAACCCCAGCCTGGCTGGGGTTTGTTGTTTCTGGCTTGCCGAGGAGAAGCCGGCAGGGTCGATTAGCGAAGCGTAATCGGCCGACATGTACGACTGCCGCCGGTTTGATACCTGCCGATTCCCATTCTGAACTCAGATGAACTCGTAGGCGTCGCCGAAGATGCGCTCAGGCTCTGCACCGAGGATCTTGAACTCCTCCCGCGCCGCGCCCGCCATCTCGAAACGGCCAGCTACATAGATGTCGTAGTCATGCAGACTGACGAAATCATCCATGATGGCCTTGTGCACCAGCCCGCTCTTGCCGGTCCAGTCGCTTTCCGGCTCTTGCACCACAGGGATGAAGGTCAGCGGCACATAATCGCTCGCCCACTGCTGCATCTGCTCCAGCTCGTAGAGCCAGTGAGCCTGACGCACGCCCCAGTAGAAGAACACAGGACGCTTGCTGCCGGTATCGATCAGATACTCCAGGATGGAGCGGGCATAGGAGAAGCCGGTGCCACCCGCCATCAGGATCAGTGGGCGCGGCGACTCTTCCCGCAGGAAGGCCTTGCCTGCCGCCAGTTCAACCTCTATTTCCCCCTGTTCGCGCATGCGGGCCAGCACCTGGCCTGCGTAGGCATTCTCCGGGGTTGCACCAATCTGCAGCTCCAGCACACCGGGGCGAGTCGGTGAGTTGGCGATGGAGAAGGGACGCTTGTCCGAATCGCTCATCACCACCAGCAGATACTGACCGGGTTTGAAGCTGATCTCTTGCAGCGGCGTCAGGGCCACGTGCCAGATGGTGTCGACATATTCGCGCAGTTCCTCTACGCGGCACTTGATACGTTGCATTCTTATCCTTGTGACGGGCTCGCTCGGCCCGCTTTCGCTCATTGATTCACTGTGGACTGACGACCAGTGCATCTGGTCAGGTTCCCCGAGCATACCCAATTCCGCCCGGAGATCCTCAACCTTTTGCACCATGGCAGCCGTGTTTAGCCGAGAATATTCAGCTCGGCCCAGATGGAATCCACCTTCTGCTTCACCGCTTCGTCCTGGACTATGGGCTGACCCCATTCACGGTTGGTCTCCCCCGGCCACTTGTTGGTAGCATCCAGCCCCATTTTGGAACCCAGACCCGACACAGGCGAGGCGAAGTCGAGATAGTCGATTGGCGTGTGTTCGATCAGTGTGGTGTCACGGGCAGGGTCCATCCGGGTGGTGATGGCCCAGATCACGTCCTTCCAGTCACGGGCGTTGATGTCGTCGTCACAGACGATAACGAACTTGGTGTACATGAACTGGCGCAGGAAGGACCAGACACCCAGCATCACCCGCTTGGCATGGCCGGGATAACGCTTCTTGATGGTCACCACCGCCATCCGGTAGGAACATCCCTCCGGCGGCAGGTAGAAGTCCACGATTTCGGGGAACTGCTTTTGCAGCAGCGGCACGAACACTTCGTTCAATGCCACCCCCAGCACGGCAGGCTCGTCGGGTGGACGGCCAGTGTAGGTGCTGTGATAGATGGCATCACGGCGCATTGTCATGTGGGTGATGGTAAAGACCGGGAACTCGTCCACCTCGTTGTAGTAACCGGTGTGATCCCCATAGGGTCCTTCCGGCGCCAACTCGCCCGGCTCCAGATAACCTTCCAGCACGATTTCGGCGCTGGCGGGTACTTCCAGATCGCAACTGAGGGCCTTTACCACCTCGGTACGGCTGCCACGCAGCAGACCGGCAAACGCATACTCCGAGAGGGAGTCGGGCACAGGGGTCACAGCACCGAGTATGGTTGCAGGATCGGCGCCAAGCGCTACCACCACGGGGAAACGCTCCCCCGGGTGGGCTTCCTGCCACTCGCGAAAATCGATGGCGCCACCGCGATGATCGAGCCAGCGCATGATCAGCTTGTTCTTGCCGATCTTCTGCTGGCGGTAGATACCGAGGTTCTGGCGCTTCTTGTAGGGGCCGCGAGTAATGGTGAGACCCCAGGTGACCAGGGGCGCCACATCACCGGGCCAGCAGTGCTGGATCGGGATCTGGTCCAGATCGACCGCCTCCCCTTCCAGCACCAGTTGCTGGCAAGGGGCGGAGGAGAGCCGCTTGGTCGGCATGTTGAGCACCTGCTTGAAGATGGGCAGCTTCTCCATCAGCTCCTTGAGCCCACGGGGCGGCTCGGGCTCCTTCAGGTAGGAGAGCCAGGTGCCCACCTGGCGCAGGGCGCCGACGTTGGGCTGGCCCATTCCCATGGCGACCCGATCCGGGGTGCCGAACAGGTTGGTCAGCACCGGCATGGAGTAGCCTTTGGGATTCTCGAACAGCAGGGCCGGGCCACCCGCACGCAGGGTGCGATCGCTGATTTCGGTCATCTCCAGATAGGGATCTATCTCGCGAGTGATGCGCTTTAGTTGTCCGTTTTGTTCCAGCTGCGCGATGAAATCACGCAAATCCTTGTATTTCATGCAGGTACCCTACCGGGTTCAGGAGGTGCCGCATTATAACCCTGGCTGGGCAGCGGGTGTACCCGTATCAGGCAGCATCACTGAACTCGAATGGCGCTTTTCCTGTCGTGTGAGCCGATCGGCGAACTGGGCAAGCAACCTGGGTTCATCCATCTGCAGCAAGAGGCTGGCGACCTGACCGCTGTAATGGCGATTGCCAAGCTCGGCCAGCAGGAATTGCTGAGCCGCCTCGGGCAAGGGGGAGAGCTGGCTGAGCTGGTGCAGGGCTGGCTGTTTCAGGCGACTGTTGCGGCTGGCGGCGATCAGCAGGCTGCTTGCATCCTGACCCTGGTGAAAACGAGCCACGCTTTTCAGGGCGGCCACGCTGTCGTGATCCACAGGTTGACGCCACAGCTTTAGATAGAGAGCGCTATCACCGGTGCGTTCGACCAGTTGTCGCAGCAGCTGGTTATCTGGCAGGAAAATGTTCATGGCGGCAAGTCGATGGGCTTCACGCTGCAAAACAGAAGCAGGCTGCTGATCGAGCACCGCCAGCAGCGCCTCTTGCTGCAAGGCCAGTTCCGGGTTGCGGCTGTTGTATATCAGCTTGAACTGGAAGCTGTCCTGCGCCAGCAACTGGCGATAATTGCCCTGCCAGGCCTGCTGTTGCCAGCGGTTCAGCACCAGCCGCGCCGCAGCGGCAAAATCGTAGGCGGGCAGCTGGACCAGAAAGCCATCCACCTCTTTTTCTACCAGCCATCGGGGTGCCTTGACCGCCTGGGCGCGCACCCAGGCAAGCTGCTCCGGGGTACTGGCCCCGGAAGTCTTGTCGAGGGTGGCCAGCAGCTGGCACAGCAGATATTCCCGCTGGCCCACGGCCAGGGAGTCCAGCAGCGCATCGATGGCGGCAAACTGCCCCTGCTGCAATCGGCCAGCCAGAAAATCGAGATGGCCCTGCAATCCTTCATCGGCCACCAGCGCAGCCCTGGGTGGGGAAGGAGGCGAGGCATGTGCCGGCAAGGCCATCAAGCAGCCCAGCCATATCCAGAATACAAGCTTCATGACGTCCCTATCCTTGTGACATCGAGGTTTCATACTACTCAGGCGACCGGAAAATAGATAAACAAAAACCGCGACATGAGCCGCGGTTTTTCATTTTCCGACCAGATTACTTCTGCTGACGCCGCATGGAGTCGAAGAATTCGTCGTTGGTCTTGGTGGCCGCCAACTTGTCGATCAGGAACTCTATGCTGTCGATCTCACCCATGGGATGGATGATCTTGCGCAGGATCCACATCTTCTGCAGCTCATCACCGGTGGTCAGCAACTCTTCCTTCCGGGTGCCGGAACGGGTGATGTCGATGGCCGGGTAGATGCGCTTCTCGGCAATCTTGCGCGAGAGGTGCAGTTCCATGTTGCCGGTACCCTTGAACTCTTCGTAGATAACCTCGTCCATCTTGGAGCCGGTATCCACCAGCGCGGTGGCTATGATGGTCAGGCTGCCGCCTTCCTCAACATTGCGAGCAGCACCGAAGAAGCGCTTGGGTCTGTGCAGGGCGTTGGCATCCACACCACCTGTCAGTACCTTGCCGGATGACGGAATGACAGTGTTGTAGGCGCGAGCCAGACGGGTGATGGAGTCCAGCAGTATGACCACATCCTTCTTGTGCTCGACCAGACGCTTGGCCTTCTCGATAACCATATCGGCAACCTGAACGTGACGGGAAGCAGGCTCGTCAAAGGTGGAAGCGATCACTTCACCCTTCACCATGCGCTGCATCTCGGTCACTTCTTCCGGACGCTCATCGATCAGCAGGACGATCAGTTCACAGTCCGGGTGGTTGTAGGCAATGCTCTGGGCGATGTTCTGCAGCAGCATTGTCTTACCGGCCTTGGGCGGCGCCACGATCAGGCCACGCTGGCCTTTACCGATGGGGGAAGCCAGGTCCAGCACACGAGCTGTGATATCTTCGGTAGAACCGTTACCCCGTTCCATGCGCAGACGTTCGTTGGCATGCAGGGGGGTAAGGTTTTCAAACAGGATCTTGTTGCGGACGTTTTCCGGACGGTCGTAGTTGACCTCGTTGACCTTGAGCAGCGCGAAATAACGTTCGCCCTCTTTCGGTGGCCGGATTTTGCCGGAAACAGTATCGCCGGTTCGCAGGTTGAAACGGCGGATCTGGCTCGGGGAGACATAAATATCGTCCGGGCCAGCCAGATAGGAGCCATCTGCACTACGCAGGAAGCCAAAACCGTCGGTCAGGATTTCCAGCACACCGTCGCCAAAGATATCCTCGCCACCCTTGGCATGCGCCTTGAGGATTGCGAAAATAATATCTTTCTTGTGCGCCCGAGCCAGATTTTCTAACCCCATGGATTCACCAAGCTTTACCAGCTCGGACACAGGAGTGTTCTTTAATTCAGTCAGATTCATAGTGGTGAAAGTCTGTAAGCAAGGATTGAAATGAGGAGACAGTCTGCTGGATTGATGCTGATCGGATTTGACTTGCCAGGCTGCTGCTAAGCAAAGAGTCAGGCAAAAAGGTTAGCAAACGAACGATAAACTAGCACCAATCGGGATGAGCGTCTAGGTGATAAAACACAAGGAGCGCATTATTGCAATGCGCTCCTTTTTGATTATTACAGGTTAACGTCCAGAAACTCTTTCAGCTGAGTCTTGGACAGGGCGCCGACCTTGGTCGCAGCCACTTCGCCATTCTTGAACAGCAAGAGGGTCGGAATACCGCGAATGCCATACTTGGGCGGCGTGTCGGCGTTATGATCGATGTTCAATTTCGCCACTGTCACACGACCGGCATACTCTTGGGCGACTTCGTTCAGGATAGGGGCAATCATCTTGCACGGACCACACCATTCGGCCCAGAAGTCGACCAGAACGGCGCCATCGGCTTTGATTACATCTGCCTCGAAGCTGGCATCGCTCAGCTGAACAATCTTGTCACTCATCTCCAACTCCAGTCAGTAATTAAGGCTTTATTGACGTATCAACAAAGGCAATAGTTGCCCTATTTGAAATGATCCTGTTTATTATTGCAAGCCTAACCTGATAACCTACCGCCATGAGCAAAACACACTTAACGACCGACAAATTCGCCCAAATGGGCCTCGAACCCGAAGTTCTGGCTGGTCTGGAATCAAAGGGATTTCACTATTGCACGCCCATCCAGGCGCTGTCTCTGCCACTGCTGGTAGAAGGTCATGACCTCGCCGGTCAGGCTCAGACAGGGACCGGCAAGACCATTGCCTTCCTGGCCGCGACATTCAACTATTTACTGACCCACCCGCTGAGCAATCCCCGTCTGGTTAACCAACCCAGAGCCATCATCATGGCACCCACCCGGGAACTGGCAGTGCAGATCTACAACGATGCCGACACCATTTCCGCATCCACCGGCCTGAAACTCGGCCTCGCCTACGGTGGCGAAGGTTACGACAAGCAGCTGGCCGTGCTGGAGCAGGGCGTCGACATCCTGATCGGCACCACGGGTCGCATCATCGACTACTTCAAGTCCAAGGTGATCGATCTGAGCAATATTCAGGTCGTGGTGCTGGATGAAGCGGATCGCATGTTCGATCTGGGTTTCATCAAGGACATCCGCTTCCTGTTCCGCCGCATGCCTGCCCCGACCGAGCGTCTGAGCATGCTGTTCTCCGCCACCCTCTCCCTGCGGGTGCAGGAGCTGGCCTACGAACACATGAACCACCCGGAACATGTGCAGATAGAGCCGGAGCAGATGACCGGCATCCGCATTCAGGAGGAGCTGTTCTACCCCTCCAACGAAGACAAGATGCTGCTGTTGCTCTCCCTGATGGAAGAAGAGTGGCCAGAAAAAGCCATCGTCTTCGCTAACACCAAGCATGTCTGTGAAGACGTGCATGCGTGGCTGGAGAATGACGGTCACCGCGTCGGTCTGCTGACCGGTGACGTGCCGCAGAAGAAGCGGATGAAGATCCTGGAAGACTTCACCAAGGGAACCCTGGATATACTGGTCGCTACCGACGTGGCTGCCCGTGGTCTGCACATCCCGGACGTGACCCACGTCTTCAACTACGACCTGCCCGACGATGCCGAAGACTATGTACACCGTATCGGTCGTACCGGTCGTGCCGGCAAGAGCGGTCACTCCATCAGCCTGGCCTGTGAAGACTATGCCTTCAACCTGCCGGCCATCGAGGAGTACATCCACCACCCGATCCCGGTCAGCAAATATGACCGTGAAGCGCTGCTGGATGACGTGACTGCCCCGAAACGGGTCGTTCGCAACCGTCAGCCGGTGAACCGCAACATGCGGGATCGCCAGGGCGGTGGCAACAGCAACAACCGTCGTCGTCCGCCACGCAAGAGCTGAAGGACAGGCCCAGTTGCACAACTCGCCTCTCTATGCCGCCATTGACCTCGGCTCCAACAGCTTTCACATGCTGGTGGTGCGCGAGGTCGCCGGTGCCCTGCGCACCGTCACCAAGGTCAAGCGCAAGGTTCGCCTCGCCGCCGGGCTCGATCCGGAATTTCGTCTCAGCCGTGCCGCCATGGAGCGGGGCTGGGACTGCCTGCGTCTGTTCTCCGAGCAGCTGCAGGACATTCCGGCCGACAACATACGGGTAGTGGGCACGGCCACACTGCGCCTTGCCACCAACGTCGACGAGTTCCTCAGCGAAGCAGAACGGGTGCTCAACCACAGCATAGAGATTATCTCTGGCGAGGAAGAGGCCAAGACCATCTACGAGGGTGTCTCCTGGACCTCGGCCGGGGAAGGCAACCGGCTGGTGATCGACATCGGCGGCGCCAGCACAGAGCTGGTGATTGGCGAGCACAGCGAAGCGAAACTGCTCAACAGCCTGCACATGGGCTGCGTTACCTGGCTCAACAACCACTTCGGTGATGGCGAGCTGAGTGAAGCCCGCTTTGCGCAGGCGATTGCCGCCGCCAAGGCGGTGCTGGAGAAGGTGGCGGAAGATTACTGCGTCCTTGGCTGGCGCACCTGTGTCGGCGCCTCCGGCACGGTGCAGGCGCTGCAGGAGATCATGCTGGCGCAAGGGAAGAGCGAGCGGGTCACCCTGCCCAAGTTGCAGGAGCTGATGGGTCAGGCCATCGCCTGCGGCAGGCTGGACCGGCTACAGCTGGAAGGACTGGCGGCCGAGCGGCTGACCGTATTCCCCTCCGGTCTCGCCATCCTGATCGCCATCTTCGAAACCCTGAACATAGAGAGCATGACTCTGGCGGGCGGTGCCTTGCGCGAAGGGCTTATCTACGGTCTGCTTGGCAACAATCACGACTGCGATGCCCGGGATCGTACCGCCGACAGCCTCATCAGCCGCTATCAGCTGGATAAAGAGCACGCCGAGCGGGTGCGTGACACCGCTATAGAAGCGTTCACCCAGCTGCAACCGGCCTGGCGCCTCTCCAAACGCTACGGTCGCCCTATCCTGCGTTATGCGGCCCTGCTGCACGAGATTGGCCTCTGTATCGAGTACAAGAAGGCCCCGCAACACGCGGCCTACATCATAGACAACATCGACATGCCGGGTTTTACCCCAGCACAGAAGAAGTTGTTGTCGGCCCTGCTGTTCAACCAGCGGGATGAATTCAAGCTGGAAACCCTGGAAAAACAGGGTGCCGTCACGGGTCGTCAGGCGATCCGGTTGGCCCGCATCCTGCGCATCTCGCTGATCCTCTGCATGCGCCGTACCCAGGGCACAGTACCCAACTTCACCCTGCAGGCCGAGGAAGAGGCGTTGACCCTGACCCTGCCCAAGGGGTGGATGGACGAGCACTATCTGCGCGCCAGCGAATTGCGTCTCGAAGTGGAACGCCAGCAGAAGATGGGCTGGCCTACTCGCTTGCTGGAAGCCTGACCCAGAAACTTGCTCGTTTGGGAGCCGATCATGCCGGATTACCAACCCATCAGCTGCGATCTCTACGACTGGCTTGAAATTGCCGCCAGCTGGCAATTGCCGGTGACTCTCGCCAGCCGCGATGGCCACCAGTGGGATGACAAGATCCGTACCATCGAAGCCAGCGAGGGTGTCGAGTATCTGCTGCTGCACAGTGGCGAGCGACTCAGCCTGGGGGATCTGGCGACCCTGCGCCTGAGCTGGCAAGGGGAAGAGAAGCTGATCCGCTTCGCCCCAACCAACTGAATCCAGTACGAAAAAGGAGGGCCAACATAACGTTGGCCCTCCTTTTTGCATCCGCGACTCAGGCCGGCAGTTAACCCGCCGCCAGCGCTGCCATCACGTAGACATCGAAGCGGTTGCTCTTGGTCTCGATGGCCATGCTGGGCTTGTGCTCGTTGAGCCAGCCTGCGTAGTCGGGGCGCTTCACCACCACCCGCTTGTCCGCCATCTGCAGCGCGGCCGGCAGCAGGGCATCGGCGTCGAGATCCGGCCCCACCAGCGACTGGAACACCCGCATCTCTTTCTTCACCAGCGCCGACTTCTGCTTGTGAGGGAACATGGGATCGAGGTAGATGACATCGGGCCGCTCCGGCAACGCCAGCAGGTTGTCCACTGCGGGCCCTTGCAGCAGGCGCATCCGCTCGCTGACCCAGGGACCTATCTCGGGATCCTGTGCCGCCCGCATCAATCCATCCTGCAACAGGGCCGCCACCACAGGGCTGCGCTCAATCAGGGTCACCTTGCAGCCGAGGGAGGCCAGCACGAAGGCGTCTCGGCCGAGCCCGGCGGTGGCATCCACCACGGTAGGCATTGCACCGGCCTTGAGCCCGACCGCCTTGGCAATGGATTGACCGCGCCCGCCGCCAAACTTGCGGCGATGGGCCACGGCCCCTTCCACGAAGTCCAC
>Ga0115550_1003160_pt1 | contig 10863 bp, 6 predicted proteins | sample COGITO_mtgs_1005_FD_87177 | JGI IMG/M metagenome (GOLD analysis project Ga0115550, IMG submission 87177) | Pelagic marine microbial communities from North Sea - COGITO_mtgs_100511 | ecosystem: Environmental > Aquatic > Marine > Epipelagic | place: Germany:Helgoland, sampling site Kabeltonne... | reverse complement strand
GACAGCTCTGATGAGGATGAGAATGAGGATACAGTCGCACCGCCAATACCACCGCCACCACCAGCTGCAGGTGCACCACCTGCGGCAGAAGCCTCAAAATTTTGTGTCGGGTCGACCCCTTGCAAGATCGATTGTTGCAGTGCTGCAATTTCAGGGGAGGTAGCCGTGCCATCGTCCGGGACTTGCTGCAGTCCCGGTACAGGTACATCCGGCGCAGAGGAATCTGGCGTGGTGGCGGTAGGAGCATCGTCATAGGGAGCCAATAACAGCTTGGCATCATCTGCAATATTGAGCTTGGCTCCGGGTTGCAGAATTTCACCTTTCTGCAATGGGCGACTGCTTCCATCGGCCAGCAAGATTTGAACATTGCCTTCAATAGAAGACACCACCACGGTTTTGTCGATTACTTGAGTGCGCATATCCATTGCTCCAACATGACAGATCTTGATGTCTACACCATAGATACCCGCCTCCCTGGCTTCCGTTGCAAAAATGTACAGGGTTGGTTCAAACCAAGAGCAATGCAGCCCATTAAATCGAAGGGTCTTTTTTATATTATTGAATCAATCACTTAATTGGGATTCGAGTAAAGCCTTAGCGAATTTGCTATTAAAAACCTCGATACTTATTTATATTTCGCATAAAAAAAGGCCCCTATGGGGCCTCAGTGTTTATATTGATTGCTCAAGGCAAGGGAAATGCAGGGTGTACGAAGCCCTGATAACCGTCGATATGCAGCTTGGAAAGCAGCTCGACCTGATGCTGATCCTCAACACGGGTTGCGATGGTAGTCACACCCGCATTGTGGGCGGCGCGACAAACCGCGGCCAGGAAAGAGGTGTCTGCCCCCGGCTCCATGACCTGACTGGTATAACCATGGTCAACCTTGACATATGCCGGAGCCAGCTCTTCCAGATAGCCCAGAGACTGGAAGTGGCGGCCATAATGGTCAACCCCCCACTGAAATCCATGCTCCTGCAAAGTAATCACCAGCGCGGTCACATGTTCCTTGTGCTTCATGATGGCGGCTTCCGGTATTTCAAACAGCAAACGATCCTTCAGCTCTGCATGGGTTGTCAGGTACTCCGTCAGCCAGGTCAGAAACTCGTCAGAGTAGAGGGAACCTACCGTAATATTGATGGCCAGCACCAGGTCTGATTGCTGTTTAAGCAAAGGAACGCAGGCATCCAATACCGCCTGATCAAATTCACTCCCCAACTTGAATTGTTCGATGGCTGGCAAGAACTGGCCCGCAAAGTAGTCAGTCCCATCCCGCGAAATAGAGGCAAACAATTCAGCATGCAACCGCACCCCATTGTCGAATCGGCAGGCCGGTTGCGCCTTGAAGCGCCACAAGTGCCGTGAAATGGCATCTTGTACCAGATCGCGCCAAGCCAGGCGCCCCATCATTCCCTGATCTGTGCCCCCTTCCATGACCACGGCGCCACGGCGTTCGTTTCGGGCCTTGCCAAGCGCATTATCGGCTTTGGTCAGCAAGGCGGAGAGATCGTCATTGCCATCACGCCCCGCAATACCGATGACGGAGAGAGCATCTCCTTCACCCATCGGATTAACGACCAGGTCGGCAATTCGACTGTTGATAACCTCCGCCAAGTCTTTCAACTGGGTCAGATCATCGGTTGGACAGAGCAGCGCATATTCAGTCGCAGAGATCCGCGCCAGAGCCGCACCATCCCACCCCTTCAGCTGATCCTTCAAGGTCTGGGCGATGGACTTGACCATGTTGTCCCGCGCGGCAAACCCCTCTTCGCGGTACAAATCATCGAGCATGTCGACCGCCACCAGCATGACACCACCTTGTCCTGCCTCGGCAATCCAGGCGTTGACCTGACCGACAAAATAGGCCCTGTTGCCCAGCCCGGAAACCGCATCCACATAGACCCGCTCCCGCAGTTTTTCAGCTTCATCGGCTTGCTCTTTGAACTGCAGTGCCAACTTGCTGGAGAGGGTATTGATGGCCTGCACCACCTGCTTCAATTCGTGGGTTTTGGGCTCTGGAATGGCGTGACCGAAATGGTGAAGTTCAATCTCTACCGCCTGCTCGCAAATCTGCTTGAGTGGCTTGAGCAGATAATTCAGTGCCCTCATCAGCAAAATGGTGGTGATTAAAAAACCGATCAGGAACCAGCTTGCCAGTTCGCTCATACCTCGCCACAGCTCGTAATAGGCTTGTCCAGGGTGGCCCACCACTTTCAGTTTGCCCAGTTGCAGCCAGCCGGATGTCAGAATGGACTCGTTGGATACTTCTGGAAACAAACCCAAGCCGATAAACCATTGCGGCACGCCCCGGATGTTACTGGTGTTCTCTTGCTCGATGACATCTTTGGACGCCAGCAAATCCAGTCGGATCAACTGATAATAGCCGCCATCGAATATGGCCTGGATGACAGATTCAGCTCCCACCTTGTCACCGTTTTCCAAATACGGGGTCAACGCCAACCCGAGCGAGGTGGCGGTATTGATGACGGTGGTTTCCTGCTGCTGGGCCAGATAGGTTCGGGTCGAATTGAACTGCACCCAATAGGTGGCTGCAAACAACAAGCCGAACAGGATCAACATGGTTGCCAATAATTGTCTGTAGAGCGTCATAGGTTAATCATCCAAATTCACCACAGGCCGAGCCAATCGCCCGGAAGTCATGCGATTGCGTAAATCAGTCCATAATCCCAAGCGTGACGACTGCCCGGCCAGTTCCCCTTGACCACGCGCCTTCATCAACCACAAGTGACTACCGTTAAAGCTGTATATCGGCACCAGATCCCTGCGTTGGCTGGCAGGACGGATCGAGCCGATCAAATTATCCAAAATCACAGGTTCGGAGGAAGGGGTGTCATAGTAGGCAACAACCATATGAAACTGGTTATAATCCAATGCCTTGACATATACCATCCGCATTTTCTCATCGGGAATGCCAAGCTCCAGCAGGGTGAAGTATTTTGAAATGCTGAAGTCTTCACAATCACCGCCGGCCGCCCCCAGAAACTCCAACGGGGTAGCCCAGTAATCTTTCTTGCGCCACAACTTGATGTCATCAAGAAAACGCATTCGATTAAAAAACTGGTTTACCTTCTCCAGCTTCTGGCGTTCATTCAGCCCGGCTGCACGATTCTGCATGACCAGCGTACGCCAGCTTGTCACACGCTTGCCTGCCCTGACCCCATAGGTTTCCTCTGCGCGCTGGACCAGCTTGAGGTCTTCGGGTGTCAAAGGTTGACTGGCAGAGAGGAGGAGCGGAAGCGAAACCAGCAGCAACCACAGTGAGTAACGCAGCCAGCGAGCGCACAAAAGCAGACCCAACCCCGAGGCTGACGCCCTGCTGCAACCGCTTGCCTTCCACCACACCGTCACACTCATCCCATGGGCATCCAATGACTGTCACTGCACCGGCCAAGCATCAGACCGTTAGAGACAAGGGATGGTGGCAGCACAGCTGCGACCATCCCTTTCACTCGCATCAAACCTGATGCATTCTCCATTAGCGTTTGGCTTGCCAGTCGGCCGGCTGCTGCACGTTAAACGCGTTGAGCAAACTGCCTGTCGCGTTGAGGATACGGTAATCCGCCAGCAGAGCGTCATACTCGGCCGTGATGTAACTGCGGCGCGCCTCGAACAGTTCGTTCTCGGTGTTCAACACGTCCAGCAAGGTACGCTGACCCAGACCAAACTGCTTCTTGTACGCCTGTACAGTGTCATAGCTGGCGTCAACGTGCTCTTTGAGGAAGGTCTTCTGCTTGGTCAAAGACTCTTTGGCGTTCCAGGCCAGACGTGTTCCCTCTTCAACCTGACGGAAGGCATTCAGGTGAATGTCTTTCGCCTGGGAGTACAGGGATGAAGCAGCCTTGCTCTCTGCCAGATCAGAACCACCGCGGAACAGGTTGTAACGCATCCGAACCATGGCAGTCAGATCATCGTTGCGTCCCTTGACCGCATCTATATCCTCATTCCAGTTCTGATCAACTTCGAACGTGACGTTCGGATAGAAGCCGGATTTGGAGCCTTCATGCTGATACTTGGCCGCTTCGATATCCTGCAGGGAAGAGAGCAGGGTCGGATGCACTTCGGTGGCCGTTTTCAACGCGGCATCCAGACTGGCTGGAATGAACTGTCCATCGGGAACCGGTTGTACCAGATCCTTGGGCATCTCGTTGACAACGCGAATGAATTCGCTCTCGGCATCGCGATAGTTGTTCTCGGCGGCAGCCTGGTTGGCATAGGCACGGGCAACACGACCATCGATCTGGGTCTGGTCCGCAGTCGAGCCCAGGCCCGAGTCGGTCCGCTTGCTGATGTCGCTGCGGATCTGCTCATGGGTTTCCAGATTCTGCTTGGACAGCTCCAGGATCTCCTGCTGACGCAACATGTTGAGGTATACCTCAGCCACGCGCAGCGCCGTGTTCTCTGCCTCGGAAATCATGGCCAGACGCTGGGCGTTGGCTTCGGCATCGGTCCGGGCCACGTTGCTGCTGACATTGAAACCGTCGAACAGCATCTGGCGCAGACTGATCCCGGCCTCTTTACGGGTCATGGAGTCGTCAATATTGCTATTGGCGCCCGCGGCACGGGTGGACGGGCTATCGGTCTTTTCATAACCGACACCACCGCGCAAATCGATAGTGGGGTAGTAACCACCTTTGGCTCCATCATGCTGATACAGTCGTGCCTGATAGAGATCAAAAGCTTCCTTGATTTTCGGATGGGTAGCCAGTGACTGTGCCACTGACTGTTCCAGCGTTTGAGCCTGGGTAAGGCCCGGGAACAGCACGGCGCCACTTACTAACATGGCAACAATCGTCTTCTTCATGGTATCTCCAGTCATGTTGTTTTTAGATTGTTGGCTTATCGTTCTCTCAGTGCCGACTGTTTCGCCCGTAATATCGGCTTAAGCAAATAGTCTAGGACACTTTTTTTACCAGTAATAATATCTGCACTGGCTAACATACCGGGGATGATGGGAAGTGCGTTAAGCTCATCGCCCAAGTAACTCTTCTCGGTGCGGACACGAACCAGATAAAAGGAGTTCCCCTCCTCATCCTGGATCGAGTCAGCACTTATCTGTTCGACCTTTCCATGTAGTCCTCCATAAACGGTGAAGTCATAAGCAGTGATCTTGACCACGGCATCAAGCCCTGGCCGCAAGAATGCGATGTCTTTCGGGGAAACCTTGGCCTCTACCAGCAAGGTGTCTTCCAGCGGCACGATTTCCATCAAATCCATACCCGGTTGCACCACCCCACCCAGCGTATTGATCTTGAGTTTCTTGATGGTGCCTTTGAGGGGCGCAATGACGCTGGTCCTGTCGACCCTGTCTCGCAGCCCGACCTGCCCTTCCGACAACTGTCTCAATTTACCCTGAAGTTCGTTGAGCTCAGTCTGTGAGTCAGCACGGAACTTCAATGCAATGTCGTTGCGCTTGGAAATGCTTTCTCTCAGCACAGAGTTGAGTTTGGGAATAATGAGCCGGTTGCTCTCCAGCTCTCCCTGCATCTCGTTGACCTGGCGTTCCAGCTTGATGAGCTCTACCTGGGGGACTATCCCTTCTTTGGCCAGTGGACGACTGATGTTCAATTCCTGCCGGGCCAGATCGACACTGCGCCCGACGGTTCTTATCTTGGCATTGAGCTCGATCAGCTCCTGCTCTTTCTGCTCGATCTGCTGGCCAAGTATATAGAGCTGGTTATTCAGGCTATTAAGTCGTTCATCCTGAACCGACTTTTCACGGGCAGCATATTCGGCAAAGACATTTTCAAAACCATCCGGAAAGTCGATGGGCTGTTTGTCGATGAGCACCTGCTCACGCCAGCTCAGGTTAGGCCCTGTCTTGACCACCACGCTCTTTATCTCGGCTCTTAGCCGGGCAATGCCGCCCTTGAGGGTCACCAGCTCTTCTTCACGCTCCCGGAAATCAGAGCGAAAACGGGTGTCATCGATACGCAGCAACGGCTGCCCTTCTTCGACTATGTCCCCCTCCCTGACGAAGATCTCCTTGACGATCCCCCCTTCCAGGTTCTGGATCACCTGCAACTGACGGGACGGAATGACTTTGCCCTGCCCGACCGTCACTTCATCCAGCTCGGCCCAGGCAGCCCAGACGATGGCGCTCATGAAGAACAGAAAACAGGCCCACAACAATACTCTGGCCCGGGTCGGAGTACTCAGCAGGACGGCAGCGGCGCCATCATCGACAAACTCCAGATGTTCGGGTGCGGGCAGCACTGTATCGGACGGCGACTTCTTGAACAGGCCAAATTTAGCCATTGGACGCCTCCTGCACTCGCACCTTGCCTTCCTTCAACTGTTGCAACACTACATCTTTGGGTCCATCTGCCACTATCTGCCCCTGCTCCACGACGATGACCCGCGATGCAACATCAAGCATGGAGGTCTTGTGAGTAATGAGGATCAGGGTAGTTTCCGGTCCCAGTCGTGCCAGCTCATGCTTGACCTGCATCTCTGACTGGTTATCCATGTTGGAGGTGGGTTCGTCCATCACCAGAATGGGGGGATCGTTGAGCAAAGCGCGGGCCAGCAGGATCGCCTGACGCTGACCACCGGAGAGCTGACGTCCCCCTTCCCCTATTTGTCTGTCCAGACCGTTCGGGTCACGGTTGGTAAAGTTGGTGACACCAGCCCGTTTGGCCGCACGCAGCACCCGCGCATCGTCCACCAGCGGATTGCCCAGCATGATGTTGTCACGCACAGAGCCGAAAAACAGGGTCACATCCTGGGGGACACAACCTATGTTACGCCGGATCACAGATGCGGGCAGCTGATCCAGTTCGAACCCGTCGAGACGGACCGAACCATCGGTGGGTCGATACAGCCCCATCAGAATCTTCTCGAGAGTGGTCTTGCCTGCCCCGATCCGACCTATGATGGCCACCTTCTCACCCGGCTCAATACGCAGATTGATATTGTGCAGCGTGCTCGTCTCCATCCCCGGATACTTGAACGACACGTTATCAAATTCAATGCGCCCGGAGATGATGGGGTGGTGAATGTACTGCTTGCCTTCCTCCTGCTCACCCGGCGTCATCATTATTTTCTCCAGGATCTCCAGCGCGGACTTGGCTTGGTTGTAACGAGTGGAGAGCACGGAGAGTTGCACCATGGGGGCGATGGCGCGGCTGGAAAGCATGACGGCGGCAATCATGCCGCCCATGGTGACCAGCCCTTCCGATATCTGGTAGACACCGACGATCACCAGACCCACGGTTACCACCTGCTGGATATAGCTGGCCAGGGAGGACATGGAGTTGGTGATACGGCGAGTCTGCACGCCCCAGGTAGAGATGTGGGATACCGCCTGTTCCCAGCGATGCTGGAACATGCTCTCGGCGCCGAAGATCTTGACGGTCTCCAGTCCGGAAATACTCTCGATGAGGTTGGCATTCTTCTGGGAGGCGAGGCGCGAGCCCTCTTCGATGGATTGTTTGAGCGGCGCCTGAATATAGAAGCTGTAAATAATCAGGATCAGCATGGCGACGATGGGCACTACCACCATGACGCCGGCAAACAACCAGATAATGAAGAGGAAGAAGACCGCAAACGGCAGATCGATCAGGGTCGAGACAGTGGCTGAGGTGAAAAACTCCCGTACCGACTCGAACTCTTGCAGGTGTTTGGCAAAAGCGCCGGTGGAAGCCGGTCTCGACTCCATCCGCATGCCCATCACCTTGGCGAAGATCTTGGCCGACAGCAATACATCGGATTTCTTGCCCGCAATATCAATGAAATAGCTGCGCAGCTGGCGCATCACAAAATCAAAGGTAAACACCACCATGGCGCCTACCGCCAGCACCCAGAGTGACTCGAACGCCAGGTTGGGCACAATTTTGTCATAGACGTTCATGGTGAACAGCGGACTGGCCACCGCAAACAGGTTAATCAAAATGGAGGCAATCAGCACGTCCCGATAGATGCCGCGGGATTCAAACAGCGTGCTCCAGAACCAGTGACCATCACGGGTCTCCAGTACCTTGGGAGAGCGGTCATCAAACTTGAACTGCTTTTTGACAAAGAAGAGCCGGCCCAGATATTCGTCACCCAGCTGGGCAACGCCAAGCCACTGGGCGGCATCACCCGCCTGAGGAAAAATCACCTTGCCCTGGGTTCTGTCTTCGTTCCACTCCAGCAGTATGCAGGCACCACCGTTTCGCATCTGCAATACGCAAGGCAGCAACAAGGATGAGATGTCGGCAAGGGGTTGGATCACTTCCCGTGCGGAAAGCCCCCCCCGCTCTGCTGCGCGGCTGAACAGGTTCGGAGTCAGCAAGCCGGATACCAGCGGCAGTCCGGTCGTCAGGGCATCCTTGCTGTTGGGCACGCCATAAAAGCGGGTCAAAAAGACCAGACATTCCAACAGCTCATCAATACGGTTCGTTTCTGCTTGCATAGCATCCTGTCACTGCTTGAATAGGTCGGCCGTCATCATCACGCATCTGTGGTCACACATGGTTGCATGACGCGCGCACGCTCGTGGAATAAACATCAGGATCCAACAGCATAGAGATCAACAGCCTGATAAACGTTAAGCACAGGTAAATGACACTGGATATCATCATCAGACCTGAGAGGCATTACGCCCAAAGACGGTACGGCATGAAAGTGCTTGATAGCGACACAAGGTGGCGCCATGTCTGATATATCCCGCCCAAATTGGAAACAATACACGCTTATTGATAATGATATCTTTTCCAAGCGAAATACTATATCAAGACAATTTTACCGAAACTATACCGCAAAGACTGAATTTCATCTAATAACCCTCTGTTTTTTTGACGAAATTTGATTGCTTACTCTATATGGTCAGGAAGGGAGAAAGGCCGTCCCAGACTGTGTCCCTGAGCACCGGAACGGGCCAGTTCACTAGCAATCCCTGCCATGGCTGTCCAGCGATTTTCGCACCAGACCGGTGCCAACAGGGTCGGTCGGCGGGCAGAGGCAGAGATGCGATGATAGACCACCTCTGGAGGGGTGTGCTGGATCATGGCCACTGCCGCTTCAACATATTGATCCAGTGACAGCACCTCCAGCCGCCCTGCCTGCCACGCCTTGCCGAGGGTGCTCCCCTCCACCACATGGAGCGGATGCAGCTTGATCCCCTCGACCCCGGTCGCCACGATGCGATGCAGGGTATCGAGGCTATTCATCGGCACCTCCCCCGGCAGGCCGACGATCAGATGGGCACAGACCTTGATGCCGCGCTGATGAGCCCGCGCAACCGCATCGGCATAGGCGGCGTAACCATGACCGCGATTGATGCGCTGCAAGGTCTTGTCATTGGCACTTTGCAGCCCCAGCTCCAGCCACACCTCATAGCCACGGGCCTGATAAGCCGCCAGCAGGTCCAGCACCGCATCCGGCACACAATCGGGTCGGGTGCCGACACACAAACCCACCATGTCACTGACTGACAATGCCTCTTCATACATGCGTTGCAGGTACTCGACCTCGGCATAGGTGCTGGTGTAGGCCTGAAAGTAGGCGAGATAGCGTTTGGCACGGGTCACTTCATCCCGGCGCGCCAACAGTTGCTGCACCACGGAAAGCTGCTGGGCCGACTCGTCGGCAAAAGACGAGACATTGCAAAAAGTGCAGCCACCACGGCCCAGGGTGCCGTCCCGGTTGGGGCAGGTGAAAGCGCCGTGAATAGAGAGCTTGTGGATCTTCTGGCCGTGGCGTTGCTTGAGATCCTGACCGAATGTATTGACGAGTTCGTGTAACTGCATGGCACCTCCGCTAAAGGAGCGTCATTGTACGAGCTTGCAAAAACAGGGCGCTGAGCTGGATCAAGGGAGGGGAAAGTCAGAAAACATATAAATATTCACCAATATCTGGATAAATATCAGCAAGCGGGTCGTTGTTGATGCTTTCGAAACCCTTACACCAAACACAGCATGCACAATCCTGATGAATAACAGTTAGCTAACCACCTGTTAGGCAATGAAAATTCACGCATAGACTCACTGACGACAAAAGCAAGACTCGTGGTGCGTAATTGTGATCTCTCCCCACCACTTGCCTGATGAATTGGTAAAATTACTACAAATCCCCTCCCCCACTGAGTCAACCAACAAAAGCCCACATATCAACATTAAATGCTGTAAAAATAAAAATTGCCAGAGCAATCACCAATTCAAGCCCCATATATACCCGCACTCCAACATTTTGTTATGACTTTGTAATAATGAAAACAGCCGGGATGTTCAATTGACCTTGCCGAAAAATCCCATTAGTTTGGAGATTCGCCACGTCAGGCGGACGGAACCACAAGAGCCAATCGCAATTTATGCAGTTTGCGATGCAAGGCCGAGCAAGGGAGAAATGCAATGTCACTATATGATCCAAAGCTGGAGAGGGATAACTGTGGCTTCGGCCTGTTGGCCCACATGGAAGGTGAAGCCAGCCACAAGCTTGTCCGTCTCGCGATGTCAGCATTGGCTCGCATGCAGCACCGCGGCGGTATCTCCGCCGACGGCAAGACCGGCGATGGTTGCGGTCTGTTGCTGCAAAAACCGGATAGCTTCTTTAGAGCCGTCGCCGAAGAGAAAGGATGGCATCTGGGCCGCAAATACGCGGTCGGCATGCTGTTTCTCAACCCGGACCCCGTATTGGCCCAGCAGACTCGCGACATCATCGACGAGGAGCTGGAAAGAGAGACCTTGAGTCTGGTCGGTTGGCGCAAGGTGCCCATCGATACCAATGTGCTCGGTCCCATCGCCAAAGCCTCCCTGCCCAGTATTGAACAGGTCTTTGTCAACGCGCCGCCAGGCTGGGTCGACAAGGATCTCGAGCGCCGCCTCTATATAGTGCGTCGCCGTATCGAAAAGCGCATCAGCGACG
>Ga0115550_1003158_pt1 | contig 10864 bp, 11 predicted proteins | sample COGITO_mtgs_1005_FD_87177 | JGI IMG/M metagenome (GOLD analysis project Ga0115550, IMG submission 87177) | Pelagic marine microbial communities from North Sea - COGITO_mtgs_100511 | ecosystem: Environmental > Aquatic > Marine > Epipelagic | place: Germany:Helgoland, sampling site Kabeltonne... | reverse complement strand
TCTGATGTAATGCTTGCGCATCTTTCCAGAGATGTGAGCTTCTATAATGTGATCGTTCTCAAGCTTTACTCTAAAAGTAGTGTTCGGGAGAGTTTCTATCACTTCACCTTCGAATTCTAAATTATCTTCTTTTGCCATGTGCCTATTTTAACCCATTAATAGAAGGGATTGAGGGTTTATTTTAATAACCACTATTTAACATAATATATATTATGCGAAGTAGTATTACTATTCATGACTTTCTAGAAGCTCCCCACCATTCTCTACCATATGGAGAAATTGTTGTTCATTAAGCAAAATTGAGCGTTTTTCACTAGCTTTAATCATTTTAATAGGCCCTGCATTGTGACCACACACTAAAATCGATACATTTGTTCCTAGGGTTATAGATTTTTCTACAAAGTAGCAATTATCTTTAGCAATACCTACGAGCTCATCTTTAGTCTTAATTTGATCCATCTTTAGTACGCTATAAAAACCTGTGAACTATATTTCGGGTTTATTATCAAGATTTAGCATAGACGGCTCTCTAGGCGCCCTGCTTTGGGGAATATGTTCTTTGTAGTTAGCTTGGTAGTTATTTATCAGAGACTCAATTGAGTCATCATAACCTTCTAAATTCAGCAAAACAGATGGATATAAAAAGGATCTTAATCTATTATCCTCAGAGCATCTCATATAAAACTTATACTCTTTATGACTTATCAGTATTTATAGTATTCAAGCGCTTCCATTGTGATTTTCAAGACCAAGTATCGTATAGGCGGCTAATACAAATATTTTTTATGCAAATGGAACGATTATTTATTAAATTTTAACTACAATAAAAGGAATGAATAATCTAGCTACACCACTTCTATCGAGGATTATCTTTTTTTGTTTATCGACTCTTGATTCGAGAGGTCTCCGGTCTGGATTAATTTTTTCTTTTTCACTAAGCGTAGCCTATTCATATTATTTTTTATCCCACTCTGTAGATGACATCTTTTATTTTGGCGCTGCTATGAATTTTGCAAAAAATAGTACATATGCAATTTATGTGGGCAATGAATTATTTCAATTGTTTTATTTGTTTCCAACATTCAGTATATTAAATGGGATTTTCATTGATTTTCTTGAAACTTTTTCAATTTCGATTACCTACATTAATTATAGGTTGTTTAGTAAACTTATATTAATCGCACTTATCATTTCTGTTATTTACTATGTTCATATTAATACAGATGGTTCTTTTTTAGCCCAGAATCTTGCAATTCTTATCTTTCTAACAAGTCCATTTATGATTGGATCCATCGGTTCTGTAAGACCTGAGCCATTTGGAGCTTTATGTGTGTGCTGGGGATTAATTTTCTTTTCTCTATGGAAGATACATAAAACAAAAAAAAATTTATTCCTTTCTGTCTTTTTTTTGGGATTAGCATGCACAACCCATCCGATTTTTATAGTTCCAGCAATTTTAATAAGTCTACATATAGCAAATGTTTGCAGAAAAGCTTATAAAGATATTACTTACATTGGGCTTCTTTTTGTTATGATAGCGCCTCTTGCACTTTATTTATCTTGGCTCTTGATGAATTTTGAGCAATCAGCTCAAGAACTATCTAATAGGATTGCTAATCCTAACTCTAGTTTCGATTCAATGTTAATTCAAAATATTTATACGTATATTTCAAGCCCATTCAATCTACTAAAATCATCCCTACCTACGGGAATTTATAGATTATATTTTACCTATCCATTTATTATAATAGTATTAGTTATTACATATATTTTGATTTTTAATTATAAGGTAGTGAATAGCCCAGAGCTATCCATTGGATTTACAACCTCATTAATTAATTTTGCATTTATTCCGCATCATGATTTTCATTATGCGCTACTAGTGTTATTTGTCGCTATTATTTCTTCTGTGTGTGCTCATAAATATTATGCAAAATAAAAAAATATTTCGTTTTGTTATTTTTTTTCTAAGCCTAACTTTTATCTTTTTTCATGCAGGCAAGGCCATTTTTTTTAAAGGGAATTTCTATAATATGGAAATTGCTAGAGAAAATGTATATAAACACATAACTAAAGATGATCATTTAATTTTTTTTGATGAAATTTTTTACGGTAGTTTTATTGAGTTCTTTCACCAAGATACTGACCTAACTCCAAATCGCGCTTTAATGTTATTCCCTTTTGCCGAACAAGGTCCATCAAAAAGACAAAAAGAATCAGCGATAAATTTCTTAAATAATGAGCTCCCCTCCATGCTCAGCGCTGGAGCCCTAATTGGATTAAATAAAATTAAACATTCGGCTAAAATAAATAATAACACTCTAGAATTTAGGCACATGTTAGGAGAAGTACTAACTTTTAAAATTAAAGAGGTGATTTATGAAGATAGTAAATATATTATCTTCAGAACCAGTCCATCATTGAAAGTTTCGCAATAACACTTGAGTAGTAATGGTACTTTTAAATATGTATGTGGATTTTTACGTGCTGAAAGTAGGATGCTTGATAAATTAATTAATTTTTTTTGATGTATCGTTTATATATCGAAGTGTTCTTTTAATTAAATCAATTCTATTTTTAAGTGAGCCGCCTCCACCCTTTGCAACTCCAAATTTTCGCTTATTAAACTTGACAGTAAAACTTTTAATCAAATAATTTTCTTTTTTTGCATGGATAAGCATAAACAAATCTAAAGAAAAATCTTTTGGAGCATTTTTTTTGCTAATTAATAGATCATAGAAATCTCTTGAAAAAATTTTTGGCTGCGCATTAATATCATGAATATTTAAACCTATTTTAAAAAATGTATATATTTGCATTGCTTTTGTTAAAAAACTATCTATTAGTTTTCTGCCTTTTCTATTGCCTTTAACAATGATTGTTGAGGGATTATTTTTTAAGATGTAAAAACCCTTCATTACATCATTTAAATCTGTTTGAAGATCGGCATGTGTCCAAGCCATATGATTGAATTTACTCTGCATAAGACCTGACATTATGTCATGCCCATACCCCTCTTTTGAATTCATAAGAACTAGATTAATGCATTCATGTAAATTATTACTTTGAATGGAATTCAGCAAAGAATTTTGCGTTCCATCATTAGAGCAACCATCAACCAAAATAATCTCAAAGTTAAAATCAATAGTATTTTTAAAATCAATAATTTTATCTACCAGATGTTTAACGTTCTCATTTTCATTAAATAGAGGAATGACTATTGAAAGGCCTTCTGTTGACTTGGTCTTCATTATTTAATTATACTTTTTAATAACATTTGATATGTAAATTAATTTTAAAATATGAATAGCTTTCTTAGATTTTGTGTAATTGGCATATTCTCAACACTAGTTAATTATGCGTCATATATTTTCTTATTGACCAATGAAATATCCATTTTTTTTAGCAGCATAATTGGCTATAGTCTTGGAACCTTTGTCTCATATCATTTTGGGAGAACTTGGGTATTCCATAAACAATCCAAATCCAATTATTATGATTTAATAAAATTTTTGACTGTTTATCTCTTCAATGGAGTCATTGTAGCTGGAATAACTTCAGTTCTTTCAGATGTTGTAGGATTTGATTATAGAGTAAGCTGGTTACTTGGGGTTATCTATGGAATGTTTGCAAATTTTCTAGGGTCTAAATTTCTTGTTTTTAAAAAAGAATAAAAAGCACAATAACGATTAATAAAAATAAAATCAATTGCTAGAAGGAATCGAATAATAAAAGTTTTCTAGAAAAAATTGCTGATGTCTAGGATGAAGTTCTGTGTAATTTTTTAAATTCTGTCCAATACTTCAGGGTACTTTCATAATACTCATAATCACTCGGGGTACCCCAGCATATATAATCAACATCAAATTTTTTTACAATAAGCTGATCTTTAATATAATAATTTAAAATCTTATCAACATAAAATTTTCCATTTTCGCTATCTTTAGACCAAATCATCTCCTCAAGATAACGTAAAAAGATTTTTGCAGATCTAAACCAGAACATGCCTGTGGTAGCATGATCATTCATTGGATGATTGCTCACAGTCTTCTTGAATGAGAGACAATCTAATGTCTCACCATCATTCATTAATGAAGCCCAACTGTGTGCCTGAGGATTCTGTTCGATATTCAGATCATCCGTATGACTCAGCATAATGGCATCAGATGTTTCTTTTAATTTATTAAAAGCTTTTAAATTTATATTAAACCCATTATCACATGCCCCTATAAATAACTCATCATTGGTTTCTAGAAACTCTCTTGCTAAGAAGCAACCAAATGCTTGATCTAACTTGATATGATCATGAATAAATATAGTTTGTGGAAAACTTCTTTTGATCTTATTTTCAAGACCATTTTTAAAATGTTCTAAACTGTTTACGCAAATAATTTTCGTAGAATCTGTTCGACACCATGGTATGTCCAGCATGGCGCTTAGGGCCATTGGATGCTTCTTTCCATTATTCCTGCTAGTAACGGGTATTAAAGCCTTATTAAGATTGTATCCCTCATCAGCAAAGCGACTACCCTTCCCACCCATAGGAATCAAGACTATCATAACTATGTATTATCCAAATCTAAGATTTTCATCCAGTAATTATATTCTTCTAAATCCTTAGGGGTACCCCATTGACAAAAATGATCGACAATTGGAGGACATAAAACAGATAAGTTATCTTTAACCATTTCATTAAACGGTAAACTCATATAGAACTCACCGTTAATAGAGTTTTTGCTTAAAATTAGTTTCTTACAGTAGTCCTTTAATATTTTACCACTTTGAAAATAATAGAGTCCTGGGGATTGAAAATCTAAATATTTATTTTTATGCAACTGATGTTTTTCTCGAATTTTTTTTAACTTAAACTCTTTATTTACTTCGCAACTTGCATAAAGATTCTCTTTGTGAATTAAATGAGGATGAAATCCTGTGTAGCAAGGGACAGCTCCGTGCGGATTATGTTTTCTCATTAAATCTTTAAAGGCTTTATAATTCCAGCCTGCAAAAAAATCACAGTAACTGACTAAGACGGCCTCATCATCATTTATTCTTTCAGATGCTCGAAGCACATCTGAAACTGGCCCTAATTTTTTCCAATCATTGACTTTAAAAATCTGAGCATCTGGCGCGAAATAATTTAGCTCTTTTTTAACATATTTATTATTTTGCAAGTGCTCATCTCTACATATAAAAATAATTTTATTTTCATCACCAGGGAACATTTTTACTACCCAATGAATCATGGGATGGCCATGTATTTTAATGAACGGCTTAATTCTTTTATATCCTTTAGCAATGAATCTGCTGCCATTTCCCGTCATTGGAATTACAATTTGCATTTTATGACCAGGCTTCAGGAAACTTCGTGCATACAGCATCAACAATCACTCCTTGATTATCGATCATTGAACGCATCTCTGAGATGTATGTGAATGGATGGCCATGCAACTCTGGTGAAACAAGACATATTTTAAAATGAGAATTTTTTAGTTTGTGAAATGCCGACGTTGAAAGAGGGAATTTTTTAAAAGTATCCACCCAAACCCATCCTACACTTTTTTTAAATGAAAGAGCATATTCAATAGGCTCGAAGTCAGAAAATCGAACCGCTAGATTTCCTGGACCAAAAGAATTTAATGAATTATTGGTACTTAGAAAAGAATATTTTATAAAAAATGGCATGCTCATATCCAGAAAAAACCAGTTTTTAATCTGGTATTTTTCCATCAAGGCAATACATTTATCCTCAATCCCTTCAGTCTTAATATTTAAAATTAATGGGCCATCAAGCTTCCATTCATTTAAAAATGATTCAAGCAATATGGGCAGACTGTTATGATGTTCATATGGATCATGGTGAAGAATTAAATCATTGCAGTGATACCTCACATCAATCTCTGCACCATCGGAAGAATTTAAAAGTTTCATCTGTTCGATAGCATTAATTCTATGGTGAATAATAAGCATTCTATTTAGAAATTTTTTTTCTATATTCTTCAGATTGCATGTTATTCAACTTTCTTATGTCCTTGTCTTTTAAGTATCTTGGGGTCAATGACAGGCCTCTGATTGCAGTTTCTATATAGTTAACTGAGGAGATAGTTTCCAAAAAAGACTGAGTTTTTTGTTTGATTTGGTCGGAGCTCATATATATCACTTGATCAGGAAATAAAAAGTTTTTTGGCAACTCAAAGTCATTACTGTGGATTAAATCAAACTTATTTAAATCATAATGTGTCATTACTTTTTTATTGCATTCTGAATGGTATAAAAGGCAATCTTGATAGCTTGAAGCAGATGAAATTAATCCATGATTTTGTAAAAAAATTAATCCTTCAAAATTATTGTCATCACAACCATCATTGGAAAGAGCTTTTTTAATTTGAAGCGTTAACTCTTTACCTGGATTGCAATAATCAATCCACAATGATTTAGGGAACATCTTTAGAAGAATGTCCTTGCCCTCATTTGAACATAAAAAGATATTAAGAAATATAGAATGAGAATGAATCACATAATCTCCAAGAATCGCATGAAACCCTGTTTCTATTGAGGGCCTTGCGCCATGAGTTAAGGAAAAATTGTTTATTGCATTACTATAAAGATCTTCAGACTCATTATGTGTGTCATGGTATTCATTTACTTTTTTGTAGTCTACTTTTGCTATTCCATGACTAATAGACATATCTTTCAGAGCAATACCAGAAGCCTTAACAAACATATAGTTTTTACCAGATTTTACAGAGGTATTTCCTCCTCCACCCTGAACATATTCAATATCTTTACCAACCTCATGTGACATGGAGATAAGATTATTTATGGAATTAATTTCTTTCATGCTCAGCCTCAGCAAATATTAAATAAACAATTATGAATATTATCACTCCAAAAGAATTAGATGGCCATGATGGGTTAGATATTCCTAACTCTTTGATACCTTCTATCAATTCTTCTGAAATCAACTGTAATTTATCACTTTCAATAGTCCCTTCAATGGATATTGACTGAGAGCTTTCATTTGTGAAGTTATGTAAGATTTTGATGCCAGGTTCTTCCTTAAACCTTATAAAGATATCGTCCAAAAAGAAAGAATTCGACGTTACTAGCTTATATGAAATATCATCGACGCCATTTACATTGGTCATAGTAGGCACAATGATAATGTGTGCAAATTTTAATTGGGATTGAATGTAACTCTCTGAATCTTTAGCGCGAAGCTCGATTTGTTTGATAACATCATTTTTGGATTTACCTCTACCTTCTATATCACGTGAAATTTTCCAGTCTAAATTAAGCTGGATAGAGGGATTTAAAAAAACTTTTAAATCAAATAGTCTTCTCTGTCGTTCAAGAAAAAATGGATGTAAGCCTTCGTAAAATATTAAATTTTTAGCTCTAACTGAAAGAGGCTTATCAAATTTTCCAGTGTTATGATTATACTTGCTTCTATAAATTGCTTCTCCATTCATTAAATTTTTTAGTACTTTAATTTCGTGATGCAGCCTATTTGCTCTTGGATCAAGATGGGTGTGGTCTAACCATTTTTGATTTCCTCTTTCCCATTTATGAAGATCATCCCCTTGGAGATGAATAGATTTATGTGAATTAAAAATCTTAACTAGCGCATTCGCCAATGTTGTTTTTCCTGAGCCAGAATTACCACCAATTCCCATTAAAAATGGGACAGAGGTAATTTTATCATGTGAATAACGATTAATGCCTCTATTATAAATCAAGTAGCAGTTTAAAATTAGGAGACTTTGAAGAAAGGTATATGAAAGATTGTGAACCAATGCTTCCTCCACACCAAAAAATATTAGAATGTTACTTTGAAATGAGGGGGGAAATAATGCATAAAGGTTTCCTTGCAACACTAGAAAATCATTACTACCTTGAAAAATAAAAAAAATAAAATAAGCTGCCTGAAGGGATGCAAGTAAAAAAAATCCACTGGAAGCCTTGACAAAAAAATACATCAAAAATGGTAAAAGCCAAAAATACCAACCCTGACTAGGAGTGGTAAAGACTAATAGGACACCTAATGAAAAGCCTAAAAACATGAGAAAGCTATCCTTATTTAAAGTTTTCATTGAGAACCCTTTTGATAAAATAGCAAAATAAGCAATCGGAAGGAGGTATAGACTTAATGACCCAAACTGAAGAGATGATAAAAGGAGCTGAGTTTGCTGCTGATTCTTAAACACTGCATCTATAAATGAGCTGTCATCAATGAACAGTATATTAATTAAAAGAAAGGTAAAAATTGTAATGATTAGAAATTTAATGATGGCAAAAGGCTTTAGCTTCTGAGACAGAAGAAATATTATTAATATTGGAATAACAGCAAAAATAACTGTTTTTGTTGCAATAGAAAAAGCTAAAAAAACTGATGAAATATTTAAAGAGTTTTTAAACAAGAAATATAAACTTACAAAGATTAATGCAATAGGAATAATATCAAGTTGGCCATGGATGTATGAGATATAGGTAAGTACAGGTGAAAACCAATAGATCAATATTAATTTCAATATATGCTTATGGTTTAGCAAAGATTTTAAAATAAAGAAAATACTTATATCAGCAATCAATAATGGGATTTTAAGAATTAACGATGAAAAAGCTATGCCTTGTCCTTCAAAGCCCAAGATAAGCTGAGGAATAGTTAGTATGTACAACATCAATGCTGGATATGGAAATATTTCTATTGTTTTGGTTGAAAACTCTTGATATGGATTAGAAAAATTTGAGTTAACGAAATACTCTACAAATGGAACAAAAAATTGAATTGTATAATCACTGGTGAAAGCATAAGAAATAAGTAATTTAAGTACTATTCCTGCTAGAAATAGACGCGTGCATATTCTTGATCCTAGATTAAGCCTTGAAATGTACTGCTTCAATTCCAAAAGTTTTAGCTCCATTAATATCCTTAGTAAGATTATCACCTATCATGACAACATCTTTCTTATTCAGATTCATTTTTTGAAGAGCTAAATTAAAGATTTTTTTATTAGGTTTTTCAGCGCCAGCTTCTTCAGAAGTTGCAATAAAGTTAACATAGTCGACGACACCCAATGCTTTTAGTTTTTGAATTTGTATGCGTGCCTGCATATCAGTAACAGCGCAAACTAAGATACGATGATCCATGCATTTTTTAAGAAAATTGCATGCCTGAGTATTAATTTTCATTTCAGAAATAAATTTTTTCCAATATATTTCTTCATACTTGTGTGCTGAATAGTATGATTTTTGAATACCATAATTTCTAAACAACCGATCAAAAGCAAATAATCTGGATCGACATGAGCCTTGAGGCTTCAATAATTCAGTAATTATTAATCTGGACTTGGTATATTCTGAGTAGAAATCTTCATAATTTAAATGAATATTAAATTCATTACTAAATACTGAAAAGCATTCAGTTACTGCTAATTTATGAGGCATTGCATATGAATAAAGGGTATCGTCTATATCTATCATAACTCCTTTGAAATCGGAGAAATTAAAACTATCTAAGGGGCTAGTCATAAGATGCATTCGTTTATGTTTAATTTTTTTGGATTAATCGGTTTGATCTAACCATTTATTTTAGTAGTTAAAGTATATCTTACGTAAATAATTTTTTTATTCCAAGTATAAAGCAACACGGTTACCTCTGGGTATTCAGCAATTATGATATTAACTGATTTAGACTTTCATAGATTGACTATGCTTGCCATGAGATCATCAACAATTTATATATTAGCTTAATAACTCTCCTGGTAAGAACTATATAGTATATTTCCATTAGCTATTATTGTGTCAAAGTCTGCATTGGAGCAGGAAGCCAAAATAGAGAAAGTAATAATGCATTGCAAAATTTTCATTATTTGATAATACAGGAATAGTTATATAACAATATTAATAATACTAAGGTCTGATTTTAATTTAGCTCTCTAATAGTTTGATGAGGCTAGAAGTATCCAATTCACCTTCTCCGAGAGCTGATAACTTTTTATAGTTTTGAAGAACAGATTTAGTAGAAGGCAATTTAATGCCTAGATCTTTGGAGTGATTTATAGCAATTTTGAGGTCTTTGATCATTAAATCTACTGCAAAGCCAAAATCGAATTTACCATTAACCATAGTTTTAAATCGATTATCCATCTGCCAGGATTGGGCAGCACCTCCAGAAATAGCATCAAGAACTTTGGCCATATTTAAATTAGATTTTTTTCCCAAAGCCACACCCTCAGATAAACCTTGGATGAGACTGCCAATACACAGCTGATTAACCATTTTAGTTAATTGACCATGGCCGCTTGGCCCGATATGAACAATGTTCTTTGCATATGAATCCATAAGATTATTAATTCTCAAAAGTTTTTTCTTAGGGCCACCTAGCATTATAGAAAGCACACCATTCGTGGCCCCGACCTCACCCCCACTTATAGGGGCATCAAAAAAGGATATCTTTTTATCAAGAATATTTTGATTTGTTGAGATAGTTAAAACTAAGTCTAGTGATGTTGTTGAATGATCAATAATAAAACCATTAGTTTTGATTGCTTTTAGTAGGCTGCTTTTAAGTATGACCGAGATAAGAGAGGCATCGTCCTTCAAGCATGTGATCACTCCATCAAATTTGATGGAGCAGTTATTTAACGAGACTAGTCGAGTTCCATTATATTTCTTGATCCATTTGTCCGAGACTGAAGATGTTCTATTAAAGATATAAAGATCAAGGTCAAGATTTTTAGATAGATGGCCAGCCATGGGAAAGCCCATGGTGCCTAATCCTGCAAATAAGTATTTTGGCTTAGATTTTTGCAAGCTGAGATTCCGCAGAGGATACATCGAGAGCACCACCCTCCTCCACATC
>Ga0115550_1003142_pt1 | contig 10898 bp, 9 predicted proteins | sample COGITO_mtgs_1005_FD_87177 | JGI IMG/M metagenome (GOLD analysis project Ga0115550, IMG submission 87177) | Pelagic marine microbial communities from North Sea - COGITO_mtgs_100511 | ecosystem: Environmental > Aquatic > Marine > Epipelagic | place: Germany:Helgoland, sampling site Kabeltonne... | reverse complement strand
CCAATGGCGCGTGTCATCCGCTGTGATCCGCCCATGCCGGGAATCACGCCTAGCTTGATTTCAGGCTGGCCGAAGGTTGCCGAGCGTGACGCAAAAATCATATCGCACATCATGGCAAGTTCGCATCCGCCGCCCAGAGCATAGCCGCCAACAGCGGCAATTTTTGGTGTCCGGAAGGCCGCAAACTGGTCCCAATCTGCAAATAAATCTGCATGATAATTATCCATATAGGATTTTTGCGCCATTTCAGGAATGTCAGCGCCAGCAGCAAAGGCTTTCTCATTTCCGGTGATAATAAAACAACCAATTTCAGGATCACGGTCAAGCGGTGCGAGTGTGTCAATCACCTCGCGGGTAAGCTGCTGGTTAATCGCGTTCAGCGCTTTCGGGCGGTTCAAGGTTATTTGAACAACTGCCCCAATGCGGGTTACGATAATAGTCTCAAGATTTGTGTGGCTCATAATGGTCTCTATTTTTTAGGTACGTGGTTTGGTCTCGAAGCGCGGCAGCATAGCTGAGAAATCGCGGCCTCTTCCGTCTTCTTCCTCAACAAACTGGATATATTCTGCCAAGGCGGCTGCCCCAAGCGGTGTTTCTGCATTAACAGCTTCTGCTGCCTGTTGCGATAAGCCCAAATCCTTGACCATCATTTCAGCTGCAAATCCCGGTTTATAATCATTATCTGCTGGACTGGTTGGCCCAATGCCTGGCGCAGGACAATAGGCGTTCATTGTCCAGCTATAGCCTGAAGACGTGCTCACAACATCGAACAGCTTTTGTCTGTCCAAGCCAAGCTTATCTGCTAGCGCGATACTTTCGCAAGTCACAATCATGGTAACGCCAAGTATCATATTATTGCAGATTTTTGCTGCCTGACCAGCCCCTGCATCACCGCAATGCACTGTTTTACTACCCATTATATCGAATAGGGGGGCTGCGCGTGCAAACCCATCATCACTTCCGCCTGCCATAAAGGTTAGTGTGCCAGCAGCAGCGCCAGTCGTGCCGCCCGATACTGGCGCATCGACCGCTACAATATCTGCTGCATTTGCGTCTGCTGCAACGTCGCGCGCAGAAATCACATCAACGGTTGAGCAGTCGATAAACAAGCATCCTGCTGCCATTGCGGGCAGAATTTCTGCGGCAACGCTTCTGAGGATAGCGCCGTTTGGCAGCATTGTTATAACACAATCTGCGCCGGTGACAGCGTCTGTTGCATGAGCCGCCATCTTAACCCCGTCCGGTGCGGCGGCATGAATATCAAATCCTATAACATCATGACCCGCAGTTACAAGATTGGCAGCCATCGGACCACCCATATTTCCCAGACCAATAAACCCGATTTTCATAGTTGTCTCTCCTTATGCAATCATGCTGGCTAGGTTCAAGCTGGCGCATCAAGAGGTGCCAGCATATGCGCAATAATATCATCACTGACATCATCGAATGTTTTATACTTCCAGTTAGGGGCGTGATCCTTATCAATCAGCATGGCGCGCACACCTTCCAGAAAATCTGCATCACTAAGCGAGCGCGCTGTAAACCTGAATTCATAATCAATCGCTGTTGCCATATCTGGTGATAGTCTGACAGCCCGTATTGATGTGATCGTTGAGAGCACAGATAAAGGTGACTGGCGGCTATAGGCTTGGTTTATTTCGGCTGCGAGCGGGGTTGTCTGATGCGCGATAGCGCGCACAACATCACGCGGATTTTCAGCACTGAACAGGCTGTTAATCTCATCACGTTTCGCAAATATCGGTGATAGATCATCCAACACAGGGCTTTCAAAATCAGCAATACAGTCAGGCGTGCCTGTTGCAATGAGCGCCTTAAGCAGGGCAGGCCATTTTTCCTGTAGGACAAAATAGTCAGCAAAGCCGGCAAAAATCGCATCGCCAGCTTTCATTCGTGCTCCAGTTGTACCAAGATATTCACCCAAATACCCCGGCGCCCGCGCAAGTAACATACTGCCGCCAACATCAGGCATCAGGCCGATAGCACATTCAGGCATGGCAAAGCGGCTGGTCTGCGATGTAATTCTGTGACTGCCATGACAAGACACACCAACACCGCCCCCCATGACATAGCCTTGCATCAATGCGATATAAGGTTTTGGATAGGCCTCTATCAGGGCATTAAGCCGGTATTCATCACGCCAGTAAGACCGGGCATAATCGTGATCGCCATCAACACCCCGGCGATAAAGTTCAGCAACATCACCGCCAGCACAAAAAGACTTCTCGCCTTCTGCTGTAATAACAATTTGAGTGATAGCCGCATCATCAGCCCACGATAATAGCGCTGCTTCCATCGCATCATTCATCTCGTAAGTGAGGGCGTTAAGGGCTTTGGGACGGTTCAGATGGATCCGACCTGTGCTGTTCTCAACAGTAATGATAATATCACTCATCTATCTCGTTCCGCTAATAATGTGCGGCTAATAATCACCCGCATAATTTCGTTGGTGCCTTCAAGAATCTGATGGACGCGCAAATCTCGAACAATCTTTTCAATACCGTAATCTGCCAGATAGCCGTAGCCGCCATGTATCTGAAGTGCTTCATTGGCAACATCAAAACTTACATCTGTTACATGACGTTTTGCCATCGCACAGGCGCGTGTTGCATCTGCTGTTTTATGATCAAGTTTCCATGCTGCCTGATGCAGGAAGGTGCGGGCAACCTCAAGATTTGTAAACATATCGGCTATCTTGAACTGGACGGATTGAAATTTATCGATAGACCGCCCAAATGCCTTGCGCTCGCTCGAATAGCTCAGCGCCTTTTCATAGGCTGCTTGCGCGCCGCCAAGAGCAGCGGCCGCAATATTAAGCCGTCCACCATCCAGCCCCATCATGGCATAGCTAAAGCCGTCACCTTCGCTGCCAAGCAGGTTTTCTGCTGGTGTTGAACAATTATCCATCATGACTTGGGCTGTTGGCTGGGCGCGCCACCCCATCTTGCGTTCCTGTGCCCCAAAAGAAAGGCCAGCTGCCTCTTTATCAACGATAATGGCTGAAATACCTTTGGGCGTTTCATCACCGGTGCGGCACATTACAATATATAAATCAGAATAGTCACCGCCTGAAATAAATGATTTCGTTCCGGTTAGCTCATAGCCCTCATTGGTGCGGACCGCCTTGGTACGCAATGCAGCAGCATCTGAGCCAGATTCAGGTTCGGTTAAACAATATGATCCAATTTTTTTCATCTGACATAAGTCAGCCAGGTATTTATCCTGCAGCGTCTCATTGCCGAAGGTGGCGACCATCCATGCAATCATATTGTGAATAGATAAAAAAGATGAAACTGACGGGCAGGAGATCGCAAGCGCCTCAAAAATAAGGGTTGCATCAAGACGGGTCAGGCCAGAACCGCCCTGTTCTTCTGGAACATAAATTGCCGCAAGACCTAGTTTTGCTGCCTCTTCCAGCATTTCACGAGGCATCTCTGCTGTCTCATCCCACTTATCGGCAAAGGGGGCTATATGTTCAGCGCCAAAATCACGGGCCATATCATAAATAGCTTGCTGTTCTTCAGAGAGCGCGAAATCCATATGTCTGCCGCCTTTCATAAATCTTATAAGTCGTTAACCAGCAACAAGGCCAATAAGCAGGTGCCATCATGCACCCATTTTCGGTCATTAACCGATATCCCGCTTATCATCGATAACAAGACCATCATTTGGCAGATCACCTGGCATGACAACCTCAACCTGACCTCTTAGCTTAAAAATATCCTGCACTGACCCCGTAAAGGTTTCAGGGCTTCCTTGTGATGCTTCAAGCTGTACCGTCATAATATCTGTTGACCCATCATGGGTAACAGTAACCCGTGCGCGCACAATCTCATCATGACGAGCAACAAGGGCTGCAACCTGTTCGGGGCGAACAAACATCCCCTTTATCTTGGTTGCCTGATCAGCTCGGCCGCGCCATCCAACAATACGTTTATTTGTGCGCCCGCACGGACTGGTGCCCGGTAAAATAGCTGACAGGTCACCCGTTGCAAAACGAATGAGCGGCGTTTCATGCGAGAATGTTGTCACAACAACTTCGCCAATCTGTCCGTCTTCTACAGGAATGCCAGTGCCGGGAACAACGATTTCAACGATAACACCTTCATCAACAATCATACCGTCCAGTGCGAGGCTTTCATAAGCAATATGTCCGACATCGGCTGTCCCATAGCATTGCCGGCAGGTGATGCCTCTCTCTTCATAGTCTTGACGGAGCGCCGGAAAGAGAGGGCCAGCTGATACACAAGCGCGCGTAACAGACGACAGGTCAAGCCCAAGCGCCTCACCCTTTTCTAAAATAGCTTTCAGATAATCTGGCGTGCCGGCATAGACCGTAACACCAAGATTAGCCATTGCTGTTGCTTGCATCTCTGTTTGGCCTGTTCCAGCGGGCACAACAACAGCGCCAACTGCGGCGGCGGCTGATTCAAACATCATGCCGGCAGGCGTAAAATGATAGGCAAAACAGTTCTGTACAATATCGCCTTTGCCAACACCAACAGCCGCTAATGCCCGCCCAAAACGCCACCAGTCAGTGCCGCGCATACCAGCTTCATAAATAGGCCCTGGAGACTGATAGATAGTATGCAGCGCATGGAAGGGAACACCGGCAAAGTTTCGCAACGGAAGCGTATCTTCTGCATTTGCAACCATATCTGATTTACGCACGATAGGCAGAGCAACAAGGTCAGCCTCTGTTGTGATAGCAGAGGCATCACAATCACGCAGACTATCCTTAAAATAACCGGTATTTGTCTGAGCGTGCGTGATAAGAGCTGGTAGGTCTCGTGATAAGTCTGCTGCGCGCTCGTCTGAGCTACGGGTTTCGCGCGTGTCGAAATACCCACCCATTAGCTGAGCCATCTTTTCCGGCGACGGTAAGAGCGCGTATCACGAAACGATTTGCGGCCCTCATCAGACATGCCGAGATAGAATTCCTTTACATCAGGGTTTTCACGTAGTTCAGCCGCAGGGCCATCCATCACAACCCGGCCACTTTCCAAAATATAGCCATAATGAGCATAACGTAGGGCTACATTGGTATTCTGTTCAGCCAGCAAGAAGGAGACACCTTCTTTTTCGTTCAGGGCTTCGACGATGCCAAAAATTTCTTCAACAAGTTGCGGTGCTAACCCCATGGAAGGTTCATCCAGCAACACTGTTTCAGGGCGTGACATCAGGGCGCGGCCAATCGCGCACATTTGCTGCTCACCGCCCGATGTGTAACCTGCCTGAGAGCGACGACGCTCGCGCAGACGAGGGAAATAATTATAAACCATCTCAAGGTCATTTGCGATCTCAGCGCGGCTGACAGAGCGGGTATAGCTTCCGGTCAGAAGATTTTCTTCGATGGTGAGGTGCTCAAAACAGTGCCGGCCTTCCATCACCTGAATAACACCGGACTTCACTAAGGCTGCAGGGTTAAGGTCAGCAATCGGATTGCCCCGATAAAGGATGCTACCTTTGGTGACTTCGCCACGCTCAGAATGAAGCAGGTTTGAAATAGCTTTCAAGGTTGTTGTTTTGCCAGCACCATTTCCGCCAAGCAATGCTGTAATACCGCCTTTTGGAACAGAAAGAGATACCCCCTTTAGCACCAGAATAACGTGATTATAGATAACTTCGATATTGTTTACATCGAGGAGCTTTTCAGGTTCTTGTGTCGAATCTAGCATATGAACAACGCGCCTTTTTTATAAGGTCAAATTCGTGAAAAAGGTAAATTGTGTGGCCCCTACCACATAGCAGGGGCCACACTAATGTTTGATGTTAGCTACACTGAGGCGCAATCTTGTTTTCTTTTGCGTATGCAGCTGAATCTTCTGCAATCAATGAACCAATAACTTCTGAATCGGTCTTGATAAAGTCAGAAATCAACGACCATTTCTGTGCTTTAGCATCCCACTGCTGAATAGCAGCTAGGCCTGGGCCACCATGGTTTTCACAGGAAACGCTGAAGCTTGGTGCAAAGTTTGGCAGACCAATAGCTGTCATCCGCGCTTCGTCGATAGAGAATTGTTCCATCGCATCACGCATATCACTTGGTGTGATGATTTGCTTGCCTGTCATTGACTGAGCCTGACGTGCTGCTTCTGTTGCAAGCATGGCTGCATAGATGCCACGGTTATACAGAACAGTTCCGGCTGATGAGCCGTCGCCAGCTGCTTTGCCTGCGTCAAAAACATACTTTTTCAGGTCAGCATAGATTGGGAAATCTGCACCAGTATTATGCATGGCAAGTGCTTTGTAGCCATGGGCAGCTTCGCCAGCTGGCAGAACATCACCTTCAGAACCTGACCACCATACGCCAATGAAGTTTTCCATTGGGAAACGGATGTTAGCAGCTTCTTGAATGGCTGTTGGGTTCATAACACCCCAACCCCACATTGTAACATAATCAGGCTTTTCACGACGGATTTGCAGCCACTGTGACTTCTGTTCCTGACCGGGGTGATCAACGGGCAGCAATGATAGCTCGAAACCATGCTTTTTTGCCAGCTCTTCAAGTGTCCGGATAGGCTCTTTACCATAAGCAGAGTTATGATAGACAAGGGCGACTTTTTTGCCTTTGATGTTGCCGTTATTGATATCCAACAAGTGGTTTACAACAGCAGATGCGCCAACCCAGTAGTTTGCTGGATAGTTAAAGATATGGCTGAATACATTGCCGTTTGCAGCAGATGTACGGCCATAGCCCATTGACAGGATCGGAATACCATCAGCTGTTGCCTTTGGGATCAGCTGATATGTGATACCTGTTGACATTGGCTGATATACAAGTGAGCCAAGGCCCTTTGTGTTCTCATAGCACTCAACGCCTTTTTCAGTGTTATACTGAGTTTCGCACTCAATATAGTTAATCTTCTCGCCGCCGATGCCGCCATCGCGCTCATTCAGCAGTGTCATGTAGTCGCCATAACCATCAGCATAGGGAATGCCGTTAACAGCATAGGCACCTGTACGATAGGTCAGGTTTGGAAAGGTTAGGTCTGCAAGTGCTGGACCAGCGATGGTCGCAGCGGCTACAGCGCCTAATAATATATTTCTGAACTTCATTTTTTCCTCCGTAAAGTTCACTCTTTAAAAAAGAGCTGGCGACAGAAACACCACGCGCCTGTCGCCGAGATTGACCTCCTAGTGCGGGAAAGGCCAGAGCCTCAGCTTTTCTTTTATTATGCGCCAAAGCATTGCGAACCCATGAGGTTCTACAATTAGGAAAAAGATGATGAGTGCGCCAACCACAAGAAATTCAAAATGGGCGGCAATATCCACTGCCCATCCAAGCTGACCAACCATCACATTTTTTAAGACAACCGGCATAAGCACTAAGAAAGCAGCGCCGGCAAGTGATCCAAAGATTGACCCAAGACCACCAATAATAATCATAAACAGGATAAGGAACGACTTCTGAATGCCAAAGACCTCGCCGACCTCAACCGCGCCGAGATAGACAGAAAATAGCAGAGCGCCAGCAATGCCGACATAAAAAGAGCTCACACCGAAGGCTGTCAGTTTCGCCATCAAAGGGTTCACACCAATAATTTCTGCAGCGATGTCCATATCACGAATGGCCATCCATTTCCGGCCAACCGAGCCGCGTGTCAGGTTGCGAGCAATTAATGCCATCACAACAAGGAAGCTTAGACAGACAAGATAGGCAACTTCTGGTGTCGCATTTGCCCCTGTTACTCTCAGCCCAAACAAGGTGCGTTCAGGCGCCGTAATCTGGCCAGATGCAGAGTAATTATAGAACCAGGCTACCTTGTTGAAGATCCAAACAAGGAAGAACTGCGCTGCTAGCGTAGCAACCGCCAGATAAAACCCCTTAATCCGTAAGCTTGGCAGGCCGAACATAATGCCCACCAGTGCCGTCACGCCGCCAGAAAGCATGATGCAGAAGATAATATTCAAATCTGGAAATCCGGTCATTAGCTTGTAACAGGCATAAGCGCCCACAGCCATAAATCCGCCCGAACCAAGTGATACCTGTCCGCAATAACCGGTGAGGATATTAAGCCCAATCGCAGCAATGCCGAAAATCAAAAACGGAAGCAGAATGGCATTTGCCCAGTAATCATTGATTAAGAAAGGGACAACAAAGAACGCAAACGCCAGAATAGCGTAGTAGCCATACCTATCCAGGCGGATAGGAAAGGTCTGCTGGTCTTTTTTGTAGGAGGGTTTGAATTCTCCAACTTCACGATACAGCATCTGTTACACCCTCTCGATGATTTTTTCGCCAAACAGGCCTTGCGGACGGAACACAAGGAACACGAGCGCAAGCATGTAGGCAAACCAGTTTTCGGTCGCACCGCCAAGCAGAGGCGCCCCGATTAAAAATTCAAACATTTTTTCACCGACACCAATAATAAGGCCGCCAATAATAGCGCCCGGAATAGAGGTGAAGCCACCAAGCATCAGAACAGGAAGAGCTTTCAGGGCAATCAGTGATAGCGAGAATTGTACGCCTGATTTAGAGCCCCACATGATACCCGCAACAAGCGCAACAAAGCCGGCAATACACCAGACAATCACCCAGATTCGTCGTAATGAAATGCCAACGGACAGCGCTGCCTGATGGTCATCGGCAACCGCCCGCAATGCACGGCCTGTCTTGGTATATTGTGAAAACATAACAAGCCCAGTCACCAGAATGATGGCAATCACTGTTGCGTAGATATCTAGCGTATCCAGATAGAAGCCGTAGAAATCTTCGCCGCCGAGAAAGGCTGTGCTCTCTTCAATCCAGAGATTACCGCCCTGTGGAATGCCGATATCAAGCTTTTTAACATTCGAGCCCCACATCAAATCGCCAAAGCCTTCCATGAAGTAGGCGAGCCCAATCGTTGCCATAAACAGAATGATAGGTTCTTGATTAACCAGATGTTTAAGAACCAGCTTTTCAACCAGTATGGCAAAGATAATCATCACCAGAAGCGCAAATAAAATCGCTAAGAAAGCCGGCATATGCCAGCCAAAATGATGAATGTCAGTGCCAAAAATAGCATTGATCAAATGCGAGAATGGTATTTGCCCATTCTGAAAGCCAACAAGGGTGAGAGCTGCAAACAGCGCCATCACACCTTGCGCATAGTTAAAAATACCGGACGCTTTAAAAATAAGCACAAAGCCAAGCGCGACAAGTGAATACATCACTCCTGCCATAAGCCCGTTCACGAAGACTTCCATGCCATAGAAAAAGGCTGCTGATTCCATTATGCGTCCCCTTTATCGAACTGTGTCACATCAAACATGTTATTAGTCATGAGAGACCCCCAGATAAGCATCGATAACAGCTTGGTTATTGCGGACTTCAGCAGGTGTACCATCACCAATTTTCTTGCCGTAATCCATCACAACGACCCGGTCAGCAATATCCATCACAACGCCCATATCATGTTCAATCAGCGCGATGGTTGTGCCAAATTCGTCATTCACATCCAGAATGAAGCGGGACATATCTTTTTTTTCTTCTACATTCATGCCGGCCATTGGCTCATCTAGCAGAAGCAATGATGGTTCAGCCGCCAGAGCGCGGCCTAATTCAACGCGCTTCTGAAGTCCGTAGGGCAGGCGGCCAACAGGCGTTTTGCGGATTGTTTGAATTTCAAGAAAATCAATAATCCGTTCAACAAAAGCGCGGTTTTCAACTTCTTCGCGCTCTGCTTTGCCTGACCAGATAATCTGCTCAAGCATACCTGTTTTCATATGTGTAAGGCGGCCAGTCATAATATTATCCAGCGTTGTCATGCCTTTAAACAGCGCGATGTTCTGGAATGTACGGGCAATACCCTGATAGGCGATTTCATAGGGTTTCATTGGCTTGCGCACTTCACCCTTATAAAGGATTTCACCTTCTTGAGGATGGTAAAACCCGTTAATGACATTCAGCATTGATGATTTGCCGGCACCGTTAGGCCCGATAATCGCTCTGATTTCGCCTTCGCGGATATCAAAGGATATATCATGAATTGCTGTTACACCGCCGAACCGCAGGGTAATATTGCGCATTTCCATAACGCTGGGGCCAATCGTGCGCCCATCAGGTGTCTGATAGCTTTCCGTAGCTGTCATGCTGCTTTTCCTTTTTGCGCGACAGGTGTCACATCTGCAATGGCAAGCGTTGCCGAGATAGAGCCCTTTGCCCCATCTTCATAGGTTACTTCAGTTTCGGTGAAGATTTCCGAAGAACCATTATATAAAGCAGTCAGCAAGTCATGGAACTTATCTTCGATGACACGGCGGCGGACTTTTCTGGTGCGGGTTAGCTCGCCATCATCTGCATCCAGCTCTTTATGCAGGATAAGGAACCGGTGAACTTGGCACCCTGATAACATTTCATCATCTGCCAGACTGATATTGACCTCATCAATATGGCGAGCGATCATCTCATAGACGCGTTCATGGCCCGCAAGTTCCTGATAGGATGAATAGGCAACGTTATTTCGTTCTGCCCAGTTCCCAACAGCTTGCAAATCAATATTAATAAAGGCTGTACAGAAGTCACGATCTGCGCCGAAGACAACACATTCCAGAATATTCGGGAAGAATTTGAGCTTGTTTTCAACATATTTCGGAGCGAACAGGCTGCCACTCTTCATCTTGCCAACATCCTTGGCCCGGTCAATGATCCGCAAATGCCCTGTATCTGCTTCAATAAAGCCGGCATCTCCGGTAGCAACCCAGCCCTCAGCATCCTTGGTTTCAGCGGTGCTTTTGTCGTTTTTATAATATTTTACAAAGGTGCCGGGTGACCGGTAGAACACTTCACCATTATCAGCAATTTTGAGCTCAACCCCAGGTGAGGGCACGCCAACTGTATCGGAGCGAACCTGCCCGTCAGGCTGTTGTGTAATAAATACGCTTGCTTCTGTCTG
>Ga0115550_1003138_pt1 | contig 10909 bp, 10 predicted proteins | sample COGITO_mtgs_1005_FD_87177 | JGI IMG/M metagenome (GOLD analysis project Ga0115550, IMG submission 87177) | Pelagic marine microbial communities from North Sea - COGITO_mtgs_100511 | ecosystem: Environmental > Aquatic > Marine > Epipelagic | place: Germany:Helgoland, sampling site Kabeltonne... | reverse complement strand
TGTTGTTCTACGAAACGCAAATGTAAAGTACTGTGTTCCTGTGTCGCCGCTTCTGTCTGGGCCTGCTGGTAAGTAACCTGTGCTGTAATCTGTTACATCATACTTGAGTACACCCAGTCTAATGGTTGCTTCTTTGGTTCCTGCAACACCTGGATCTGCACTTTCTGTGTATACACTGTTTGTGTAAAAGTTTGTTGCACTGTTGTAACTTGGTGTATCTGTAGTTGCTGCACTGAAATCAAAAATGCGTACACCATCATCGTCAAAGCCTGCACCTAAACTATCACTTACTACAATAGCAATCTCACTGATGCCACTTTGTGCTGCTGTGTGTACTTGTAGTTTAGTAGGCAGTTCTGTGTAGCTACTAATACCATTTACATTTCTTGCTCTTGCTTTGATAGTTTCAACTGTGCGTACACTACTGGTTGTAATCGGAACACTTAAATCGCCAATAGCATAAGCACTGCTTGTGCCAACATTTATTGTTGGTATACCGCCTGATAACATTGTGACTGCACCATCAATATCACTGTAACTATAGTCATTTGCATTACTTGCTGCACTACTTGTGCTTTCATAGTTTGTGCCACTGTCAACTTCAACAATGTTTGACTGGTTTGTGTATGCTTGTCCAACAAGATCATTGATGGTCATGCTAGTAATACTTACACTAGGACTGCCGCTGTTGTAGTAAGGAATACCACTAACATATCTAAATGTTCCATTTGTTTCTGCGCTTAGTGAGCCAACTGTGCCAAATGTAGGTGTTGCAGTTAAATCATCTTTAAGCACATGAACATAGTTTGTATTGCCTGTTGCATCATGTGTAATTCTTTGCGCACTTAGTCCTGTACTATATCCACTCAGTGCTTTTGTAATCTTTGCGCTTGAAACCAAATATAGTCTCTGTGGGTAGCTGCTATGCACTGTGTCATAGTCTACATTGCTAGTTACAACAAGACTTGTAAATGTTCCTGTTTCGCCTTCAGCCGCAGTAAATGTTTTTGTGCCGTCATTGCTTGCATTAATTTCTGCAGCAAGTGTACCGCTTGCACCATCGTAGAAGTTGCTTGCTGTGCTTGTATCAATAGTACCACTGGTATAACGTCTTGCTGTTGTTGTACTTAAATCTGCACCTGCAGACAGTGCAGTTGCGCTGCCTGTATTGTCTGTAAATCCACTTGCTAATCTTGGAAGTGTGCCTTGTGTACTGTCGCTTAGTGTAATGGTTTTTGCACTTAGACTTGCAGGAGCGCCGGGTGTTGCTTTTAGGTTAAATGTAATACTTGAGTCTACATCTGTTTGCGCAGTAATATCTGGTGTACCATTTGCTGTAAATGATACATTGTAGTTTGCTGTGCCTTCACCTGCATAGTCGTGATCAAGTGTTGCGCCAATGCTACCTGCACTACTACCATCTTCTGTAACTGTATCATTGCTGCTTGAATCATCCCAGTCATAAACATAATCATCTGCGTTTTGACTTGTGTTTGTCATACGCACAATAGCACGGTTCACACTGTCCAAGTCAGTAAAGTCATAGATTGTATATTGGTCATCACTGCTACCAGTGTTTACTGTAACTGCGGCACCAGCAATATTTGCTCTAACATCTGGCTCAACGTGTACAGTAAAATCACTGCTAATAAATGGACTACTTGTATGGTTACTGATAACACGCAAGTTTCCTGTGTAATCCTGTGCAATACCATTTGCTTGGTCACTGCTACTCAATGTAAATGTATGACTGATAGTTCCACCAGTGTCGCCTGCTGCGCCACTGCCTACGTTAACTGTGTTGTTACTTGTGCCATCGCCCCACTGGTATTGATACTGTAGCCCGTATGTACTATAACTGCCAATAGTGTTTTCTGTGTTATTTGTAAATGTAACAACATGCCCACTGGTGCCTTCTTCATTTACGCCACTGTTGTCATCCAGTGCCACAGTTGGTGTATGTGTGTCATATAGTTTATATGTGTTTGTAGTGTTAGTTGGTATTACTGCGGGATCTGCAGTATCCATTGTATCCAATGTTAAACGCACTGTGAAACTTTGCTCTGTTTCGGTTGCTGTATCAAACGTGTGTGCTAGTCTGCCGCCACCTGATCCACCGGTTGCACTGTCACTGGAAATAACATCGTCGCTTTGTGTATCACCCCAATCCCAGGTAAACTGCACAGTGGCGCCAGCAATGTCACTGTTGGTTGTGTTATTTTGGAAATACACAGTATCGCCATCATCCCAGGTTGTGATAGGTGAACCACCACTGCTTGCGGCATATGCTGCAAAACTTACAACAGGGTTTGGACTGTAAACAGAAATATAATCTGTTCTTGTAAATGTAGCACTACTGCCTGTGCCACTACCACTGGTATTACTTGCTGTTACTGTAATACTGTGTGGGCTATCTGCATAGTTTGAATAGACGTGAGTAGGGGATGTGCTGGAAGTTGTTGTGTTACTGGTGCCGTCTCCCCAATCTATAACATATTGGTCAGCATTACCAACTGCACTTATTGATAGTGTAGCAGTAAATCCACTGCCTGCGGATGTAACATCACTTGTAAAGGTTACACTTTTTACATATGTGTTGTTACGAATATTTTCTGTAACTTCGTTTAAATCGTCAATAGCATCAGTAACTTTAGTGCTGGTTGTCCATCCTAGATAGGTTCCACTGGTAGTTAAACTACCATCAGTGGGAGTGCCTAATATGACATCCATACCTGATGATACAGCACCGCTACTAATTTGTGCATCAACATATGCTTTAATTGCTTGCTGTGTTGACAATGCACTGGCATCGTCACTGGACATATCGTCTTCGTCTAAGATTTTATTAGCGGTAACGCCGGTAGAAAAACCCAGTGTGCTATCTAATGTAGCAGCGCCAGTAACTTTTGCTGTTCCGTCAACAGTGAGTAAATGTGTAGGGGATGCTGTTCCAACACCAATTCTTCCAGTGGCATAATCAACAACCAAGGTATTGGTATTAAACGCAAGATTGCTATCTCGTTCTAGATTTGCTTTTAAGGCTTTGCCGCCTATACGACTTATAGCCATATTTGATGCTCTCCGTTCGCTATCTTGCGTTCACCTACTAACATCCGAGGTGACAGGGTTTGTCCTTGCTTTAACAGCAATTACATTTATTTATACTAGGAAGTGGCTGCAGTACTGTCTAGACCGTGAATTACTGTAATAGTTTCACTGCCGCCCGGAGGACTAGTAAAGGTTAATGTTGTTCCAGATACTGTGTATGCGCTTGCTGGATTTTGGAAAACGTTTCCAACAGCAACAATAATACGCTGTCCTTCGTTCCCAGTAACACTTGTACTCATAGTAAATGCCAGTGTTGAGCCATCGCCAGTAAAACTGTCCTGTGTGATACTGGTTGTTCCTTCTGCAGCAACAGTTAAAAATGCTGCGCCGTCAAAAACTTCTAGTTTGTTTGCATCTGTATTGAATCTAAAATCGCCTTGTGAAGGCGTTGTGCTACGATCTGCAGTGCCGCCAACTGGAATACCAATTGATTCTGCAGCGTGATTGACTGCTCTAGGATTTTTTATATATCTTCCCATTAGATGCTCACGTAACTAATTGTCATTACTGTTACACTACCAGTATCATCTTTTGCAGCAATAAAATCACCATTGCCCAAAACAAGTTTTTCTGTGTCAATAATATAAGTGTCTGTTGCTGCTACCGAAACTGTTTTATATGCAATAGTGCTATCACTTGCTGTTCCGCCATTTGGAACAACACATAAGTCAAATACGATAGCACCGGCACTTGTGTTACAGATATGAATAGTTGTTACTACACTTTCGCCGCTGCTTGTATATTGTGTTACATAACCTGTGGTTAATGTTGCTTGTGTTAAAGCCATGTTCTATTCCTTTAAAAAATTAATCCAAATACGAGGGCTTTTCTTTTACTAACTAGTTCGCCAGTTGTGCTACCATCTACAAAATGCACACCTGTACCGCCGCCTGTTGTTGCTGCTGCGTATACTATTGTGCTATTCGTAACTGCGCTCGGGGCACTTTGATCATTAAGTCTAATGCCACTATCAACAACAACATTACCTGTACCACTGGGAATAATGTTAATATCCTGGTTGGTGTTTGCACTTGTAATATTAAAGCCATTAATGTCTAAATCACCACCAAGTTGCGGTGTTGTATCTTCTACAACGTTTTCAAGCCCACTGCCACCAGCTGTTGTACTAACAGTGACGAACGTAGAACCACCATCATAGCTAATTTTCCATCTATCATCATTTTCATCAAACACAAACCAACTGTTGGCCACTGATCCACGCTCAACTTCAATACCAGCGTATTGACCAGTAACACCAGCCCCTGCTTCGCCCTCATTGAGCACAATCTGACGATCTTTTATAGTACTATTAGTGGTACTAATTGAAGTTTGTGTACCGTTAACAGTTAAGTTGCCAGTAATTTGTGTATCTGATAAAACAATGAAATCGCCGGTTGGATCTACTGTTAGACTTCCAGTTACTCGTTGTGTTTTGCTCATAAGTTAATCCATTAAACTGTGTTTTATATATTTAGCATAAATCTAAAGCCAGCGATATCCATTACTTGAAAATTAGGCAATGTTAGCCAACTTGCAGGGGTAAATCCTGATAGTGGATTAACATGAATGACCCGTTGATTTTTATACTTTTGTATAATCTCAGATATTTGTTTAATCCAGTTTTCTGGATTCATTTTTAATGCTGAACTGTTAACATAATGTGGAGTATCTGCATATATATTGTTAACATATTGATCTTGACTTACTAAATCAAACCCAATTAAAAACAAATAAGGGAATCCATGATCAGCAGCCAGCGCCAACCCATTGGGTCCACTGCTAAACCCAGTGTATTCAGGATTTAACGCTCTGGCACCACTGCCAGGAATAATATTACTCTCACGAGTATAATGAACGTTTTTCTGACTATACCCACTCTCTTGTATTTCACGAGCCATGCCAGTGTCAGTACTCACCAAGACATCCGGAGTAAATTCCTGATAAACACGATTACAAGCATACACTGGACCCCGAGACTGTAAGTCTTGAGGATTAAAGCACAGACGTGTTTCACCGTTACCTAATATAAATGCAAATTCTGACATGATACTCACAAAAAAACCACAGTAATTATTATACTGTGGTTTAATTGTTGTGTCAACAATAAATTATGCTGTTACAATCTGGAATCTGCCTGGCTGATTTACATCGCCGACGGCATATGTGCCTGTGTTGATCGCAACTGCTGATGTTTGATCATCAACCCACTGTACACGATTGCCGACAGCAACCTGTGAACCTGTGCCTAATGCACCAATTTCAATCCAGTTAGGACCAACGCGACTTACCAAGTAAGTACCGCCTGCACTGTCTGTTGCTGTTAGCGAACATTCGCCTGCTGCAAGTGAACCACTTGCTTTAGCTACTAGTGTAAGTGTTTCTGTGCCGTCTGAAGTTGTTAGACGAAAACGGCGTGTGCCTTTTTGTACAACAACACTACTGTTGTTTGCACTGCCGCCTGTTACAAAACCAATCATCTGGATCTGCTGGCCTGCTGCTGATTGTGCGCCAATGACGCCCGATTTTGCATTACCGTCTACGGTTTCTGCTGTTCTTAGTGGTCTACCCATTTGTTTTCTCCTTTGTGAGTTTAAGACGTTCTAGGTCTACGAGGTGGTGCCCCATAAATCAGTCTTTGCTGATATTGTATTTATTGTATCAGTCTTAACGAATCGTTAATCCATATTCCTTATTATTATCATATTCTTGTTGAGAAATCTTATCGCCTGCTTTAAATTCAGTAAGCCCAGGGTCATCAACTGTATGGGGTCTAGGAATTATATTTCCTGATATTATTTCTTCAAATTTTTGTTTGGAAACATCCTCAAATGTAATTACCCAGGTCTTGAGTATTTTAACTTGCTCTCCTAATTTAATATTATATAAATCAGTTTTTGGGCCTACCTCTGCATCACTTACACCTTTAAAAAGTATCGAATCATAACCACTATCATAAATTAACTTCAATTGTTTTTGGGTTTCCTCGCCTGGTATAATATCTTTATTTAAAAAAACTCGACCTAGGTCGGCAGTGCAAACATACATATACTTTGTTACGTTGGGAAGGTAACCTTTCCAACCAGCATGCCACGATGCTGTCATTGGGTCTGCAGAAAACCAACTACGATTATTAAATTTAGAAAACTTGTCAATTGATCCGTGAAATAACAAAGGACCTGGCCCGGGATTTTTAACATTTTTTAAATTTAGTTTATTAAAGACTTTTGGAATTGTAATTCTTTCATCTCTTAGAACTCTACCTCCAATAATCATGGCTCCACTTTTATCCGGAGCGAAGATTACCCTTACTGCTTCTACTGGTGTTAATGCTTCTAATAATTCTGAAATTCTCATACTGTATTTATTGGGTTTTACAGTTGTCTCCGTGCCATCTAGCGTAGGTATTTACTGCACTTGTTTTGCCACAATGTGGACATTCTTTAGTAGGTCTTTTCTTGCCCCTTTGACTAGCGGCTCGTTTCTCGATTGTTTCAGCACTATACTTTCTACCCTTGGCTGCTTCTGAGATTTTACGCCGTGTTTCTTCTGAATGGGGTTTTCCGTACATATTGTTAAGATCACCAACCTGTGTGCCTTTTTTAGTTTCACTTATTTTTCTCTTTGTTTCTTCGTCCCTGGGCTTGCCTAAACGACTTTGGCGTATCTTTTCTCTTGCTTCTTCTGACATAGGTGGTCTATTTTGTTGATATTCTTTCATTCTATCTATAGTTTCCTCTGAATGCTTTTTTCCATACATACCATTGCGCTCGCCTGTCATTGCCCAACTTTTCATATCGCTATGTTTTTGTTTTAGTTGTTCGTATAGTCTGGCGTTTACTTTGTATCGTTCCTGATTATCGTTCTCTGCCCACATCATAAATCCAAGTGCGTTTATCATACTCCATTGTTTGCGTTTACCTTTAACCATCTTCGTTAATAACCAATGGCACAGGAAATGTTCCCTGGGTGTAAGCACCACTAGGTTATCAGGGGTGTCCGGGCCACCCAAACTTCGTGGTATAATGTGATGTGTTTCTGTGTAGCCATCTAATATGCGTTGACTTGCTCTATTAACGATGCTATTATATGTGTTAGTATATTTGTTGTTTAAATACATTGCTGATACTCCCTTTTAGTATTAGAGTAGTTGGAAGTTGTCCCTTCGTGAACTACACTTTTATTTATCATTTAAGTTGAACTTAGCAATATAAACGAAGTCAAGAAAAAGGGGAAGTATTTCTACTTCCCCAATCTCTATAGATCGTCTAAGATCAATTACAAGGTAGTTATTAGCTAAAGCTAATGCCTGCCATGGTAATTTCGCCAAGGTAGTCACCAGCGTTGCCTAACGAAGATGCCGTATTTGACAATTCCACATATCCGTACCTTGTCATAAAGCTGACAACTGGCTCGAATGTAGATGGATCAAGTACTGTACCTGAGCTCATTAGTGGGATGTATGGGCAATAGAATGCCGCTGCATCTGTTTCACTGTTACCCTTGTAACCAACTAGTACTGGTGTTAAGTCTGCTGCATATGAATCAACATAAACCTTCATTGCACCATTGAGTGTACCAACGAACTTAGTGTTTGTTGGTGCTTCAAAAGTACCTTCAGTTGTACGTGCAAATGCGCTTGTTGAAGCACTCTGAAGAACTGTAAGAGCTTCAGGTGAAACAACTGCCCAGTTACCAGCACCACGACGTGTGCGCTGTGCAATCTTGTTTGCTGTACGGTTGATTAGAACTGCAAGAGCTGCATGCTCATCACCAACATAAGTTGCTGTACCGGACACTGCTGCCTGGTTGTATGCTTCTTCTGTTGCTGCGAGTGAACGAAGTGAACCAAGAACTTCTTGGTCGATTTCAGCAGTAATCTCTTGTGCCAAAGCGGCCATGATTTCTGCTTCAACATCGATACCGTGCATTGACTGTGCGTCTTGAGCGGCTTCAAATGTCCAACGAGCTTGTAGCTTACGTGTTTTTGCTTCAACAGGCTGCTTTAGGATTTGGATGGAAATATTGTTTCCGCCAGTGCCTTCTTTAGCAGATGTTACGTCAGCTTTACCAGTAGATGCACTACCGGAATATGCTGTAGCAATTTTGAATGGGCTAAGTGCTTCATCACCAGCTGTTGTGTCTGTGTCGAAAGGTGAACTCGCTGTGGAGTTTACACTGTCTGCATAACGAACACGTAGTGTGTGAATCTGGCTAACTGGGCCCTGCATTGGTTGAACACCAACGATTTCGTTGGCGATAACTGTTGGCATAACACGACGGATAACAGGTAAAATTACTCTGTTTAGTGTTGCCATGTTACCTGAAGTTGTAGCACCGGATGTTGCTGCTTCAGATAGATAACTGCGTGTGTTCTCAAGAACAACGCTCATTGCGCTGCGGCGGCTGCCTTCTAGACCTTCTAGAAGAGCTTCTTTTGTTGCGCCCCAACGGCCTTCTAATAGTACGTCTGACATTTTATTGTCTCCTCTAGTACGTTTATTTTAAGCCTGCCAATTTACGAAGTTCAACAACATTATCGTCGTGTGCGTCCGTAACTTGGTGTTTTACTTCTTTGTCACCAGTAACTACTTTACGGCTCTCTGCAACCATCTGCTTTTCAGCTCGTGGTGCGGCTTTGCCGTCTAATACTACTGGAAGATAACGATCGTATGCAGCTTGTAGTTTGCTGGTCTGAACGCTTTCTAGAAGGTCGCGCATTACTGCGCTTTTGTCTTTGTTAAGTGGTTTTAAAAGACTGTTCATAACCTCTGAGCGTTTTGTTGACTCAGTGATCATAGAAATTTCTTTTGTTTTACTCTCAACTAATTGATTTTTTTCTGCAATAGCAACTTCTGCTTCTGCTAATGCAGTTTCTGTTGACTCAATGATCTTCTTGAGATCTTTGATTTCTTGATTTTCATTGAGATGACTTGCACTAAATTCCGCTGCAACTGCTTCAAAAATTCTACGGCCAAAGTTATTTTCTCCGGCTGTTTGAATGTCTTCACGCAATTGAGTGATTTCAGCATTTAAATGTTTGGATACTGTTTCCTTAACTAACTTAGCAGATGTTTCTACAAAGTTATGCTTGAGTGTCTTAAACTGCTCACGTGCTTCTTTAACTAGTCGAACTTTAGTTTCAACAACATCTTGACGATCCTGTTGGAAATCTGAAATTTCTTCTGCTAATTGATGTGTGATAAACTGCTCTAGTTTAGCAACATGCTCGTTTTGAGCTTGTCTGTCAGCATTGAGTTCATTGATCTCTTCTGCTAACTGTGTAACCAAGAACTTGTCAAAATTTTCTGTAACACTCTGCATTTTACCGACAAATTTTGCACGGTCTTCTGAAAGTTGTTTCTTCTCTTCTGCAAATTCAGCTAGTTCAGCTGTTAAGTTTTCTGTAACCATACGATCTAAAGCTTCAACCATAACGGACTTGTCATGCTCATAGCGTTGAGCAAATTCCTCACGGAGTTCTGCTCTGACCTGTTCTTTTGCTTCTGTTAACTTTGAACCCCATGCCTCTTCAATTTGAGTACGGGTTTCTTCGTTGATCAGGTCACTATCTAATAATGGTTTGATAGCATCTAGCATTTTGGTCTCCTAGATCTTAAGATCCTTGATAAGACGCATTACTTCGTCTTTCAAGTATTTTTGTACTTTAGCATTGCCACTTGCTTCTTTGGCCATTTCAAGTACAGTGTGCCCATTGCGCATATTAAGCAATCCTTCATAAATTGCTTTAGGATATGCGTTTGGAGCACTTGGTTGTGCCACAACATCTACTGTGACAATCTCGAAACCTGCAACGTTTCCTGTAGATTCATTGACTTCGCCACTGCCTCTACTGCTTACGCCCAGTTTAACTCCACTTTCCAACATGGTCTTAACTAATTGACCCATTGGAGTAGGTAATATCTTTAATTTTCCAAAGCCGTTTGGGCCGTCCATCCACATGCTTTCTATCATGTGACTGACACGATCTAAATTAATTTTTAAATCATCTGGATGATCAACTTCGCCTAGCACACTATTGCCAACTGAAATTTGATCATTGAGCTGCTTAACGGCATTGGAAATTTCAGTAACAGGGTAAACACGCTGGTTTGCGTTTTTTACCCCGCCCTGAATACAAATGCCTTTCATATAGAGATCCTTGCCTTCGTTGGCAGACTCTGTTACGATTCCCGCTTGATCGAATGTAAGGGTTTCTCTAAGATAGTTCATATACGATTCCTATCTTACGCTTTCTTTAAGTCTGACTTAGCGCCAGGCTTGTTGCCGTTGCCAGCATCTTCAACTTTAGCTGTAACTTTTGCAGCACCTGTTTCAGCAGCTGAGCTACCTGTAGATGTTGCTTTAGCACCATTAGCGTTCATTGGATTCTTTTTAGCAACTGGGCTAGAATGCTTCTCTGAAGTGTTTGACGGAGCAGCTACTTTTTCTTTGTACTCGCGAACAAAAGTTTCTTCCATGTCATCTTCTTCAGCTTCGTCTTCTTCGTCTTCTTCAGGTTCCATATCCATTTCCATGTCATCCATTTCTGGCTCCATATCCATGTCCATGTCGTCTTCTTCGCCTTCTTCACCAGCCATCATTTTCTCAAATTCTGCTTTGAGTTCGTCAAGTGCGTCTTCAAGATCAACAACACGGTCTTCCATCTCTTCTTCTTCGCCTTCATCTTCAAGAGCAAGACCTTCTTCGTCTGCGCTGATGTCGTCGATAAACTCTTCAGCAGCATCGCCGCCTAGTTCTTCGTCAAAATCACTCTCTTCAAGTTCTTCGTCTTCTTCAGTTT
>Ga0115550_1003132_pt1 | contig 10917 bp, 5 predicted proteins | sample COGITO_mtgs_1005_FD_87177 | JGI IMG/M metagenome (GOLD analysis project Ga0115550, IMG submission 87177) | Pelagic marine microbial communities from North Sea - COGITO_mtgs_100511 | ecosystem: Environmental > Aquatic > Marine > Epipelagic | place: Germany:Helgoland, sampling site Kabeltonne... | reverse complement strand
TAAGCAGACCTACCGCCGCCTGCACAATGTCACGCTGAACACGCCAGACGGCACCACGCAGATCGACCACGTATTCCTCTCGCCCTACGGCATCTTCGTGCTGGAAACGAAGAACATGAGCGGTTGGATCTTCGGCAGCGAAAAGCAGGCGCAGTGGACGCAGAAGCTCTACAAACGCACCTTCAAATTCCAGAACCCGCTGCGGCAGAACTACAAACACCTCAAAGCCCTGGAAGCCACCCTTGGCGTAAACCCCGAGCACCTGCACTCGGTCATTACCTTCATCGGCGGCAGCACCTTTAAAACCGAAGTGCCGGCCAACGTCACCCAGGGCATTGGCTTTATCCGCTATATCAAATCATTCCAACAGCCGCTATTCAGCGAGGCTGAAGTCGACGCCATGCTGCAAGCCCTGAAAACAGACCGCCGCGCGCCAACTCGCGCCACTCACCGCGAGCATGTGCAAAACCTTAAGCGCCGTAGCGATCCAACAGCCGAGCGGCAGTGTCCGAAATGTGGCAGTGCGCTGCTGATTCGGACTGTGAAGTCGGGGGCAAAAGCGGGGCAGCAGTTTTGGGGCTGCTCGGGGTTTCCCAAGTGCAGAACCATGCAGAGTATTTAGAGGATGGGCGAAAGAATTAACTGGGGGCTGCCCCCTAATACTCTCGGGTAATGCCTTCCTGCCCAGGTCGGAGCCGACAAAAATGACTGATGCTCAAGAATGCTAACGCGAACGTGAGCTTCGTAGGGGGAGTCCATATATGGATGAAGACGAAATACGGCGCGACAGATGGAGGTTCCAACCGTTTGAATTTGCCGATGCTCTGCCGATATGATCAACGAAAGCGGTGAACGACTCGTCGAATTGTGCATCGTTTTATCCGACGAATCGTGGGTACTTCAATGTTCATTTGCTGATCAATCTGTATAATGCGCAGCCGTTTCGATGCAGGTTTCGATGCTCGCAACGCACGCTACCGACAGAGCGATTCCTTTTTTATGCTGTCGTGAAGCTTGATGCATTCCGCATCGTTTCGTTTTGCATTGACTATCGCTTCTGCTACCTTCAATGAAAATGTGCACGTTCTTGAGAGACGCCATGAGCCTGAAAGCACTGATTGACCTTGCCAACCGCCAAACTGTTGAAGACTCGCCCGCTCGCGACCGTCGGAACCAGGAAAGCTATGCGCGCGTTAAACAGTACGGTAAAGAGGTTGAGCAACGCATTGCCACCAAAGCCGTGAGCCAGGAGCTGCTGGCAAGAGCCTGCAGCCTTTAATCCCCCTCTTTAAGGAAGGAAGCAGCCGTCACGGCTGCTTTTTTTATGTCCATGATTTCATATCTCGTATCTTCGTTCGAAAAGCAGACGATCACCAATCTCGTCAGGGAATGCTTTGGTTATGATTTCCCCGACATTTTCGAAAAAGCTCAGGTCGATTACATTTTCAATTACCTGAACAACCTCCCAAACAGAAAAAAAGCCAAGTCAGTTCTGCTGGAGTACAACTACGTAGACAAGGACTATCTGGAAGACTTCTCGCGTTACTACGTGAAGCGTTTCGGCAACGATGGCCACAAGTGTGCACGTCTGCATTTCTTCAGTCGCGAGGTCGATCATCGGTATGTCACGAAGATTCTGGAGGGAGGAAAGGGCGCTGGCGGCCAGATGGCCGAGCTTAACAAGGCCTACCTCGGGTTTATGGTCATCAAGCCGCTTCCCAGGACGTTTATCGGCAAAACCTGCCTTATAGTCCTGCCTGACGCTACTACCAATGCAAAAACGAAAAAGCGCTTAGCACGTGAATACAAAGTCGACTTGTTCGGAATTCCTCTTTCGGTGCGATCAATCGCATTCCAAGAGCAGGACAAAGTCGTAGCTGCCTGCGCCACTACGGCAATCTGGACAGCGCTGCACTCATTGCCATGGCGTGAAAGCCGGGGCATCCCCTCTTGCAGTGAGATCACGATCAATGCCCTTAACCATGTTGAAGGATCAGCCAATAGCTTTCCTAGCAAGCAGCTAACTCACAAACAAATTCTTCGTTCACTGGACGTTGAAGGGGTGCGCTACCATGCGGAAAGCATGGAAAAACCTGTAGTCGAGGAGTTTTTGGCGTCGGTCGTAGCGCATGTGAACAGTGGCCTGCCGATGATCCTGACAGGTGAGGTTTTCACCCGAGAACAATCGGGCAACTTCGAAGCGCAAGGTGGACACGCTATCAGCATTGTCGGTTACAAGGTCGACCAGGGCGAGCAGGTTCTTTACGTACATGATGATCGGCTTGGCCCCTTCGCTCGGGCAAAGCTTGTGCAGCTCCAAGACTACAAGTTGACGGGCACATCCGACATCAAAGACCAGAAGTGGGCCTTGGGTCTTCAAAAAATGAAATCCAAGACTAAGTGGGAAGAGCCCCATGAGCTGATCGTACCCTTGTCGTCCATCGTTCCGAGCGACAAGAAAGCACGGTTACCCTTCTACTATGTTTACGAAACCTGCAATCTGATTGTGGAAGAGGCGAAACGCGAACTGAGTGCGCAGCTCACCGACGTTGAACCGCTAACCTATGACATTCAGCTCAAAGATATTTCCAGTATTCGACAGGAGATTATCCAGCATGTCGCTGATCGGAAAGTGAATGAGGATGGTTCAACCCTTCAAGTCGACCAAGCCGACTACGTGAAGTGGATGAATGAGAAACAAAAATTCCTGACTACTAGCTATGCGCGACTCCAGTGGGCGGCGGTTTTTAGCTATCAAGGAACGCCACTGTTTACGGTGTTTATCGATGCCAGTGATATCCCACAGGGGAATGCCGTGTCCGCGATCTACATTCAAAACATCAAGCTCGCGGAGGTGGTGCTTAAGGGATTCAGGGGCAAGGATCCGGACAAAATCGAGCACAACACAGGCCACTTCTATCAGTCTTTCCTCCGTCGTCTCAACAAGGTTGGAGACAGACGAGAAAGCCATCTGGACGAAACATACGGAACCCCACGAGCACCCAAAAAACTGAGGCTCACAGAGTTCCAAGGTGGAAGTATCAAGCTAAACGATAGTCTCCAGACCTATTACGAACCTAGGGGCGATGAGCTGTTACAGGTTTTCCAGCGCTTTGCGCTCAAACAAGTCCCCAACCTGATCTGGGCGATTTCTTTGGATGGTGATCTTCTGATTGCAGAGGAGCACGACGGCAATGGGCACCCTAGCATCACGGGCTTCAAGCCTGCCCGCATCGCTGGTGAGATCAAGCACACAGATGAAGAGTTTGTGCCTCCAGACTCCAGAACCTGGCTTTATATCAACTCTAAATCTGGTAGATACAGCTCCGACTATTTCAACACCAAGGAGTTGCTTGAAAATGCCAAGAAGCGTTTTGAGCGATATTTCCCAGAACGCTTCCACATTGAGGAGCAAGTATTTTAAGTAACTTCGCCTGGCCAATATCCTGACCATGAGCCGCCAGGGCAACCAGACGCACTATCAGGCCAATCCGCAATGCCTCATCTATGCCGAGCTGCTGGGGATTGTGCGTAAGACCTTCGGCATTGCTGAGCAGTTGGTGTGGGGCTGTGTATACGGCTCTGTTGCCAAAAGCAGCTTGGCCGCACCATTAACCCGACGCTCTACACCCCGGCAGACTGGCAAGCCAAGAATGCGGCAGGCAACAGCTTGGTGGTGCGGGTAGCGGAGCAGGACAAAATCGACTTAATTGGCCACAACCCAGAAGAGACAAACCGTGGACGGTAACGACAACCTGGAAAATTTAGTGCGCGGCGGCCGGTAAAGGCTAATCCTTTTCTGCACGTCCAATCCCCTGTAGCCCAATAACAAGAGGAAAGGGGACGGATTTATTTTCCCGAGACGGCCCTGAACCGAGAGTTGCCAGCTAAACGCTCGAAATGGTTAGAACCTGGCCGTTTCAGGGTAAAAAAACAGTACACCTGCGGTACAGTGCCCAGCTTTTACAATTTTCGCTCGGTTACGCTTAACCAGCTCTACGACGCTACTTTCAGCTAACTTTACCTGCGTTAAGCTACACACGGTTTTACTGGGCTTGCAGCGTTTCTAGGCAACTCATAATCCTTTGGTCCACGGTTCGAGTCCGTGTGGGCCCACCAACTCCAAAGCCGCGCACTGCGCGGCTTTTTCATGTCTTATGCTGCTACCCACGTCTCCGAGCGTTCGCGGTAGCCAGAGGGGATATCCAGCCCTGCGCGATCAGGGTTTCGGGTAGTTCTAGGCCGTGGCGATGCACATCAATAGCGTGCTCATCGACCAGCCTGAGCATGCCGGCGACAAAGCGTTGCTGGCTCATCGATGAGCTAGAGAGAGCCAGTAAAGTGAAAACACCGCTGCATGCGCATGTTGATCGATGGCAGGTCGTGCCTAATAGTCGCTGACCCGGACCTCAGACATGGTGCGGCCAATCAGCCGATTACGCCCCAGCTCTTTACCGCGATACAGGCGCTGGTCGGCGCAGCGGTAGAGCTGCTCGGCGGTGTGGCCATCGATGGGCCATTCGGCCAGGCCGAAGGTGGCGGATAGCTGAATTTGCTCGGTGCCGTAGACCATGGGCTGGCGGCACAGTTGCTCGCGCAGGGTTTCCACCAGTGGCTCGGCACCCTTGCCATCGGTCGTGCGCAGCAACAGGCCAAACTCCTCACCGCCCAAACGCCCCAACGTATCAGTGACCCGCAGGCGCTGGCTCAGGCTATTGCAGATATGCCGTAATGCCTTATCGCCGGCATCGTGGCCATATTGATCATTAACCGCTTTGAAGTGATCGACATCCAGAATCACCAGCACCAGCTTGCCTTCGCTACGTTCGGCCTCGCGAATGCTCTGCTCCAGGCTTTGCTGGAAGCTACCGCGGCTGGCTGCACCGGTTAGCGCATCCGTACGGGCCATGCGCTCAAGTTGCTGGTATGCGGAGGCGCGACGGGTCTCATAGAAGTGCACAAAGACAATCAGTAACAAACCACAGAAAATTGCATTACCCAGATCAATCAGTCCTTCGGCATCCAGGCGCACTGGGTAGGTGTAGAAGTAGAGCAAGCAGGCACCTAGCACAAAGGGCAGCGCCAGCAGGCTGCCGCGCTTGCGCCCAAGCAGCAGATAGGACAACACCGGGATGCTGTAAATCCAGACAAACGCAGTCTTGGATGCATTAGGGATGACGATGATGTACACCAAAAAGCTAAAGGTCGGCAGCAAGTACAGGTAGGTCCAAGGCAGCAGATTGCGCACGCTGACAATCCGCCACGCGCCCCATAGCAGGATCAAGGTGGCCACCAGCTCGCAGCTGGCAAGCAGGTAGTTACCCGCTATGAACTGCAGCACACAGAACAGACCCAACGTAAGGCCGGTAACGGCGAAGATCATGCGCAGCAGCGAACGCTGGCCAACGTCCTGCATATCGGTAAGGCCGGCAATAGTGTCACTGCCCAGCTTGGCTCGCATTCGGGGAAACATAATTCGACGCTGTACAGATGGCTGAGTGATGGCCACTGTGCCTGAAAACCTGGCCTATTGGCCAGGCTGACAACGCCGCCGAGCTGCCGAAAGCAAGCGAGCACCTAACCGCAACCAACCTGACCTATAAGCGCCATTACCTGTTGCAGGCACCGTGACACGCCTGACCCAGGTCATACCCCGCGCCACGCAGAGTGACCCGAACGCACTTTGGCGCGCTCATTTTCTGTAGACGCTGGCCATGCCCTGGGGCGTGATTGATACCACGGTGCAGCCGTTGGGCCTGGCGGGCTCGGCGGTTCGCCGCGGGTTGCCCCCTGCGCTCGGCGCCACCCATAATCGGCCGCACCTGATTCTGGATGAACTGCGCCCATGGCCATTGCCCGCGACGACCTCGACCAACACGGCCTGATTATCGGCGTGTCCCCCGAGCGTTTTCGCGCGGTGGCTATGCCCCTGCTGTTCGACCACCTGAACGCTCAATGTGAGGGCACCATTGCGGTTAATCGCCAGGCGCGGATTGTCTGGATTAACGACAAGTACGCCGAGAAGGTTGGCATCAGCGACCCGCGCAGCGTGCTCGGCAAGGAGATCGAGCAGGTGCTCCCCGCGAGCAAACTGCGCGAGGTGGTGGAAAGCGGTCAACCGAGCATGCTCGACCTGATGGCATTCGGCAGCGAGCATTTCGTGGTCACTCGCATTCCGCTGCGCGACGAGGACGGCACCCTGGTCGGCGCATTGGGCTTTGTCTTGTTCGACCGCGCGCGCCATCTGAAGCCGCTAATGGCCAAGTTCAATACTCTGCAGAGCCAGCTGGTCGCGACCCAGCACGAGCTGGCCAAGGCGCGCCGGGCGCGTTACACCATTGCCGGATTTATCGGCAGCAGCCTTGCGGCCAGTGAAGTGAAACGCCAAGCCCGCCGAGCGGCGCAACTGGACGCCACGGTGCTGCTGCGCGGCGAGACCGGCACCGGCAAGGAGCTGCTGGCCCAGGGCATCCACAACCTGTCACCACGGGCTAACGGGCCGTTTGTCGCGGTCAACGTCGCCGCCATTCCGGAAACCCTGGTTGAGGCTGAGCTGTTCGGCACCGCACCCGGCGCCTTCACCGGCGCCGACCGCAAGGCGCGCATCGGCAAGTTCGAGGTGGCCAATGGCGGCACGCTATTTCTCGATGAGATCGGCGACCTGCCCTTGCCACTGCAAGCCAAACTGCTGCGCGTGCTGCAGGAGCAGGAGGTCGAGCCGCTCGGCTCCAACCAGGTCAAACCGCTAAATGTGCGGGTGATCGCCGCCACGCATATCGACCTGGAAGCCAAGGTCGCTGCCGGACAGTTCCGTGACGACCTGTACTACCGGCTCAACGTCCTGGCCCTGCGCGTGCCTCCGCTGCGTGAACGCCGTGAGGATATTCCAGCGCTGCTGGAACACCTGCTCGACGATATCGCCAATCGCTCCGCGCAAGCCCCATTGGAAGTGAGCGACGACGCACTCACCCTGCTTAGCGCACAGCCCTGGCGTGGCAATGTACGCGAGCTACGCAACCTGCTGGAGCGCGCGCAATTGGATGTCGATGGGCACCTGGATGTGCAAACTGTACGGGCATTGTTGGTCGACCCGGTGACGCCAGCGGCGCACAGCCTTGCACCACAGCCAGCCGCTGCGGTGAGCCAACCGCTGGCAGAACAACTGGCGCAGGTCGAACGCCAGGCATTGATCGAGGCCCTGCAAGCCACGGCCGGCAATCGCCAACACGCAGCCGAGCGCCTAGGCATTTCCCGCGCCGGGCTGTATGCCAAATTAGCCCTGCATGGGCTGGGTAAACACGACTAAGCCAGACTCGATTCGTAGCCCGGATGTAATCCGGGGAGTACCGCGTAGAGAAGCATTTCCCGGATTTCATCCGGGCTACGGGCTGTAGGAGAGACGAGGGGGCCTAACCCATGCCCGCGATGTTATTTGAGTCGTAGGGTGGATCACGCGTCATCGATCCACCATAGGTTGTCCCAGTGAACGCAACGGTGGAAATGAACAGCGATTTCCACCCTACGGCGTTATAAGCGCAAGCCATGCAAGGACGTAGGAGGCGCTTTAGCAGCGGGTCTTTAACCACTGTTGGCGCGGCTAAAGCCCCTCCCACGACAGGTACAGCACACCGACATAAATCCAAATTTATGGAATTTATGCGACGCCATCTATCCAGATCTCTAGATTAATTCCAACAATAAAGACACCTCCTTCTCCCCCAACAACCTCTCCGCCTCTCTCTGAAAGCCCGCACCCCATCAACCACAAGCCTTTCAGCCACCTAGACCAAAGTCGTAGAGCCGTCTGGCACAGCTTTCGCTCTAGTCTGCTCAACGCTTTGCCTCACTGCCTGATTTCACGAGCAAGCTCATCAGCGTCGCCACAGAGCGGTGCTTAAAACAACAACAAAAGGAACTAACCATGGGTACCCTCGGTATTCTGATTTCCCTCGCTTTGTTGATGTACCTCGCCTATCGCGGCATCAACGTTCTGATTCTCGCCCCACTGCTGGCCTTGTTAGCCCTGCTGTTTGCCGGCGACATTGGCCTGCTGTTGCCCACCTACACGCAAGTGTTTATGAAGGCCATGGGCGGCTATGTAATCCAGTTCTTCCCACTGTTCTTGCTCGGTGCGTTGTTCGGCAAGCTGATGGACGACTCCGGTTCAGCCCACGCCATCGCCCACGGCATCGTCGCCAAGGTGGGCCGCGAGCGAGCGATTCTGGCCATTGTGCTGGCGTGCGGCATTCTCACTTATGGCGGTGTATCACTGTTTGTGGTGGCCTTCGCGGTGTACCCGATTGGCGCTGCACTGTTCCGTGAAGCGGGCATACCCAAGCGCCTGATCCCTGGTGCTATCGCGCTCGGCTCGTTCACTTTCACCATGACCGCCCTGCCCGGCACCCCAGCGATTCAAAACGCCATTCCTAACCCGTTCTTCGGTACCGACGCCTTTGCTGCGCCGGGCCTGGGCGTGATTGCCGGGCTGATCATGTTCGGCCTCGGCACCTGGTGGCTCACCGCGCAGTCGCGCAAATTGATGGCTGCCGGCGAAGGCTATGGCGAACACCGCGACGACCCAGTCGTCGAGAGCAAGCGCAACATCCCCGGCTTCTGGCTCGCGCTGTTGCCGATCTTCGTGGTGATTGGCCTGAACTTCCTAATGGCCAAGCAGATTCTGCCCAACCTCGACACCAGCTACCTGGCCAAGCCGGAGTTCGGTGGCCTACAGGACGCCAAGTCGCTGATCGGTATCTGGTCGATCATCGTCGCCCTGGGCGTTGCCATCGTGCTGCTGATCGGCTTGCACTGGCAGCGCTGGATGGACCTGAAGAAGAGCGTCAACGACGGTGCGTTCGGTTCCATGCTGCCGATCCTCAACACTGCCGCCGAAGTGGGTTACGGCACGGTGATCGCGTCCTTGGCCGGCTTTGTGATCATCCGCGACTTGGTGTTAGGCGTCTCCAGCAACCCGCTGATCTCCGAGGCGGTTGCTGTGAATATCCTCGCGGGCATCACCGGTTCGGCGTCTGGCGGCATGTCCATCGCCCTGAAAACCCTCGGCGAGCAGTACCTGACCTTGGCCAACGCCGCCGGTATCAGCCCTGAGCTGCTACACCGCGTTGCGGCCATGGCCTCGGGCTGCATGGACACCCTGCCGCACAACGGCGCGGTGATCTCGTTGCTGGCGATCTGCAAACTCACCCACCGTGAGTCGTACAAGTTCATTTTCGTTAACACCGTGGCGTTCCCGATGGTGGCCCTGGCCGTGGTGATTACGCTGGGCACACTGTTCGGCAGCTTCTGATTGATACCCCCGTAGGAGCGGCCCATGGCCGCGACCCCCATCGCGGGCGTGGCCCGCTCCTACGGTCGAGATCCCCTTTTGTTTCGAGTACCCGCCATGAGCAAGATCATGACCGCCGCCGCCGCTGTGGCGCGCATCCCGGACAACGCCAACCTGGCCACTGGCGGTTTCGTCGGTATTGGTTTCGCCGAGGAAATCGCCATCGCCCTGGAGCAACGCTTCATGGACGAACAGGCACCGCGCGACCTGACCCTGGTGTATGCCGCCGGCCAAGGCGACGGTAAGGACCGCGGCCTTAACCACCTGGCGCATGAGGGCCTGGTACGCCGAGTAATCGGTGGCCACTGGGGCCTGGTGCCTGGCTTGCAGAAGCTGGCGGTGGAAAATCGCATCGAGGCCTACAACCTGCCACAAGGCGTAATCTCCCAGCTGTTTCGTGACATCGCCGCGGGCAAACCGGGGCAGCTGTCGCGGGTTGGCCTGGGCACCTACGTCGACCCGCGCCACGGCGGTGGCAAACTCAACGAACGCACCACCACCGAGCTGGTGCGGTTGATGCCCATCGATGGCGAGGATTACCTGTTCTACCCAACCTTCCCCGTGCATGTCGGCATCGTGCGCGCCACCAGCAGCGATGCCGACGGCAATCTGAGCTTCGAGCGCGAGGCGCTGACCATCGAGAGCCTGGCCATCGCCATGGCTGCGCACAACAGCGGCGGCTTGGTAATCGCCCAGGTTGAACGCATCGTCGAGCGCGGTGAAGTGAATGCGCGTGAGGTGAAGATCCCCGGCATCCTAGTGGACTGCGTGGTGGTGGCCGAGCCGGCCAATCACCAGCAAACCTTCGCCACCGCCTACAACCCAGCGTTTGCTGGCGAGGCCCGCGTCCCGGTGGACAGCCTGGCGCCGATGCCGCTGGATGTGCGCAAGCTCATCGCCCGCCGTGCGGCACTGGAGCTCAAAGCGGGCGCAGTGGTCAACCTCGGTATCGGCATGCCCGAAGGCGTAGCGTCAGTGGCGGCTGAGGAAGGTGTAATCGAGCGCCTGGCGCTGACCGCCGAACCCGGCGTAATTGGCGGCATCCCCGCCTCGGGGCTGGATTTTGGCGCGGCCAGCAACTACAGCGCGCTGCTCGACCAGCCCTATCAATTCGACTTCTACGACGGCGGCGGCCTGGACATTGCCTTCCTCGGCTTGGCCCAGGCTGACGCCGCCGGCAACCTCAACGTGTCCAAGTTTGGCTCACGGCTGGCGGGGGCCGGTGGCTTTATCAACATCAGTCAGAACGCCAAGCAGGTGGTGTTCGTCGGCACCTTCAGCGCAGGGCCACAAGACATCCGTATCGAGGACGGTCAGCTGCGTATCGTCAAGGACGGCGAGCTGCGCAAGTTTGTCGCTGAGGTGGAGCACCGCACCTTTGCCGGCCGGCTGGCGGCTGAACGCGGGCAGCCAGTGCTCTATGTCACCGAGCGCTGCGTATTGCGCCTGACCCTGGATGGCTTAGAGCTGGTCGAGGTAGCCCCTGGCGTGGACATCGAACGCGACATCCTCGCACGCATGGACTTCGCCCCCATCGTGCGCGCACCGAAACTGATGGATGCACGGCTGTT
>Ga0115550_1003118_pt1 | contig 10953 bp, 18 predicted proteins | sample COGITO_mtgs_1005_FD_87177 | JGI IMG/M metagenome (GOLD analysis project Ga0115550, IMG submission 87177) | Pelagic marine microbial communities from North Sea - COGITO_mtgs_100511 | ecosystem: Environmental > Aquatic > Marine > Epipelagic | place: Germany:Helgoland, sampling site Kabeltonne... | reverse complement strand
GTGAACAATCCCTTTTATTCCGTGGAACTCAACCATTATATGCAGAAATACCTAGCAACTATCAAAACGTTCTAGATTTTGCTTATAGTTTTGGGTTTAAAGCAATTGATATGGTCGATGATGGTTGCATCAAGAATGGTATTAAGTACAGCGTAAATATATTGAGGATGGTTTAAAATGGGCTTTATTCGTGATTTAACAGGAAAGACAGCAGTAGACGCGGCGCGGGATTCTGGCGAGGTACAAGCAAATGCGGCACTAGAAGCGGCTAAAATACAAGTCCAAGGCGGCAAAGATGCTAGCGCATTGCTCAATCCTTTTGCAAATATTGGCGAGCAGGGGTTAGAGCAGTCTAACTTTCTAACAGACCCGAACGCACAGTTTGAGTTTCTACAAAATAACCCTTTATTTCAGAATGCTTTATCTGCTGGCGATCAAAACGTTGACAGGTTGATGCAATCAGCAGCGGCTAGGGGTAGGTTATCGGCTGGCGACACAGCGCAACAACTCCAAACTCTAGGTCAGCAAAACCTATTGCAAGCAGCGGCACCATTAATACAAGGTCAGAAGCAAAGCATTGGCGACCTGTTAAACTTCGGTTCAACAACAGCCTCAAATCAAGGCAACCTATTAACAGGCCAAGCAGCAGCGGCGGCGGGTGGTATTTCTGATGCAGCAGCAGCACAAGCGGCGGGAATGGTTGGCGGGGCAAATGCTAGAGGGCAAAGCGCGCAGAATCTTCTAGGTCTTGGTATGCAAGCAGCCTCGTTTTTCTCAGACCCTTCATTAAAAGAATCAATCAAGCCACTAGGCAAGACTAACGGATGGAATATTTACTCGTGGACATGGAATAAAGCGGCTGAAAAGCTTGGTTTAATTGGTGATTCCAGCGGCGTAATGGCTGATGAAGTGAAGGCGATTAAACCCGAAGCGGTAACAACAAACAACGGTTACATGATGGTTAACTACAGCATGATAGGGCTTTAATTATGATTGACCCACGGATAAGTTTAGCGGCACAAGCGCCAGACCTTAATAGTTCATTTCAGATGTTTCAGAGTGCATTAAATAACGCTCAGAACAGAAAGGTTAGCCAACAACAACTTGAACAAAGTGCAGCATTACAGCCAGGAGTATTAGAGCAGCAAGGGCAAGTGATTGATGCTAATACTCAAGCGGCAAATGTTGAGGCTCAGAATCAGAACCTTGTATCAATTGCAGCCACCATTCCAGAGTTGCGCCGCTTTATATCAAAGGGTGACAGCTTAGGCGCGTTAGCATTCTTACAGCGCCGCAAAGAATCGCTAGTATCACAAGGTAGAAACCCAGCCGAAACCGACGAGGCTATACAGTCTGTAATGAGTGGCAATCTAGATCAACTAGGTCAAGATTTGGATATTGTAGAGCGTGAAGTTGTAAGTCGTGGGCTGGGTGGGCAAGGTGCGGCTTCGGTAGGTCAAAGAGAATTTAATTCATTGATTAAGCAGGCTCAAGGCGACCCAGACGACCTAGTAACCAAAGCGGCTAGAATAAAGCTAAGACTGGACGCACCAGCAGGTACTTCGGCGCAGGAACGGATAGCAACTAATTCAGAGTTAGGCGATAAAATAATTAAACAGGTTGCAGCGGAGTCGGGGGCTAAAGAAGGTTCTAAGTTAGACGCTCAACGTAAAGCCCTACCAAAAATTAAGTCTTTAGTTAAACTAGCAGAAAAAGAAGCGACCGAACGCGGCGATACGATAACCGCCCTACAAAGATCTAAAGCAGCTTTGCCCGGCCTTATTGACTCAGTTGGACAACTAAAAGAGCTGGCCATGATTGCCACAAGCACCATAGGGGGAAGTGTTTTTGATTTTGCTGTTAAGCAGACGGGTTTTGGATCAACTAAAGGTGCTACAGCAAAAGCTAAGTTTATAGCTATCGTAAATAACCAAGTATTACCCCTATTAAAAGAAACCTTTGGGGCGGCATTTACAGCGACAGAAGGTGAATCGCTAAAAGCCACAATGGGAGATCCTAACGCATCTCCTGATGAGAAGATGGCACAGCTAGATGCTTTTATAGCTCAGAAAGTTAGGGATATACAAACAAAAGAAACTCAACTAGACCCCACAGAAGATTTTGCTGGATTTAAGGTGATTAGATAATGCCCATTGTAACTATACAATCGCCTACAGGCGAATCTATCAAGATAGAAGCTCCCGAGGGGGCTACAGACGAGCTAATATTATCCTTTGCTAAATCTCAAGGGTTATTTGATCAGCGGCGGCCTCAAGAGTCGAATGTTGATGTACCAACCCCCGAAAATCTAGCTGCGGAAGATGCAAGAGTAGCGGCTAGGGTAGACCCATCATTTGCCGATACAGCTATTGGACTGGGCGAGGCGGCGCTAACAACAGTGACAGGGGCAACAGGCGGGGCGCTAGGTTATTTGGCTGGCACAGTTGAAGGTGCAGCAAAAGAATTGACAGGGCAAATACCACGGGGCGGCATGGAGGATATAATCCAAGAAAGGTCTTCGGCTTTAACTTTTGCGCCAAGAACCGAAGAGGGCCAGAGGATTGTTAAAGGTATCGGTGATACTTTAGGGGCTTTACCTCCGATACTCGGTACTACCCCGCTAACTACTCTTAGACCTTTGGTAGCTGGCTCTTTAGTGACTGAGCGACTATTAAGAAACCCGCGAGCAAAAAGGGCATTGCTAGCCGAGCAAATTCTAAAAGGAAACCCGAACACAGCACTTGTAACTAAAGCTCTAGATGCAAGTGGTGATATAATCACAAGACCGGCAAGCAAAAGGGCGGTTAAAATTCTAGGCGGCGACCATGTTGCAAAAGGAACTGTGGCAGTTATTGAGAATATGAGCGTAGCGTCAAAATCACAAGTAAAAAAGATGCTTAACATTATATCCACAGGTCGAGAAAATCCGCTTTTCGGAGATGCAAATAGACCAGCCGATGTATTAGGACAGTCAGTTTTAAATAGGGCTTTAAAAATATCGGAAATAAATAAAAAAGCTAGCGAAACAATAGGAAAAATAGCTAAAAGCTTGAATGATATTAATGTGGACGTAAGCCAGCCGAACAGTAAATTTATAAATCAACTTAGAGATCTTGGTGTGACATTTAGCCAAGGTGATGATGGATGGGTGACACCTGATTTTTCTCGGTCAAAATTCATAGGGGGGAGTCAAAAATTAATGACAGTTTTAGTGAATGACCTAATGGATAGCGCACCCAACTTTGAAGCCGCGCATAAATTAAAAAGAGCGATTAGAGATAACGTCGATTTTGATGTAGGCGGTTCAGGGCAGATAAAAGGCGAATCACAAAGAATGTTAAAAGATCTAGCTGGCGGCATAGATAACGTGCTAGACAATACCTCGCCAAAATACAAAAAAGCTAACGAATCTTTTGCTAAAACAATAAAGATTAAAGAGGACTTTGATAAGTTGGCGGGTAAAGATATTGACATAGGCAGCGATTTATCAGCCGAGGCTTTAGGCGGTAAGGCGCTACGTATAGACTCAAAAGCGACATCAAGAACGGCCATAAAAAAATTGTTTGAAGATGCCGACAATGTATTGGGTGACTTTGGATTTAGATTTAAAGATGATATACCTAGCTTGATTCACATCGTAGGGAAATTAGATGGGGCATTTAAGTTAGCTCCTTCCAACTCTTTAAAAGGAAATCTAATAACATCAGGCTTGGATGTCGCGGAGGCAGTAAGTGGGCCAGTGGGTGCTGCAAGAATTGGAGCACAGAAACTTTCAAAGTTTAAAGATCCAGATTTCAATAAAAAAATGCGAGCATTTAGATCGCTAGTCGATAATCGGGAGCAGTAACAATGGAATTTTCAGAATCGTCAAAATCCTTTGCTTTCACAACCGCATTAAAACAAGAGGAAGATGCAAAATGAGTTACGCACCAGTCGCGTTTATAGCGCCAAATTACAGAGACTTCAAAACGTACTGGCTGAAAGCTTACGAGCCAGCCACTACCACGCCAAAAACAATAGGCATTATTGTTAACGTATTAGTTGAGGTCGCAAAGCTACAATTGAACGCTGATGGCTTCTTTGTGTCTGCCGGTGGCGCTATCGTAATGCCATACATAAACGGTAGATATGATGCTTACTTATTCAGGACAGAGGCAGAGGCGGATGCTAACGACACATCATCAGCTATTCGAGTCGCAGATAACATTTCACTAACCGGCGGCGAGATTGAAAGCATAGATTATGGTAGAGTATCAGAAGTTGCAGCGACATTAATTGATTACGGATTGATAACCGAAGCAGTCACAGAAACAATAGATTACGGGAGTATATAAAATGAGTGTAGAAGTTAAGCGGAGACGCGGTTCAAGTTCAGAAATAGCGATTGCCACACCAGCTTTAGGTGAAATTATCGTCAATACTGATGATTATTCGCTAGTTGTTGGTGACGGATCTACAATTGGCGGGGTACCTCAAAAAACCATCGATAACTCTTTATCAGCCGCCGCGAAAAGCAACGCCCATGCAACGAACGGTGCTTGGGTACGCTTAACAGATAGAGGCAACAAACTGTTTAAGTACACAACCGGATATACAGCCACAGAGTTCGGTGTATTGTCTGCACAAAACGGCTTAGTGCTAGTTATCGAAGATATAATTAACGGTGAATCTAGATTTAATGCGGTTGGGTGGGGCGCAGTGAATGGACAGGAATCTTCAGCGGCTACCAATTCTATAATTAACTATATAGAGTCAAACGCAGCTTACGACCAAGATTCGACAAAAGACGGGTATTCCGCAGAGATATATTTTAAAGCGGGAAGGTACGAAGTTACAGGCTTAAGTATAACGAAATTCGGTATAAAGCTAGTTGGCGACGGCGAGGGTTCAATATTATATAACACTCAAACCACAGGTAGAATGCTGACAGTTGAATGGGATTCTGGAAGCAGCACGATAGGCAGTTGCCCTATTGAGAACATGCAATTGAGAAACACAGTTACTAGAGATATTGACGCAGGAGAGTTGTTGTTTTTTAACTCACTAGTAAGGTCTCAGCTTAACAACGTCAGATTTATAAGCTCACCCTTCACCGCAGGAGCAAAAACACCAACAAGATGTGACTTTGTTAAGATGCGAGCACCATTTGAGGTGTCCATGCTAGACTGCTTCTTTTGGGGAAGTATAGGTATAGCTTTAGATATTATCAGCGGGCCTCAGTCTGACTCGGTAGATTTGAGAAACACTGTGTTCCTAAATAACACCGTGGCATGTACAGGATACAGGGGAGCTGGGGGGTCTGGCGGTAACAACATTAAATTCTCTGGTAAAATGCTAGGATATCAAGGTGGCAGTTATGTGTCAGACGGGGAGGACGCTTTTGCAGTAACAACGGTGTCTTCAATAGCGGGTCTAGTGCTGAATGTAGCAGACGCAACAAACATGAAGGTAGGCATGGCTGTCGTGGTCGGCACTAACGCCGACGGTTCAATATCAAACGACATGGGCATTGCTATTATTACAGCAATAAACACAAACGCAATAACATTGGATAGGACGATAACATCAACAGCCAGTGCTAAAGTCATATCCGGTAGGTTCGGATTTATAGGTAGTGAATGTAGACAGCCTGCGTTTAATAACATACAACTTGAAGGATTAGACGTAGGTATATTAGCAACCACAGGGACAAGATATATAAGTGCAAGCAATTTCTCAATAAGCAGTGTTGCAAAACCTTTCTATATGTCATGTCAGTTTAGGAATTTAGAGCTTTCTTGTTTTGGCGCATCAGCAGTAGGGACGTTGCAGAGCGGGGTGACGTGGAAGTTAATAACAGTTGATGACAATATAACATCAGATAGCAATGCCATATTTATTGCTGGCGATGGTACTGAGGGTTCGCCTTACACCGATGGCACTTATAGTTCGCTGATTGATATTACAGGCGCATACGACCCATTCTTAACAATAAGACCTAGACGCGAAGGCGTGGTTTACGCAGGGGATAATCAAGGGTCGGCGGTAGAGTTTCTTGATCGGAGTTATCAAGTTTTCAACAGATCAAGTGCGTCAACATTTTGCAGGACTATATACCAAGAAAACGGTACGGATAAATGGTATATAAATTTTGCAGACGTGGATGGTGACCTGCAGGTTAAGCTAGCTGGGGGTGCTGACTCTATAAAAATATCTGGCGTAAACGGTAACGTTTTGTTTGGCGGCACTTGGGACGGGCCTCATATTGTTATAGGGGCTATTCATATGTGGCAAGATAGCGTATCTGATGATTTAAGGGGTAAGATTGGAGCGCCTGCCGCTAATAACGAGGGTGTGGTGATACAGGCCTTTTAATGAGCCGTAAAAATCTACGTGTGGGGTTAGTAATTTTACTATTGCCACTAATATCTTGCGCTTCATCTCCCAAGCTAACGGACAAGGATAGTCCAATAGCAGTGGAGAACATATGTGATAACCCAGCTAACAAAGGAACAATGATATGCCCTTAGATTTATTTATTAAAGCTCACAACTGGCTTTATAAAGACATGGGATTTATCTGGGAATCTGATATCTCACGACTTAATAAGCCTGAATCGTGGGAGATTCTACAAGGCCCACATGTGGGCGATTGTGAAGATGCAGCCCTAACTATAATGAATCGGCTAATGGAGCAGGGTGTTGATGCTGACACCTTACGTATCATTAGATGTGCGATTGAATATACGCCCGAAGATGTACCGTTCAACCATGCTATCTTAGGTCTAAAAGACGGCGACAAATGGTATTTCTCAGATAACAGATACCCCACTTTGCCAGCATGTACGCCATCAGACTTAGCAAGTTACAGGTTTTATGATGCCGTTTCATTGGATAATTTACGCGGAACCGGTAAACCTAAACTTTTTGAATAAAAACTAGCCATCGTGTTAAAATAACCAGCGACAACAACCAAAGGAAAATCAAGATGCCAAGAAGTAAAGATAAAGGAAAGCCATCACCGCTTTTTAAAAAGACAGCGGTTAAGCCTAAAGCCAAAAAGAAAACTAAAAAATGATTAAGATAGCGGTTGTTTTATTGGCGTTTACATTAATTGCCTTGTGCAATAATTTTTATGCTGATTGGTACTATCTCGCATATAGCGCAAGTTATGGGATTGTATCTATAATAGCCGCTATCTGTTATCAAAAAACAAACTCAAAACTTTTATTGTGCTATGCTACGGTTAGTTTATTAACCAGCGTCTTGCACTTTCTGGTGCATGTTGGTTTTTACGACACGCTAAAAAACATGCTTTGGCACCAGCCATTAAATGTTGGCGTTATTGTTGAGTCTTTTGAATTTACTCTAATAATTACAGGGGGTTTGAGTGCTGCTTTTTATGTCTATAGTCGGTTTGTTAATAATCATAATAAGCACAAAAACCATCTTGATAGCATGGGGTTGTTTAAATGAGCGCAACAATAGAGCAGCTAGCAAGGTTAGACGAAAAGATTAGCCTGTTTATGGCTAGCCAGTCTGAATTCAACAAGAACATTAACGATAATCTAAAAGAATTATCGAAGACACAAACCCAAATCCAAGTCCAGCAAGTCGAAATCAACAACGTTGTAATAAACAGCAATCTCATGTCTGGAAAAATCGACAAACTTAATGCTGAAATGTCAGACGTTAAAACAAACCAGGCTTTGATGATTGATTTCAAAAGTCAGGTTAGGCACTTGAAATGGGTTTCAGTCGGCCTATTTGGCGCTGTAATAGTCGCGTTGATCAAAACGATACTAATGCCATGATACTTCAAAGGCTTGATTCACCGAGCGATAGAACTAACGGCATCCTAACTTTGCCCGATGGCACGGAATATAAATCATTAGAAAGGCCATGGCTAAACAATCAAACATCAATCTCTTGCATACCTGCCGGTCACTATAAATTTAAACGTGACACACACGGCCGATTTCAATGGTTTAGGGTGCTAGATGTTAATAAACGTACTGATATAGAAATGCACTTAGGCACAAAGCCAAGTCATAGCGAAGGCTGTATTTTATTGCCTAAAGAGTGCTTGAAAGCTATGCGTGATTTTTTCTTTAACGACTTAGATTTAACTTATGTTTTAGAGATTAGAAACCCATGAGCTTTGATCCAATCAGCGCGGCTTTAGATATCGGCAAGATGGCTATTAGTAGAATCTGGCCTGATCCAGCACAGCAAGCAGATGCGCACTTAAAGCTGGCGAAACTTGCTCAAGGTGGCGACTTGGCAGGACTGCAAGCTGAAGTGCAATTGCTACTAGGTCAAATGGACATCAACAAGATAGAAGCCGCTAGCAAGAGCTTATTCGTCTCTGGATGGCGCCCGTTCATTGGGTGGGTTTGCGGATTCGGTATTGCTTGGAATTTCATATTTCAACCACTAATATCATGGATAGCATTTTTATTTGATGTGGATTTAAAGGGCGCGCCGCAATTAGATATTAGCGATTTAATGACGCTTCTTTTGGGAATGCTGGGATTAGCCGCGCAAAGAACCTACGAAAAGAAACACAATGTACACTCTGACTCTTTGAAATAAAAAAGACCCGCACCTGATGTTCGTAAAGGGTATCGTGCGGGTCAAAGGGTCTTAGGGTTTGCAGGTTCGCGCTAACAAGCCTGCATACCAACGACTTAACGCTGGCACCCAAAAACCCCAATTAAGGGGCGAGGCTGGTATTAGTCAGGGTAAAAACTAAATCAAAAAATACATCATTACACCAACTAATGCAAACATTGCCCCACAAGCTAAAGCTGCATCAATTAGCGAGTCTGTGTGATTAGCGTTTGATTGCTTATTCATAGTAATTGCCCCTGTGATTTCAGAGCCCGCTCAACCTCTTCGCGGCTACACTTAAATATAATAGCAAGTTGCCCGGTGTTTTTATGCTCTTTGCTATAAAGTCGTATAAGTTCGCGCATGTTTGACACACATCTAAATACTGAATCGGTGTTATATCTGCTCATATCATTCTCAATTTAAGCTGTTTGCCGCACGCATTAATGACAGCGGCCAGGTTTAATATTGTCGGCTTTTGCTTACCATTAAGCCACTTAGTAATAGTCGCATTGCTGACCCCAGATATTTGCACAATATCTTTTTTCTTAATGCCTTTTGATTTTGCTAGCGCAAGGGCTTCACGCAACAACTTTTTATACTCAATCATTTGTAAAGCCTCTCCAGCATTTTATACGCTAATTCTTGAACGTATTTTTTAGCTTCTACCTTGGCTGAATGTGACTGATGAGTTACCAAGTGCTTTAATATAGATACGTACTGAGTGACATCTGTTTCAGCAGTGTCTATTACTTCATCAAGCGTCAATCCTGATTTTTCACAAAACCCATTAACTAAAATATCATCAGTCATTTGAGCCAAGTCAGGCGGCAAAGTATGGCAGTCCGTATTTGTGCCAATTGGAATGTTATCTAACATGTTTTGCATAAAAACCTCTTTAATTGATTAACTTAACTTAACTTAACGCTTTACACCCGTTTAATTAGAGTGTAAAGCGTTAAGTTTATTTAATTATTATTTGTAGTGATCGATGATAAAGCTGTGCTGACAGTGTATTGAGAACACCCGAAGATTTTTGAAACCTGTAATTGCGTCATTCCTTCACTTACCATTTTAATCATCTCTATTTTTTGTTTGTCATTGTATTTAGTGTTAGCGCTTTTGTCTCCGCGAAGTAATTTATTCCGGTTGCTTCTATCTAAAAGCTCATCACCTCTAATCCCTTGCCTATAACGCCTGTAAAGCGTTGTTTGTGGCACAGAGTATTTCCTAGCTATATCAGAAAGCGTTAGCATTTCACCTTTAAACTCTATAACTTCCACGTTTTTCCTATTCAAAGCCTGCTCTCTATTTGTTGCCCACCTACAGTTTCCAGGGGAATAGCCTTTATTTCCGTCAATTCTATCTATGGTTCTTCCGATTGGTCTATTACCCATATCAGACAAGAAGTTTTCAAAGCTAAACAACCACCTCTCACAGACTTCAATGCCTCTTTCTCCATAATGCGGGTAACTGTCGTTATTATCGTTGTAGCACCTAGCCTTCATGCACTTCCAAGACGTATACGCGCCGCTAGTATTTTTAACCGTTCTGTTACCATGTGTGGTTCGTCTCTTATTAAACATAAAACCTCCTAGTTATTTCTAGCAATGGTAACCGTTAGTGTCGATAATGGCAAAGCTTATTTAATTATTCGCTCAAGACAATCGCCTTGTAGTAACTTAATCACTATAATGTTCTCCTGTCGGGCCGTTGTGAGAGATGATATCAATTCGTTCTTCTGACTCCGGCCATACCGTTTCTAAGCCCCATAGCTTAGATTGATACCAATCAGCTTTGTCAATATCTTGCTTTAAATCGCCTTTGTTGCCTGCTCTAATACGGTACTTCAAGCAATTGCCTTTTAGAAAGCCCCTAAATTCCTCTGGCGTTAAGCACTTCTCAATCAGGTCGATGCTCTGCTCACCAGGGAACAAGTCATAATGCTTTGGGTTGTTAACTGCGTCATGTTTCATTTGTCATGCCTTTTATCTATTATGCTCTTAGCTTCGTCAAACCCATTAGCAACTAAAGCCGTATGGCCGCAACCGTTTAGGTAATCAATCCAACTAGACTGCTCTGGTGATAGCTTGCCGCCCTTAACTCGCTTCATCTCTATCCATAGAAGCCATTCAGGTATAAACAAGTCAGGGACGCCCTTACGGACGCCCTCGGCTTTTAGCATAGTGGCGGTGATAACATTTCTGTTACCACCATTAGGAACTGCAAATATTTTGACCTTTGGATATTGCAGTTCAAACCACTTAACGAACATTTTCTGCTCTTGGTGTTCGGTTAGCATTTAAAATTGCAAATCGTCATCGAACCCAAAATTAGGTTCTGCCATCGGCGTTTGATTCTG
>Ga0115550_1003113_pt1 | contig 10966 bp, 30 predicted proteins | sample COGITO_mtgs_1005_FD_87177 | JGI IMG/M metagenome (GOLD analysis project Ga0115550, IMG submission 87177) | Pelagic marine microbial communities from North Sea - COGITO_mtgs_100511 | ecosystem: Environmental > Aquatic > Marine > Epipelagic | place: Germany:Helgoland, sampling site Kabeltonne... | reverse complement strand
TAGTTGAAAACTAGTGTTACAATTATGACAAGTACCGAGACCACGTTCCCAATCGTAAGAAGCACATTTTGCTTTTTGATTCTTGGGTTTTCTATCGTGAGAACAAACAGGGCATATACCCTGCTTTTTTCCCTCTTCAAGCTTATGTTGATTGAATTCATCAATCTCGAATCCATTGATCTCTACTGTCTGCATTTAATTGCGGTATTTAATTTAATTTAATTTAATATCCAGAATCTTCTAAGCACTCTGGGCATATGTCACAAAAGTCATAATCTTCTATTGACATATCTTCTTTACAAAACTCGCACTGCATTAAAATGGTAAATCATCTGGTTGCGGTGCTAGTGATTGAGCTGGTGCTTGTTGACCATCTCTAGGTGCTGCAGCTACGTTATCTCCGTTAGTCCATACAACTTTTACATTACCTAAATAAACTTTAGCTGTTTTAGCTTCTCTCTCTTCTTTAGATTGTGCAATTGTAATTGGACCTTGATTACCGAATTGATCAGCTTCATCGTTAATTACTATACTGATAGGTAGGTACTTACCTTTTTTACCTTCAATAATCTTTGTTTTATCAATATTGTTTAAATTGATACTTGCGTTAATAATACTTGCCATTTTAATTGATTTTAATTGTTAATTTATTATATTATCGTTACTTAAACGTATTTTGTTTGTAATTCTATAATGTCTTAGTAACTAAGTACTGAGCTGGATCAAAGTCATTGTTCTTGTAAAACAATCTATACTGATCAACTGCTTTTTCTACTTTTTCCTTACCTCTTTCTAAGAAACTACTAGAACAGTCAAATATACCAATTTTTCCTGATATTTTGTCTACTACTATAAAGATCATATCCATATTAAAATATGATGAGTATATATAAGCTTGACTATCATAGTTGTATTCTTTAGCTGAGTAAGCAAACTTGTCAATGTTTGAAGTAGTTTTCAAATCAATAACTAATTTCTCAGTATTGTTCTTGATGTCTGCTTTAAGTTTCCACCATTCATCTTCTAGCTGAATCAAACCAGGAACTTCATACTCTACGTCTACGTCTTGAATTAAGTCTTTACAAACATTGTTTGCCATTAACTTATCTCTTAATACTTGAAGCTCATCGGCTTCTTTCTGCAACAGACACATTTCACCACCAGACAAGTCTTTATAGATCTTAGAATTCCTACTAGCAGCCTCTATTATTTTGTATTGCTCTAGTTTATCTGGTTCTAATACCAACGTATGAAAGTAACCACCTTTAACTAAGTTTGGATTACCAACTATCGGTTTTTTAAAGCTTAACGGATCCCTTAGTAAAGATCTTATGTCAGAGTTCGATAAGAACTGCTTACCATAGTCTCCGTAGTATAGCTCGTCGTTGTCTAGATTTTTTAATATCTCATTTTTATTCATTTTATTTCTTTAAAAGTTCTTTCTCTATCTCTTTAGATAAAGAATACTTAGACTTTATAGCTTCGATCTTACCACCTGATTTGATATAAGCCTTTGCTTTCGCAAAAGACGGATCTTTAACAGATGTTATAGTATCTTTGTTAGCTTTAGGTCCTTTGCCGTGACTGTTCACAGCATCACTGTCTTGTGTATCGTCAATTAGAAATAAATTTCCAAGAGCATACTTTTTTCCATAACTGGAAGCACTACCAAACTTCTGAGGCATTTGCATACCTTTCTGATCAAGATCAATACCGACGACAGCAGTCGCGTGTATAGCATCTTTGCCATCAGTTACAGTAGCTTTAGACTCTAATATAGGAAAAGGATCCGTAGATATTAATGTCTCACTAATTGTAACTGAAACTCCTAACTCTAATAGAAAGGGTTTTGTTGCTTCAAGGATGTCTTCGGCTGATCTGAAGTTGTATTTACCGAAGGAGTTAAACCTAGATTTTTTAGATTTAAACTTTGTTTGGATAGTAGCTAATTTTTCGTTTAGTATCATTCGTTGTTATTAAATTTGCTTATTATTATAATCACATATACTACGTGGTTTTTACATCACGTTTTACATCTAACTTACAGAAAGTCAATCACTTGCGAGTGGTCGACGTTATCAATTAGTTTGTTTACAGCTTGCTTTTTTAACTCGCTTACGCGTACATAACTGCTAACACCTTCAATGTTTAATAGCTTTGCTATTTCTTTTGCTGAATGCTTATCACAATCAAGACCATAAGATAATCTTATTACCTCATACTCTTTATCATTCAGATGCTTTTTAAGAAGACTCTCTAAATACATATTCAGTAACTGTATGTTATAAGGTTCTGAATCATCTGGTATTTGAAAAACAGTAGACTCATCGCCATCTCCGTGAACTTGATCATCAACGCTTAGGAACATGCTATTAAAAAACATTGCAACCATTTTCTTATCTTTTGGATTGCTTCGTATCTCGTTGATCTTATGTTCAGGTATTCTCATATTACCTCTGTGCATATCTATTCTTCTTCTTATTGCTCCTTTTATTCTTTTACTTAGGAAAGATTTTAAAGTTTTTTCTACGTCATCAGAACCTTTTAGAAATTCTATATCTAGTTTGTCCACAGCTCTTATCAAAGCTTCATTACCTATTTGTATTAAGTCATTAATACTTAGTATACCTGATGCTTGTTGTGATGTTGGGAACTTTCTCGCTAAGTTTTCTACTAGCGGCATAAATTTTACTATTAATTCGTTTCTGTTATATTCAACATAAGGTTTATCAACCGGCATAGATCTCTTAACATCATCCTTATATCTAACATAGTTCTGTATGTTGTATTTCTTCATAGTTAGTTATAATTGGTTATTTAAAATTTCTTTCTCTGTTTTTAGGTTTTCTTGCATATTTCTGTGTATTGTTCTAGCTGAGCAATCTAACAGGCCAGCTATTCTGCCGATAGTTATTTTTTTACCCATGTCATTAATATCTAGCATACATTGGTATATATCGTCTGGTTGTACTTTTTTAGACTTACCAATCATTGTACCTACTATTGACATTTTTTCTGTCGGTGTTAACATACAGTAGTCATTGAAGATTATTTTTCTTAGTTTATTCTTTGGTGGTCTTTCAAGATCACAAACTTCAACTTCATCTACAATATTAGATAACACTCTACTATCTATATCAAAGGTAACAAAACCATTTGACTTTTCACACATAAAACTTGCTATATTTTTTAAACCGCTTTTTTCGAGATTAGGATTCAAATACCAAATAACTAATAAGTGCCACTTTAAACTTTTATAAGTTGTTATTTTAGCTCTGCTTCTGAACAAGCTGTAACACTCAAAAGTACCATCTTTATAAAAATTACCCCAATCATACACATGCGTTGGTAGATCATTGATAGGATCTCGTCTGTATACAATGTTACGTAAAGTAAAATATTTAAGATTTCGTTCGTGTGACATTAGCCCCTTATTAGTATATACTAGGCCCTATTGTCACAGTTTTCATAACTGTATAAAGTTTCTAGTATAATTTCATTATCATTTAGATAATGTTTGTCTTCATTAATCTGTTTCTGTTTTAATCTTATCATCAATTCTTTCGATGCACCCATATTTTTTTATTAAAAAAATAATTATTTATCTTAAAAAAGTTATTAGATGAAGACGCTTATTGTATTTATAAAATAAATCAACTTTGTTTTTATTTATCTTACCAACCAATGCATCATTTAGTATTTCATACTTAAGACTATTTATGTTAGATCTTAAATAACTTAAATGCAATCTTTTTCTAAACTTATTTCTTAATAAATCAATCATCTTATTTATTTTTTGTTTAACTTGTCTTTTAACTCTTGTATCTTAGTTTTTAATTCAGATGCTTTAAGATAGTCTTCAGTATCAATACTGTGTTTCATCATTTTTTCTAATTCAATTAGTCTATCTTCATCTGAGACACGTTTATCGTTGTAATAGAACGTATATTCATAATCTTTTTTAACTATGTTCTGCATATCAATTTGAAACTGAGCATCATATTGCTCTTGTCTTTCAAATATTATGTCTGCAATTTTATTAGCTAAGATATTCATCTCGTTTTCAGTCATATTAATACTTTCTGAATTTAAACTCACCAATTATATATTTATTAATAAACCTACCTTTAGAGTCTGAATCTCTTAAACCATCAAACAAATGCAAAGGTACGTTAAAATAATCATAACCCGAAAGATTTTTAAATGTTAATGTTAATGTGTTAGTTTGTCTGTTGAATTTAGCTCTTTGAATAGCTGAGGAATTAACCTGTATAATGTCTGTTATTGTGCTCATAATTATTATATTTATTTATTATATTATCGTTTGCTTAACGTATTATGTTTGTAATCTAAAAACTAATAAAGTCAATAGCTTGCTCGCCTATATCTTTATCGTCTTTAGTAATACTATAGTTAGGATCCATGCCGGTTTGAATTACATCATCTACCAGTTCTGTTATTGAGTTGAATTTTCTGCTATAATAATTACACTTTAAACTATACATTGTCTTGTTATTATTTCTTCGTTACTGTTTTTAACTGTTTGTTTTTCTTGTTCGTAATAATTCCAATAAGCTGTAACCGCATCGTTATCAACCTTATACTCTTCAGGCATACATTGAGGTGGTTCAGACCAGTCATAACCTTGTATATGCTTAGGAGGTATTGATAAAAATTCTCTACATTTAATTATCGTAAGATGCTCTTTACTATAACGTTTAGTGTATTCTTTACCAAGAGCTATCATATGATCGTATAACCACATGTAGGTAGATATTGATTGCCTTGCCCATATAGTTGATGGGTGATTAAGATGTGCTTGTCTATAAGGTACATCAGCTTTTTGTTCGTCAGAACCATAACAATGATGTGCTGTACAAAGCATTTGGGCTGATTCTAAGATCATTTTAACTACGTGTTTGTTGTATTGTACAACTGCAGCTTTTACAGGGTCTCTATGTAAATAAAATATATTCATAATTTTAATTTTAGTGAAATATTAATCCTACTTTATTGGTATCGTTGAACCACCGTGTAGCCATAAGGTCAATAGATGAAGCATCAGCATAACCAGCAGATATAAGATCGCTATGACTAGAAAAGATTTTGGTATGTCTGTGTTGTCTTTCATTGATTAAGTGTTTTTGTTTACCTGAATTACTGAATATAATATCGTAGTTACTAGGCAGATCTGTGTATAGCATCATCTCTACCATATTTGTATAACTATAAAACCTAACCTCTGGAAATAATAAAGCTATGTCAATCCATTTGTTTAGATATTTTTTAGAGTAATAGTCACCACTGTCGTGTACCCTTACATAATCTGGTTTCTTTTTAACTATTTCGTCATACATTTTACTAACAAACTGATCTGTCTTACTTAACTCATAACGCTTTTCAAACGCTGGTTTAACATTGGACCATATGTAAGCACCTTTTTTAGCATAACAAAACTTAACACAAGCGTCCGCCATTGGACAAGTAAGTTTACCTGACGCTGATTTATAAGCTGGTATACCAAAATTGAATACACGCACACCTAATTCTTTAGATGTTTTTTTAAGTTTACTATTCTGTGTTAATAAGTTCATAAGTTTTGTTTATTATATTATCAATTAGCGAACGTATTTAGTCTGTATTAATCTAATAATACAAAGTAAGCCTCTGCATTATTCTTACGAAACCAGTTCAACGCTGTTTGAAATTCATTGACTTGTTTGGGTGTTACTGTTTTAGGTGCAACTTCCATTATATATTGGCTACCTAGAATAAAATCGTATATAGATAACTCTAGTCCGTTTAGTTTGTATTCTTCGTTGCTGAAAGGATTGACTACCGTTTCGCCTTGTTCATATATTGAACCTTTAAACCATTTAGGTACTTCTTGTTTTTTAGTCTTCATCTTTTAATTCTTTAAATATTAATTCACCTTTAACAACTTTATCGATACTTAGACTAACAACTCTATCGATACTTAGACCGTAGTGATTAGCTACAATTTCGTATCTATCTCTGTCTTTAGTTACTTGAGTAGCGTAATTTAACCACTTGTAATCATTATCAACAGTGATGTTTATAAACCCATAATAGTCTTTACTGTCTTTATCAAACTGATAGTCTTGAGAGATCATCTCTATATATTGCAGTGCATTTATAGGAGTAACTACTTTGTGGTTATAACCTTCGTTAAGTAGCTCATCTACAACTTCTTCTTCAAACTTTTCGGCTAGATATATAAATAAATTTTCTACAGCTCTATCAATAAAATCTTGATTAAGATCATCTACGTATATAATTTCAGGGTTATCTTCATCGCCATTAGAGTATTTAATTTGTTCTTCTAACTTCTCATCTAAATCATTGTTATAGTAGTATATATCTTCACATACACTTATGTTATTAGTATTATTAGTAGCTACATATACGGTGTAACCGTCTTTAGTTGTTTCTTCATACATATAGTACTCTACTTTGCTAGTCCAGTTGTCAGTCAACTCAACACCGTAATGATTTAGTACGTTTTGTCTAACAACTTCTTCGTTTTCTGATTGTTTTTCACCGAAACCTTTAGCTTCTAAACGTTCGTTGATTAGCTCGTCTGTAATTAATTTACCCATTTTTATTTGATTTTTCTATTAGTTCTGTTATATATTGCCATGTTTGTAATTCTAACAACGTACCTTCGTACATTAATTCTAGTTCTTCCATTGTTATTGGACCTGTGATACCTAACTTTATATCGTCGTTGAGCTGCTCAGCTTCGATTTTAAGCATTGTGATCTTGGCGAATGCCTTATCACTAGCTCGTTCGTGTATAGCATAGTTATTCATCATCTTCAATTAAGATGTTATCAATTAAGATGTTATCACCAAATCTAATGTCCCAAGCTGATACTCTAATGCCTTCAATGTTACACATTTCGTATATGTCACGTAACTCGCTGATAGTTAAGTCGCCATAAAACGATGTACTTTCTAATTTAGCTAGTATTCTAGACGAAGAGTACTTGTAATCGCTTGATTTAATACATTCTATGTAACTTGGTTTGATTTGCTTTAATAATGTCTTCATATTGTTTGTTTTTTTACATTTATATTATCTGTTAGTAATCGTATTTTGTTTGTAACTTATATTAAATCCCGAACGTAGTCAGGTTCTAGCCGGTACTCTTCGAATAATATTGTTTCAGGGTTTTCTCCTTCAAATACTCTAGCTCGTATACCTTTTATTTCTAGATCTGCTTCAACGCCGGTCATACCGTCACGCTCCATTAATACTCGTTTAAGTGAATATCTCATAATTATTTTATATCATAGTTAATAGAATCTGCAATGTCTTCAAAATCCGCTAGCTCGATGAACAACCTCGCGTACTCTTCCATAAGGTGACTACCCCGTTCCATCTCAAAGTTAGATAATACTACGCCTAAAGAGATTTCTTCTAGTTCGTCCGCAGTTACTTTGCTTTCGAAGTCAATGTCGGATAGTGTGTCGTGGAATACTCTCCAAGTGTTGAAGTCAGTGTACCCGTGGTATTTAGTTTTACTCATTAGTCTTGATATTTTTTAAGTGTCATACGATTTACTTTGTGTATGATTTCATTACCCACCATACTGAAATAACCTGGCGCATATATAGATCTTTTGCCGTCAGCTTCAGCGGCTAATACGTCTACTTCTGCTTGTTCGATAGCGGATCTTAACGCTGTTTGTATAAAATACTTTTCGAATCCGTTAAATTTAGTTGCACTCATATTATTTAGTTTTATAAGGTGATTGTTTAAAATATTCTTCTTCAAATTCTGTAGTTAAGTCAGCACGAAATTGGTTGAACGTGCTTTTACCGTATAGTTTTTCGTATAACTCTTGGAAACCAAGATACTTGCACGGTTTATTGTTTATTGAAAAACCTAATTCAATATCACTTATATCGTGACTATGTGTGCAGTCTTGAGATACCATACTCCATACGCTTGCGTTTACTTGAAATAATCCTAAGTCTTTAGTAAATTTAGTGAACACACTGAAATCTACATTTTCATCTACTTTTTTAATTTTACTCATAATATTTAATTTTAGTTTTAGTTTTAGTAGAGGTGGTAGGATTCGAACCTACTCAACAACTTCAATGCTACTGCATCACCCGGATAAAATCCGAACCTCGTTGTCTCAACCAAATCACCTCTAATTTGTAACTAGTGAGGAATCGAACCTCATACTCGTCAGTAGTAATGCCTCGTTAATTAGCTCGTAAAAACGGTTACTAATTCAAACGCACTGCATACCATACCTAGTTGCCGGCTATTGTGTGATCGTTAATCGTATCTGTCGCCATTTTCCTAATCCTTTGTATAACTCGTGCGGTTTTACTGGTTTGTTAGGAATTGTTGTGTTGTTTGTTACATATATATTATCTATTAGCAATCGTATTTTGTTTGTAACAGCATCTTGTTGATCACCAAGCGGGTAACAGATGCGTGTATAGCAGCATAGTCATCGCCGTCTGAGTCTGTATCAGCAATTTGCCAATCAACCTTACTGTAAACTAAAGGTAGTATTTCTTCAGATAAACGTTTAGCAATACCTTCTAGTCTTTCTGTAACAGGAGATGTTGAATCTATTTTATTCATTACCTCAATATACAACTGCTTGTCTACTACAGGAAATACATTTTTAATACCGTGTAGTACAGTTGCGTGATCTCTACCTACTTCTTTACCGATGTATTCAATAGTGCTTTTAGTCATATCTCTACATATTTTGTAGTAAATAGCTCTTGCGTCTGAGTAATCACGTTTTCTGTTACCATTACTTAGATCAAGTTCTGTGACTTGCTCTACAATACTTCTTATAAATTTTACGTTAATCATTTTGTTTGTTTTACATATATATTATCTACGAGTGATCGTATTTTATTTGTATCGCTCAATATTTATTTTAGATTCAAAGTAAATCCACATTACTTTATCTATAAACTCTAGTTCACTCATTTCAACTCTTAGTTTCATAAGATCGTTTTTCATTGTACTGTAAAATTCACTCATACCTTTATCGATCTCACACCAGTTTTTCTTGAAGTAATCGTACTCATCACCTTGCATGAAGTTTAAACCTAAGTAACCACTTGCATATCGTTCGATGTAAATCCACCGATCTGATTCCTCGCACCATGTATGTTCCACTGCGTTTAATCTATCATTTGTTCTCATATTAATCTCCTTTATAATGGTTGGTATTGTAAAATTCTTGTATTGCCTTATCTGACATTTCTTTAAGTTCTAAATTTCTTACTCTATTGTCTATGTAACTGTCAATTTTACTATGCATCTCGTCTAAACTTCTTGCACCGAATGACACTGTGTTGACACCTTCCAAGATCTTTTGATCTTCACAAGTGTAACCGCATGCTAATTGGTTATTCCATGTTCGCCACTCTTTGTACTCGAACTTCACATCTCTATATTCTAACATAGTATTCTTTTTAATTGTTCTTTAATTGCTATTATATCTTCATCACTAACTTCTACTTCTTCGTCACTATTACGTTCCCATATAACATTGTACATAGCGTCGTGAAAATTATTACCTATTATTTCATCTAGGCGATTAGCGATCTCTTTTGTTTCTTCCCAAGTTAACTTCATAGTTGTTTTATTTTAGCTCTTATAGATTCACAAGCATCTAATCTTTCTTCCCACATATTACCGCGTAAAGTTCTTTCACTCATTAAATCTGATATTTCTTCTTCCATATGATCTAGTGCAACCATTAGTACATTTATCTCCGTGTTTGATAGTTTCATACTATTTAACTTTTTAGTAATATCTTTTGCTACGAAATTAAAATTTACTTCGTGTAAACATTGGTCAGTTCTACTTCTATCTACATAACCAGTATAATTTTCTATTATTTTAACTACTTCACTTTCTTTCATAGTTGGCAGTTTTTTAAGTCATACGTGTATAGCATTTGCACTCTATCAACGTGATCTTTCACTAGTATTCTTGTGTGATCGTAAGAGTTTGGGTTAAAATTAGATTTTACTAGTTTCTTTTGATTGATTTGGTATAATCTGTCGTTAATACCTTTTACGCTTACTCTAACGTAACCTGACTCGTACACTATACCAATTCTGCCGTCTGACATTTTAAAATGTAGTGATTTGTTTTTAGTAATTTTAAATAGTTTCATAATTTAGTTAAATATTTGTTTATATAGATCTTGTACTAGCATTTCTTCTGTGTCACCGCTCTCGAGTTGACAATCGACTTCAACAAAAGCCTGCACCGCTTCGTATACTTCCTCGCCGGAAACGTAATTACTCATGAACTGAAAGTGATTGATAGTGTCTGCATTCCAGGTGTATTTATTTTTACTCATATATTATTATTTTTTTACATTTATATTATCTTGAAGCGAACGTATTATGTTTGTTAATACCTTAGCTCTACTGGGTCATAGTTTCTGTCTTGATAGTCAAGTACAGAGTAAACATAGTTTGCATTTTTTATAGCGAACTTTATACATTCTATTTTTGTACTAAATTCATAGTGATCTTCTATATAGTCTTCACCATCTTCTGTATACTTTCTTAACTCTACTGAATACCTCATATTTAAGTTTTTAGTCATTTAGTTAAATAGCGTTTGCTCCTATTTAAGTTTTTAGTTAATTTCTAAAGTTTATTAGTGTATGATTTAATGAATTTCTATCTAATACTTTTTCTACATACTCATAGTCGTTCGAGTGAATTATTAATTTATTACCTACTATTCTTATAGTAAATTCAAGTAAGTTAGGATTTATAATTCTTTGATAAATTCTTTTACTAAATGCTTGATTAATTTTTAAGATCGCTAACATAGTTATATATTTTTATTAGTTATTATTCATTTATATTATCTACAAGTGTACGTATTTTGTCTGTACAGTGTAATTATCTTTTGACAGAGTGTACTGCTTTT
>Ga0115550_1003111_pt1 | contig 10971 bp, 11 predicted proteins | sample COGITO_mtgs_1005_FD_87177 | JGI IMG/M metagenome (GOLD analysis project Ga0115550, IMG submission 87177) | Pelagic marine microbial communities from North Sea - COGITO_mtgs_100511 | ecosystem: Environmental > Aquatic > Marine > Epipelagic | place: Germany:Helgoland, sampling site Kabeltonne... | reverse complement strand
TGGCGCCACTCGCCATCCCAACCTATCCCCATCTGCACGCCTGGCACCTCTTCATGGTGCGGGTCGACCCCGAGCGCTGCGGTCTCGACAGGGATCAACTGATGCAGGCGCTGCAAGAGCGCGGCATCGGCACCGGCCTGCACTTTCGCGCCGCCCATACCCAGAAATATTACCGCGAGCGCTACCCCGCCCTCAGCCTGCCTCATACCGAGTGGAACTCATCGCGCCTGTGCACACTGCCACTCTTCCCGGACATGACGCTGGCCGACGTTGACCGTGTGGTCGCGGCACTCACCGACATATTGGAGTAACGACACGTGAACAACACAGATATCAAGCTGGTTTCGGTGATCATCCCCGTTTACAACGAGGAGGCCAGTCTGCCCGTGCTGCTGAGCCGGGTCACCGCCGCCTGTGAGCTCCTGCCTCAGGATTACGAGGTGATCCTGATCGACGACGGCAGCCACGACGGCTCCACCGAGATCATCAGCGAGGCCGCCGCCAACAGTGACGGCAAGCTGGTCGGCGTGTTGCTCAATCGCAACTATGGCCAGCATGCCGCCATCATGGCCGGCTTCGAAACCGCCAAGGGAGATCTGGTGATCACCCTGGATGCGGACCTGCAGAACCCACCGGAGGAGATCCCCCGTCTGGTGGAGGCCGCCATGCAGGGCTATGACGTGGTGGGCACAGTGCGCCGCAACCGCCAGGATTCCTGGTTTCGCAAGACGGCCTCCCGCCTCATCAACAAGTCGGTGCAAAAGGCGACCGGCGTCCACATGAGCGACTACGGCTGCATGCTGCGGGCCTACCGCCGCCACATCATAGACGCCATGCTCTGCTGCCAGGAACGCAGTACCTTCATCCCCATCCTGGCCAACAGCTTCGCCCGGCGCACCATAGAGCTGGAAGTCGGCCATGCCGAGCGGGCTCATGGCGAATCCAAATACGGCCTGATGCACCTCATCAACCTGATGTATGACCTGGTCACCTGCATGACCACCACACCGCTGCGCCTGCTCAGCATCGTTGGCAGCCTGGTGGCGGGGCTCGGCTTCACCTTCTCCATACTGCTGGTCCTGATGCGCCTCGTCATGGGCGCCGACTGGGCCGCCGATGGCGTCTTCACCCTCTTTGCCATTCTCTTCACCTTCGTCGGCGTGCAACTGCTGGGCATGGGGCTGCTGGGGGAATACATAGGCCGCATGTACACAGATGTGCGCGCCCGCCCCCGTTACTTCATCCATCAGATAGTGCGCACCGCCACCCCTTCGCAACAGGAAACTGAACAATGAAAGCTGTCGTCTTTGCTTATCATGATATCGGCTGCACCGGTATCGAGGCCCTGCTCGAGGCAGGTTACGAGATCCAGGCCGTCTTCACCCATGCCGACGATCCGGGCGAGAACCGCTTCTTCGGCTCCGTGGCCCAGCTCTGTGCCGAACACGGTCTGCCGGTCTACTCCCCCGAAGATGTCAACCATCCGCTCTGGGTCGAGCACATCAAGGGGTTGGCGCCCCAGGCTCTCTTCTCTTTTTATTACCGCCACATGCTCAAGCAGGAGATCCTGGATATCCCCTCCGCCGGCGCCTTCAACCTCCATGGCTCCCTGTTGCCTGCCTATCGCGGCCGTGCCCCCATCAACTGGTGTCTGGTCAATGGTGAACAGCTGACGGGTATCACACTACACCAGATGACGATGCGGCCCGATGCCGGCGCCATTGTCGCCCAGCAGGCCGTCGCCATCAAAGAGGCCGACACTGCGCTGACCCTGCATGGCAAGGTGCGCCTCGCCGCCAAAGCCGTGCTGGACGCCGAATTGCCCAAGTTGCGGACGGGCGACATCAGCCTCACCCCGCAGGATGAGTCCAGAGCCAGCTACTATGGTCGCCGCACCCCGGCCGACGGCGAGCTGCACTGGGATAAATCCGCCAGGGATCTCTACAACCTGGTGCGCGCCGTCACCCAGCCCTATCCGGGCGCCTTCAGCTTCGCCGGTGATCGCAAGCTGACGGTGTGGAAGGCAACCCACATAGCCCAGGATAGCGACATGCTACCCGGCACCATCCTCAGCCAGGATCCGCTGCGCATCGCCTGCGGTGAAGGGGTGCTGGAAATCGTGGCCGGTCAGGCGGAAGGGGGACTCTATGTGCGCGGTGCCCAGCTCGCCCGTGAACTGGGTCTGGTGGCAGGCATGCGGCTCGGCGCCAAAGCCAGCAGTGCCCTGCGCAAGGAGCGATTGACCAGGGTACTGATCCTCGGGGTCAACGGCTTCATCGGCAACCACCTGACCGAGCGTCTGCTCAAGGATGGCCGTTACGAGGTCTATGGGCTGGATATCAGCGCCAGCGCGCTCGGACGCTTCATCGACCACCCCCATTTCCATTTCGTGGAAGGGGACATCAGCATCCACACAGAGTGGATCGAGTATCACATCAAGAAGTGCGACGTGATCCTGCCGCTGGTGGCCATCGCCACCCCCATCGAATACACCCGCAACCCGCTGCGCGTGTTCGAGCTCGATTTTGAAGAGAACCTCAAGATCGTCCGCTACTGCGTGAAGTACAACAAGCGCATCATCTTCCCCTCCACCTCCGAGGTGTACGGGATGTGCGACGATCACAGCTTCGATGAAGACGAGTCCCGCCTCATCGTCGGCCCCATCCACAAGCAGCGCTGGATCTACTCCGTCTCCAAGCAGCTGCTGGATCGGGTGATCTGGGCCTATGGCAAGAAAGAGGGGCTCAATTTCACACTGTTCCGCCCCTTCAACTGGATGGGACCGCGGCTGGACAGCCTGGACTCCGCCCGCATCGGCAGCTCCCGCGCCATCACCCAGCTGATCCTGAATCTGGTGGACGGCACCCCGATCCAGCTGGTGGATGGCGGCGCCCAGAAGCGCTGCTTCACCGACATAGAGGACGGCATCGAGGCCCTGTTCCGCATCATAGAGAACAAGGGCAACCGCTGTGATGGCCAGATCATCAACATCGGCAGCCCGGACAACGAAGCCAGCATCCTCCAGATGGCCGAAGTGCTGCTCGGCAAGTTCGAGGCTCACCCGCTGCGCCACCACTTCCCGCCGTTTGCCGGTTTCAAGCGAGTGGAGAGCAAGTCCTTCTACGGTGACGGCTATCAGGATGTCTCCCACCGCCGCCCCAGCATCAAGAATGCCCGCCGCCTGCTCGACTGGGAACCGACCATCGAAATGGAAGAGACCATAGGCAAGACCCTGGACTTCTTCCTGCAAGGGGCGGTCAGCACGGGAGTCGAGCATGATTGATGTGGGTCTGCGGATCGACGTTGATACCTTCAGGGGGACCCGTGACGGGGTTCCCCGCTTGCTGCAAACCCTCGACCGGCATCAGATCAAGGCCAGCTTCTTCTTCTCCGTGGGCCCCGACAACATGGGGCGCCACCTGTGGCGCCTGCTCAAACCCCGCTTCCTGCTCAAGATGCTGCGATCCAACGCGGCATCCCTCTATGGGCTGGATATTCTGCTGGCCGGCACCGCCTGGCCCGGAAAATCCATCGGCAAGCAGCTGGGCTCCCTTATACGCGATACCGACAGCGCCCGCCACGAGGTGGGCCTGCACGCCTGGGATCACCACGGCTGGCAGGCCAATACGGGCCGCTGGGATGAAGCGACGCTTATTCACCAGACAAGGCTGGGGGTGGATGCCCTCAACCAGATCCTGGGGCGGGAGGTGGATTGCTCCGCCGCCGCCGGCTGGCGGGCAGACCCGCTCACCACCCAGGCCAAGGAGGCGTTCGGCTTTCGCTACAACAGCGATTGCCGTGGCAGCGGCCTGTTTCGACCCTTGCTGCAGGATGGCCGACCGGGTACGCCGCAAATCCCGGTCAACCTGCCCACCTTCGACGAGGTGGTCGGCACAGAGGTGACGACGGCGCAGTTCAACGCCTTCATGCTGGACAGGCTCTGCACCCCGCCGCAGGTGGCGCCTCACGTCTACACCATTCACGCCGAGGTGGAAGGGATCGTCATGGCGGATCAGTTCGATGCGCTGCTGGCCGAGGCTCGCGCTCGCGGCATCCGCTTTGTCCCGCTGGGGAGTCTGTTACCCCCTGATCCCGCTCAATTGGATGCCGGACGGCTGGTGCGCGGCACCCTGCCGGGGCGAGAGGGATGGCTTGGCTGCAAGGCCGATGTCTAGACCCTTACTCACATCGCGGACGTCATGATGCGCCATTGCGCTCACCACACAATGCTACAGAGGATGTCATGAAGTTGACCAAGTGGGCCCTGCCCCTGTTCTTTCTCTTGTTTTACCTGCTGCCCCTCGACCAGCGGCCGCTTTGGAGCCCCGACGAGAACCGTTACGCCGAGATAAGCCGGGAGATGGTGAGCACGGGGGATTGGGTCGTGCCCCACTTCCTGGGCTTGCGCTATTTCGAGAAGCCCATCGCCGGTTACTGGTTCAACAGCATCAGCCAGCAGCTGTTTGGTGACACCAACTTCGCCGTGCGCTTCGCCTCGGCCGCCGCCACAGGCCTGAGCGCCCTGCTGATCGTCTGGTTCGCGCTGCAGCTTTGGCAGTGCCGGCGCAAAGCCTTCCTTGCCGGGCTCATCTACCTGTCGCTGTTGATCGTCTATGGCATAGGCACCTACAGCGTGCTCGATGCCATGGTCACCCTCTGGCTCAACGCGGCCATGGTCAGCTTCTATCTCATCCGGCAGGAGGGTCCGCTGCGAACCCGGGTCGCCGGCTACCTGCTGTTTGGCCTGGCCTGCGGCATGGGCTTTCTCACCAAGGGCTTCATCGCCCTGGCGGTGCCTGTCATCGTCATAGTGCCCTACGTCATTTATCAGCGCCGCCTGCTCGAACTGCTGCGCTTCGGCCCATTGGCGATGGTGAGTGCCGCCCTGCTGGCCGCCCCCTGGGCCATCGCCGTACACCTGCGCGAGCCCGATTACTGGCACTACTTCTTCTGGGTCGAACACATACAGCGCTTCGCGGCGGATAACGCCCAGCACAAGGCGCCGTTCTGGTACTACCTGCCCATGGGGCTGCTCGGCACCCTGCCCTGGCTGGGCCTGCTGCCCGGCGCACTTCGCAAGGGCTGGCAGGATCGCAAGATAAGTCCGGAGACCCTCTATCTGCTGGCCTGGGTGGTACTGCCATTGCTGTTCTTCAGCGTTGCCAAGGGCAAGCTGCTCACCTATATCCTGCCCTGCTTCGCTCCCCTGGCCATGCTGCTGGCCGCCAGCGCCATGGACAAACTCAAGGAGGGGAAAGCACAGCCATTCAGGCTCAACGCCTGGTTGAACGGCCTGTTCGGCCTGCTGTGCATGGGTATCCTCGCCGTGCTGGCCTTCTCTCCCAGCCACGCCGTCTATGGCACCGAAGATAATAGTGCCCTGGCGGTGGCCATGATCATCTTCGCCGGCTGGGCCCTGCTCGGTTTCATCCAGTTGAAGGATGTCAGCCGCCGCTGGACCCTGAGCGCGCTCTGCCCCATGGTGCTGGCGGTGGGTCTGCCCTGGGCATTGCCGCAATCCCTGATCGATTCCAAGCTGCCGGAGCGCTTCATTGAGGCCAATCAGACAGTACTGATGGACTCCAGCGCCCTGCTGGCCAACGATGTGGGGCTGGCCTCCTCCCTGGCCTGGGGCACCCGGCGCAGCGAAATAACGCTATTCGACAGCAAGGGGGAGGTGCATTACGGCTTGAGTTACCCGGATGCCAAGGAGCGCTACGTGACCCGGGCCGACTTCCCGGTCTGGCTGGCCGAGTCGCGTAAAAACGGCCAGGTGGCCCTGTTGCTGAAGACGGATAAAGACGGCAGCACGGGATCTCTGCCACCGGCCGACGAGACGATAGTGAGCCACCGGCTGACCCTGCTTGTCTACCACGGGGCCCGCTGATGGACATGCTGCTGCTTCTGCTGGTGTGCCTGCTGACCTGCGGCGGCCAGATGCTGCAAAAACAGGCGGTCATCAGCTGGCAACGCCAGCCATGCAGCCACTGGCAGAAGCTGTTTTCACCCTGGCTCATCGCCAGCGTGGTGGCCCTCGGCAGCGGCATGCTGCTCTGGATCTACCTGCTGCAACAGCTGCCGCTGAGCATGGCTTACCCCATGCTCAGCATCAATCTGGTGCTGGTGCTGATTGGCTCGCGGCTGTTTTTTCACGAGCAGATCAGCTACCACAACTGGCTGGGGGCCGGCGCCATCATCATTGGCGCCCTCTTGCTGGGAGGCTTGCTATGAGAGGTGACAATACCGGGGTTGGCAAAGAACCTGCGGTGACGGATAGGCCCGCGATCAAGGGCTATCTCTATGTAATCGGCAGCATACTGCTGGTGACCCTGGCCCAGCTCGCCATGAAGTGGGGAGTCATGCAGCTGCCAGCCTGGCAGGCCAGCCTCGATATCATGCTGACTCACCCGGTGCCGCTGCTGGTCATCACAGCCGGAGTGGGCTGCTATGCCCTGTCGCTGCTCTGCTGGTTGGCGGCGCTGCACTTCACCCCGCTCAATATCGCCTACCCCCTGCTCAGCACCAGCTATGCGCTGGTCTACCTGCTGGCGGTCAGCATACCGAGCTTTGCCGAACCGCTGGAGCCGGGCAAGGCGGTGGGAGTGATCTTCATCCTGCTGGGGGCCGTGCTGGTGGGGATAAAACCGATGGGCAGGAAGCGCAACGCCCATTAACCCATCACGGTTTGGCTCGCTATCTTCCCTGTGCAAGGGCTGCTTCGGCAGCCCTTTTCTTATGATGCGGATCCCTCTGCTCACCCGGCTCACCTCCCTTCGTCGCTGCGCGCCAGGGAACAAGTGTCACGCCAGTGAACCAGTCGGGCGGCGGTACTGACAAGCGGCGTACTTGACCGCACTCTGAACATGCCTTTATAACGGAACTCCCAAGGAAGAGAGAATTCTATGTCGGCCAAGCATCCCATCATTGCAGTCACCGGTTCGTCCGGTGCCGGCACCTCCACCTCCACCAACGCCTTTCGCTCCATGTTTCATCAGCTTGGTTACAAAGCGGCCGTGGTGGAAGGGGACAGTTTTCATCGCTACACCCGACCGGAAATGGACGTGGCGATCCGCAAGGCGCGCGAGCAGGGGCGCCACATCAGCTATTTCGGCCCCGAGGCCAACGACTTCGCGCTGCTGGAGTCCTTCTTCCAGGAGTACGGCCAGAACGGCAGCGGCCAGTATCGGCGCTATCTGCACAGCTTCGACGAGGCGGTCCCCTTCAATCAGATGCCGGGAACTTTCACTCCCTGGCAAAATCTGCCGAGCGAGACCGATCTGCTGTTTTACGAGGGGCTGCACGGCGGCGTGGTCACAGATGACCACAATGTGGCGCGTCACGTGGACTTTCTCATCGGCGTGGTGCCCATCGTCAACCTGGAGTGGATCCAGAAGCTCATCCGCGATACCTCGGAGCGGGGTCACTCGCGCGAGGCAGTCACCGACTCCATAGTCCGCTCCATGGATGACTACATCAACTTCATCACACCGCAGTTTTCCCGCACCCATATCAACTTCCAGCGGGTGCCGACCGTGGATACGTCCAACCCCTTCAGTGCCAAGGTGATCCCGAGTCTGGACGAGAGTATGCTGGTGATCCGGTTTCGTGGCATCAAGCAGGTGGACTTCCCTTACCTGTTGTCGATGATCGATGGCTCCTTCATCTCACGGATGAACACTATCGTGGTTCCGGGTGGCAAGATGGGCTTCGCGATGGAGCTGATCCTGCGCCCGCTGATCCAGCAACTGCTCGAAACTGGCAAGATCACTTAAGCCAAGGAGCTTATGATGCGGTTAGCGTTTATCTCTGTGGTATTGGCCGCCCTGCTGGGCGGTTGCAGCAGCGGCCCGGCCGCTCCGACCCTGGAGTCGGGCACCATGGTGGTGCGACCGGCTGCGAGCTGGCCGTTTGGTGCGACGCCGCGCTACGCGCTGGCCGAGCAGTTCCAGTATGCGGGTGAGAGTGCCGAGGGCTGGCTGGTGCCGGTTCAGCAGGCGGTCAATCAGGAGCTGGGCAGCAAGGGCTGGCAGAGCGTGCCCCTCGATGAAGCGGATCTCTGGGTCGCCATCGGTGTCGCAGGCAGCAAGGACTTGAGCGATGGCGAGATCTTCGCCCGCCTCGGCATGACCCCCGGGCTGCAAGCCAAAGTGGGGGCACGCAAGGGCACCCTGGCCATAGTCCTGCTCGACCGGCGTACCCAGCAGGCGGTGTGGAGCAGTGCCATACAGCTCGCCAGTGACGTCGCCATCCCCGACGAGTCACGCCGCCAGCTGAGCCAGCAACTGGCCGGCCAGATGCTGGACTCCCTGCCCGCCCGCTAGCACGGGTCTTTTCCCCTTGAAACAAAACGGCCTGCGAGAGCAGGCCGTTGTGATCACACCATGACGATTACTTGCGCTGACAGGTCAGCAGGGTCACATCTTTCTGACTGAGGATGGCCTGTTTCTCCTGATTCCAGAAGGTGGTGACACCATCGGAATACTTGGCGCCAGACTCCGCTTCTACCCGGCCCAGCTTGTGATACACACCGGCGTACGGGAACTGCACCATGTCGGCCTGAGCATCATAGGTAATGGCCAACAGCTCTTCCCCGCACTGGTACTGGCTGTACTGGTACTGGGTCGGCTGGGGCATGCTGCAGGCCGCCAGCCCCAGCAGGGGAAGTAACACTATCAAGTTTTTCATTGCACTTTCCTTATGTCATGGCGTTATCGACGGGACAAATCACAGCTATCAGGCTTCAAGAATTTGATAACTATGGGTAATTTCTACCGCTTTTTCCAACATCAGGGAGACGGAACAATACTTTTCCATCGACAGGTCCACCGCACGGGCCACCTGCTTCTCGGCCAGCCCCTTGCCGGTGACCACAAAGTTGAGGTGGATCTTCTCGAACACCCGCGGCACCGACTCCACCCGCTGCCCTTCCAGTTCCACATGGCAGGCGGTCACGGATTGACGTGCCTTCTCCAAAATGGAGACAACGTCGATCGAGCTGCAGCCACCCACCGCCAGCAGGATCATCTCCATCGGGCTGGCACCTTCGCCGGGGTTGGCGCCGTCCAGGGTCACCTGATGACCGGACTCACTCTCGCCGACAAACTTCATGCCTTCCACCCAGCTGACCTTGGCTTTCATCTCACATTTCCTCTTAATGACGACATATCTGACTGACATAGCATACCCCAGACGGCGCCCAATCGGCATATGTGAGCCATTTTCGCGAACTTCGGTGCTAACTAGATCAAAATCAACATCTGATGCCCCCAAGTTCCCTAAAATGGCGCAGATAGCGCAGCAGGCATCAAGGGGATCTGGCAAAAGCCCTCAAAGCCTTGTCAGCACAGACAAAGGCTCTTATCCTACTGCGACTAATACAAGGAATGGCAAGGTTGGCAGCTTGCCCGGACGCACGAGTCCATAAAAAGACACTACAGAGGAATTCTCATGGTCATTGGCAAACCGCAAAGCGATCCCACCCTGGAATGGTTCTTGTCGCACTGCCACATTCATAAGTATCCCGCCAAGAGCACCCTGATCCATGCGGGTGAGAAAGCGGAGACCCTCTACTACATCGTCAAGGGCACTGTGGCCGTCTTGATCAAGGACGATGAAGGCAAGGAGATGATCCTCTCCTATCTGAACCAGGGCGACTTCCTGGGCGAGATGGGCATGTTCGAGGAGAGCGAGAATCCAGAGCGTTCCGCCTGGGTGCGCGCCAAAGGCTCCTGTGAAGTAGCCGAGATCTCTTACAAGAAGTTCCGTCAGCTGATCCAGGTCAACCCGGACATACTGATGCGTCTCTCCGGCCAGATGGCGACCCGACTGCAGCACACCAGTCAGAAAGTCGGCAACCTGGCCTTCCTGGACGTGACAGGCCGGATCGCCCAGACCCTGCTCAATCTGGCCAAACAGCCGGACGCCATGACCCACCCGGATGGCATGCAGATCAAGATCACCCGTCAGGAGATTGGCCAGATCGTCGGCTGCTCCCGTGAAACCGTTGGCCGGATCCTCAAGATGCTCGAAGAGCAGGAGCTGATCTCCGCCCACGGCAAGACCATAGTGGTGTTTGGTACCCGCTGACAGGGTTCCCTGACGGCTCAGCACAGAGCCGTTGGATAAAAAAGGCTGCCACGGCAGCCTTTTCTGATCGTCTCCCCTATAATCGCGAACGCCCTTCCCCAGCCTCAATCAAGCGAGTGTGTATGCATCTTCAATGTCCCGTTTGCCGCAGCCCCCTGCATCTTCACGAAGCATCCCGCGGGGTCTATTGCGACAACAAGCACCATTTCGATCCGGCCCCGGAAGGGTATCTGGATCTCATTCCCGGCAAGAAGAATCCCAAGGACAGCGACAGCCGCGCCCTGATGCGCGCCAAGCGCCACTTCCTGGAACAGGGCCATCAGGCGCCGCTGGTAGACGCCATGGCTGCCCTGCTCGCCCCCCTCGGTGCCCATGAGCTGATCCACCTCGGCTGCGGCGAAGGTTACTACTGCCGTGCCCTGGCCGAGCGCCTGCCCGAATGGCAATTTGGCGGATTCGATCTGGCCAAGAACGCCATCTTCGCTGCCAACAAGGTGCAGCCTGAAGCTCAGTTCATCATCGCCGATCCGGCTCGTGCCCCGCTGCAACCGGGCACGGCCCAGGTGCTGCTGGTCAATGATCTCAAGGTCAAGACAGAGCTGCTGGTCAGCTGGCTGGCACCGGGTGGTTACCTGCTTTACCTGCAGCCAGGCCCGCGCCACCAGTGGCAGCTGAGAGTCAGCCTCAACCCTGTCAGCATGGAGCACCCCCTCAGCTGGCCAGCCCTCGGCGGCCTCAACCCCATGGGTCAGGAGCGTTGCCAGTTCACCATGACCATGGATCAGAGCCTGCGCAGCTTCATTCTGGAAACCAGCCGACTCGGCTGGCGTGCCAGCGCGGAGCAGCGTCACGCCTTTACCCAGCAGGGACCGGATGAACTGGAGC
>Ga0115550_1003106_pt1 | contig 10979 bp, 4 predicted proteins | sample COGITO_mtgs_1005_FD_87177 | JGI IMG/M metagenome (GOLD analysis project Ga0115550, IMG submission 87177) | Pelagic marine microbial communities from North Sea - COGITO_mtgs_100511 | ecosystem: Environmental > Aquatic > Marine > Epipelagic | place: Germany:Helgoland, sampling site Kabeltonne... | reverse complement strand
CTGCTAAATTTTCGGCCAATGTTTTTCCAGTTACTGTCATACAATCTCCATGCAAATACCCTCCTTCTAATAAGTATTTCATGATTGCTGGCGTTCCACCAACACCATGAACATCTTCCATCAAGTATTTTCCTGAGGGTTTTAAATCAGCAATCAAAGGTGTTCTGTCTGAAACTCTCTGAAAGTCTTCTAAAGTAAAATCAATATCAGCAGCATGAGCAATCGCTAAAAAGTGTAATACTGCATTGGTAGATCCACCTAAAGCATTCACCAAAGCAATCGCATTTTCTATTGATTTTTTAGAGATAATATCTAAAGGTTTTAAATCTTGTTCTAACAAATTTTTAATCGCAATGGCATGTCTTTCTGATTCTGATAATTTATTAGGATTTTCAGCTGGAATTGAAGAATTATATGGTAATGCAAATCCCATGCATTCTATTGCTGAAGCCATGGTATTCGCAGTATACATTCCACCACAAGCTCCGGCTCCTGGAATCGCTCTTTTGATGATCTCTCTATATTCTTCTTCCTCAATTTCTCCTGCTACTTTTTGACCCAAAGCTTCAAAGGCAGAAACAATATTTAACTTTCTCCCTTTATAATTTCCTGAAGCAATAGTGCCGCCGTACATCATAATCGATGGACGATTGAGACGCAACATTGACATCACTGCTCCGGGCATATTTTTGTCACAGCCTACGATTGCTATCAACGCATCATAACTTTGTGCATTCATGACAGTTTCTATAGAATCTGCAATAATATCTCTAGAAACTAATGAATAATTCATCCCTGAAGTTCCCATAGAAATTCCGTCTGAAACACCAATGGTATTAAAACCTAGTCCAACCATATCAGCAATTTTACACTCAATTTTTACCTCATCTTTCAATCGGTTTAAATGCATATTGCATGGATTACCATCGTATCCTGTACTTGCAATTCCAACTTGAGCTTTCTGCATATCTTCGTCAGTAAGACCAACTGCATATAGCATCGCTTGAGAAGCTGGTTGTGACTCATCTTGCGTTAACCTTTGACTATGTTTATTTAATTTGTTCATGCTGTTTTTAAATACGTAAACTATTTTCAAATTCTAAAATACTTTATTGCATGTTCTAAGAGTTTCACACTAAAGAAAAGTAGCTTAAACTCACAAACAGATATAGATGATTAATATATTGATTTTCAATTATTTATATACAATTAAGTATGACGTTCAAAAGCAAAAAAAACTTCCTATTTAAAGGAAGTTTTTTTAGGTATTATCATATTTACTTTTATTTATGCACTTAACAGATCATTATCATCTTTTAATGGTAATTGTGAAGATCCCATTAAATAGGTATCCATATGATGTGCAGCTTGTCGACCTTCTGAAATTGCCCAAACAATTAAAGATTGACCTCTTCTCATATCTCCTGCAGTATATATTCCAGGAACATTTGTTGCATAATTTGAAGTTGAAGCTTTTACATTTGTTCTACCATCAAATTCTAAACCTAATTGCTCTGGCAAGCTTTTTTCTGGGCCTGTAAATCCTAGAGCCAATAATGCTAAATCACAAGGCCATGTTTTTTCTGAACCTTCTTTTTCAATCAATTGAGGTCTTTGACCTGGAATTGTTTGCCAAGAAACTTCAACTGTTTTTAAAGCAATCAATTCATTATTATCATTGGTTATAAACTCTTTAGTATTCACTAACCAATTACGATTACAACCTTCTTCATGCGAAGAACTAGTCTTTAATTGCATAGGCCAAAATGGCCAAGGAGTTTTTTCACTTCTTACCATGGGTGGTTTTGGCATGATTTCAAAGTTTGTCACAGATTTTGCTCCATGCCTGTTAGATGTTCCGATACAATCTGAACCTGTATCTCCTCCTCCAATAACAATCACATCTTTACCTGTTGCACTAATAATGTTTTTTTCTAAACTTTTATCAAACAAAGCTTTTGTTTGTCTGGTTAAGAAATCCATTGCTTGAACGACACCCTTGGCATTATTTCCTGGAATTGGAATACTTCTAGAAATAGTTGCTCCTCCTGACAACAAAACTGCATCAAATTCTTGTAGTTTTTCAACAGCATAATTCACACCAACATTGACATTCGTTTTAAATACAATTCCTTCCTCTTCTAAAATAGTAACTCTTCTGTCTATAATTTCTTTCTCTAGTTTAAAATTCGGAATTCCATATCGCAATAAACCACCTATTTTATCATCACGCTCTAAAACTGTTACGGTATGACCCGCTCTATTTAATTGTTGAGCTCCGGCTAAACCTGCTGGACCAGAACCTACAATAGCTATCGTTTTTCCGGTTCTTTTGGTTGGTTTTTTAGGAATGATCCAACCTTCTTCAAATCCTTTTTCGATGATAAATTTTTCAATATTTTCTATAGAAACAGGATCATCTATAATTCCTAAAACACAAGCTTGTTCACAAGGAGCAGGACATAATCTCCCCGTAAATTCAGGAAAATTATTAGTTGAATGTAAAATATCTAAAGCTTGTTTCCATTGGCCTTTATGAACTAAATCATTAAAATCTGGAATTAGATTTCCTAAAGGACATCCACTATGACAAAAAGGAATTCCACAATCCATACAACGAGACCCTTGTTCTTGTTGTTCTTTTAATTCTAAAGGTTTTGTAAACTCTTTATACGTTTTAATACGTTGTTTAACAGCCGTATTACTTTCTCCTTTACGAACGTATTTCTTAAATCCTCCTAATTCTCCCATGATTACGCTGTTAATTTTGTTAATTTTTCTTGTGCTATTCTCTCTAAAGCAATTTTATAATCAGTTGGGAAAACTTTAATGAAATTCATTTTATTGATTTCCCAATCGCTTAATAATTCTTTACCTAAATTACTTTCAGTATAGGATACATGTTTATGGATATGAGTTTTTAACTCGAGCTGGTCTTTGGTTTCTAAATGAACCAACTCTACCATTTCTAGATTACACAATTCATTTCTAAAAGTATGCGAAGGATCATAAACATAGGCAATTCCTCCGCTCATTCCAGCTGCAAAATTCCTTCCCGTTTTCCCTAAAACAATAACATTTCCTCCGGTCATATATTCACAACCGTGATCTCCAATTCCCTCTACTACAGCTGTTACACCAGAATTCCTAACCGCAAAACGTTCACCAGCAATTCCGTTGATGTAGGCCTCGCCTTTAATGGCTCCGTAGAAACAAACATTTCCAACGATGATATTATCTTCTGCGATAAAATCTGCTTCTTTAGGTTTTTTTACCACAATTTTTGCTCCTGACAATCCTTTTCCTAAATAATCATTGGTTTCTCCATCAACAATCATGGTTAAGCCTTTGGTTGCAAATGCACCAAAACTTTGTCCCGCTGATCCTTTGAAGTTTAAGGTCAATGTGTCTTCTGGCAATCCTTCTTCACCATGTAATTTTGAAATTTCATTGCTAGTGATAGCACCAACTGATCGGTTGGTGTTTTGAATCGGATAACTATATTCTGATTTTATTTTATTTTTTATCGCAGCTTTTGCATTGTCTATAATTTTTAAATCTAAAACTTTATCAAGATTGTGATTTTGTTTTTCTGTATTGTAAAGTATCGGCGTTCCTTCTACTTCAGGTTGATGTAAAATAGCCGCTAAGTCTATTCCTTTTGCTTTGTAATGTTCTGTTGCAATAGTTGGATTAATTTTTTGTGTTTGTCCTACCATCTCCTTAATGGTTCTAAAACCTAAGGATGCCATTATTTGGCGTAATTCTTCAGCAACGAAATACATGAAATTCACCACATGCTCTGGAGTTCCTTTGAAGTTTTTTCGTAGTTCTGGATCTTGAGTTGCTATTCCAACTGGACAGGTATTCAAATGACATTGGCGCATCATAATACAACCAGAAGCAACTAATGGTGCCGTTGCGAAACCAAATTCTTCAGCTCCTAGCAAACAAGCAATCGCGACATCACGACCTGTTTTTAACTGACCATCACATTCTACAACTACTCTATTTCTAAGATTATTTAAGACCAAGGTTTGTTGTGCTTCTGCAATTCCTAATTCCCAAGGTAACCCTGCGTGTTTTAAAGAAGTTAAAGGAGAAGCTCCTGTTCCTCCATCAAAACCAGAAATTAAAATCACATCTGCTTTTGCTTTTGCAACTCCAGCTGCAATGGTTCCTACACCAACTTTGGAAACTAATTTTACATTGATTCGAGCTTCTCTATTGGCGTTTTTTAAATCGAAAATTAATTGAGCTAAATCTTCAATAGAATAAATATCATGATGTGGCGGTGGTGAAATTAATCCTACATAAGGTGTAGAATTTCTAACTTCTGCAATCCAAGGCAATACTTTATTTCCAGGTAATTGACCACCTTCACCTGGCTTAGCACCTTGCGCCATTTTAATCTGAATCTCTTTAGCACTTGTTAAGTAATTACTACTAACACCAAACCTTCCAGAAGCGACTTGTTTAATGGCACTATTTTTTGAATCTCCGTTTGACATTTTTTTGAAACGGTTTTTATTTTCGCCTCCTTCACCAGAATTTGATTTTCCTCCAATACGATTCATCGCAACTGCTAAATTCTCATGAGCTTCTTGACTGATAGACCCAAAAGACATAGCTCCGGTTTTAAATCGTTTAACAATTTCTGTCCAAGGCTCTACTTCTTCAATAGAAATAGGATCTAGATTGTTAAATTCAAACAAACCTCTCAGCGTCATCAATTCTTTCGACTGCTGATTAATTTTATCAGCGTAAACTTTATAACTGTCTTTGTTTTTTAGTCGAACTGCTTGTTGTAGTTTAGAAACTGTGGTCGGATTAAACATGTGTCGCTCACCTCCACGTCTCCATCTATAATCTCCTCCAATATCTAAGTCTAAAACATTGTCTATTTCATCATTTCTAAAAGCAGATTTACATCTTTTATAAATGTCTTTTTCTAAGACATACAATCCTATTCCTCCAATTCTAGAAGGTGTTCCTGGAAAATATTTTTCGGTAAAACCTTTCTTTAATCCTAGGATTTCAAAAATCTGAGAAGCTCTATAAGAATGGAGTGTAGAAATTCCAATCTTATTCATAATTTTTAAGATACCTTTTCCTATGGCTTTATTAAAATTCTTGATTGCTACACTTGCTTCAACATCTTTTATTTCTCCTATTGCCACTTGATGAGCTATAATTTCGTTCACCATATAAGGATTAATTGCGCTTGCGCCATATCCAAATAAGGTAGCAAAATGATGGGCTTCTCTTGCTTCAGCTGTTTCAATTACTATTCCAAATTTAGAACGTTTTGAAACTCTATTTAAAGAATGATGTAAATACGAACAAGCTAACAAAGCAGGTATTGGAGCATTCTCTTTAGTAACACCTCTATCAGAAAGAATGATAATATTTGAACCTGCATCAACAGCGTCAATTGCTTCCTTCAACATGGATTCTAAAGCTCTTTCAATTCCATTGACACCTTCATCTAAAGGAAATAATATATTAATTGAAGTTGCATTAAAATCAGGGTGATTAATATTCTTGATTTTATCTAAATCTTCGTTAGATATCACTGGATTCTGAATTCTTAATTTTTTTGCATGCTCTGGAGATACATCAAAAATATTTTTGTCAGATCCTATAGCAAGACTAATGTCTGTAATGATTTCTTCTCTAATTCCGTCTAAAGGCGGATTGGTAACTTGAGCAAACAGTTGCTTAAAATAGTTATATAATAACTGTGGGTTATCTGACAAAACAGCTAAAGGTGTATCAGATCCCATAGAACCAATTGCTTCTTTTGCTTGCGTAGCCATTGGAGAAATTACTGTTGAAATTTCTTCTAGAGTATATCCAAAAAGCCTTAATCTGGTTTTATAATCTGTTTCTTCAGTTGGAATAGTATTATTTGTGTAAGGAATATCGACTAATTGAAGTGTGTTTTCTTCTACCCATTTTTGGTAGGGTTTTTTAGTGATAATCTCTTGTTTAATTTCTTCATCTTCAATAATTCTACCCGCATTCATGTCTACTAAAAACATTTTCCCTGGCTCTAATCGTCCATGTTTTACGACATTTTCTGGTTTGATATTTAAAACACCAATCTCTGATGACATGACTACGTTTCCGTCTTTGGTTACGGTATATCTTGAAGGACGTAATCCGTTTCTATCCAATAAAGCACCTATAAAATTACCATCTGTAAATGGCACAGATGCAGGACCGTCCCATGGCTCCATGATACAAGAATTGAATTCATAAAAGGCTTTTTTATCATCTTTCATTGATGTGTCTTTTTCCCATGCTTCTGGCACCATCATCATCATTACTTCTGGTAAAGATCTTCCTGTCATCAATAATAATTCAACTGCCATATCCATAGAAGCTGAATCAGATTTTGCTTCTGTGATAATTGGAAATAATTTTTCTAAATCATCGCCAAATAAATCACTCTTCATCAATTCTTGACGTGCCTTCATTCTGCTTACATTTCCACGAAGTGTATTGATCTCACCGTTGTGACACATAAATCTAAATGGTTGCGCTAAATCCCATGAAGGGAATGTATTTGTTGAAAATCTCTGGTGTACTAATGCCAATCTAGTTACCAAATCTGGTTGACGAAGATCTACATAAAAACGACCGATATCTTCAGGAATTAACAAGCCTTTGTAGATTATTGTAGTTGTAGAAAAACTTGGTAAGTAAAAATATTTACTTTCTGATATTTTTGATTTTTCAATAGTATGTTCTGTAATTTTTCTTGCGGCAAAAAGCTTTGCATTGAATTGTAAGTCGGTTAATTCTTCTTCTCCTTTACCTACAAAAAGCTGTTTCGTTTTTGGTTGAGTTTTAGCTGCTATTGTTCCAAGATTAGAAGTATCAACTGGAACATCTCTCCAACCCAATACTTTTAATCCTTGTTTTTTTAATTCGGTTTCAAAAACATCTTGACAAAAGCTACTTTGATTAAATTTCTTTGGCAGAAAGACCTGTCCTACTGCATATTGTCTAGCTTCTGGTAAATCAAAATCACAAACTCTTGAGAAAAATTCATGAGGAATATCAATTAGAATTCCTGCTCCATCTCCCGTTCTACCATCAGAACTTACAGCTCCACGGTGTTCTAATTTGATTAAAATTTCTAGCGCATCATGAATAATTTGGTTGGATTTTTCTCCATTCAAATTACAAATAAATCCTGCACCACAATTATCTCTTTCAAATTCACTTAAGTATAATCCCTGATCTTCCATGTCTTCTCGCCTGTATTATGATTTGTTTTACTTTATACAATTATATTTCTACATAGGAAAAATGCATTGCTAGAAATGCATTTTTCCTTTCATAGATTAATTAATTGTGTTGTAGCTTGTTAACTACCCATCTAAATAATTTTATTTAGACGAACTTTCTTTTTCATACAACTCTTTACTCACCTCTATCTCGTTTACCTGGGTAGGCAATTGTTCCATGTTCAGAAATATCTAAACCAGCTTTTTCTACTTCTTCTGAAACTCGTAAGCCAATCGTTTTCTTTAAAGCAAAAAGAATGATAAATGATAAAACTATTGCCCATGCTGCATATGCAAAAGCTCCAAGTGCTTGAGTCCCTAATTGAGAAGCTCCTCCTCCATTAAATAAACCAATACCAACATCACCATCCACACCCCAAAGTCCGATCACTAAAGTTCCCCATACACCGGCAACTCCATGAACAGACGCGGCACCAATTGCGTCATCAATTTTTAATTTCTTTTCGATAAATTCTATTGAGAATACTACTAAAATACCACCTATTAATCCTGCTAATACAGCACCTCCAGAAGTCATATTTCCACAACCCGCAGTGATACTAACTAATCCAGCTAAAGCACCATTTAAGGTTTGTGCTAAGTGAGGTTTTCCATACCATATCCATGTAGTAATTAAGGCTCCTAAACCACCTGCAGCTGCAGCTAGATTAGTAATCAAAACCACATTTGAAGCAGCGACAGCATCGTCTCCTCCCCAAGCTAGTTGAGAACCCCCATTAAATCCAAACCAACCTAACCATAGGATAAAAACTCCTAAAGTTGCTAGTATTTGATTATGACCTGGAATTTCGCATACTTTTCCGTTTACGTATTTTCCAATTCTAGGACCTACTAGGAATGCAGCTACTAATGCAGCCCATCCACCAACAGAATGTACGATTGACGAACCTGCAAAATCAATGAATCCTAGTTCGGTTAACCAACCAGAACCTTGCCATTGCCATCCTCCAGATATTGGATAAATCACGGCAGTCATTACGATAGAAAAAATGATGTAGGTAGAATATTTTGTTCTACCCGCAATTGCTCCTGATACAATTGTTGCGGCTGTTGCAGCAAACATTGTTTGAAAGAATAAATCTGCTCCTTCTCCTTGGAATAAACCACTCCAGAAGAACCATCCATTAGTGGTATCACCATACATAAGAGAATACCCCACGAACCAATAAGTTAAAGATCCAACGCAAATGTCTAATAGATTCTTCATTGCGATGTTTACCGCATTTTTAGATCTTGTCATTCCAGATTCAACTAAGGTAAATCCAGCCTGCATAAAGAATACTAAAATCCCGGATAATAACATCCATAGCATTCCCAAATCTCCATTGATAGCTGTTGTGGTAGATTCTACTGCAGCATCTACTGCAGCTTTTAATTGTTCTTGAGTAACTCCACTTGATGCTGTAATACTATCTTGAGCAGTTTCATAAACAAAGTTTGGTACTTTAGAAATAAATTTAAGTAACATAGTTATTGATTTTTAATGAATTAAAATTTATAAACAGCCGCTAATAAAAATGAGCTTAAGCTACTTTGTGGTGACAAAGAAGTATCGATTGTAAAATCATCTGAACTAGAGTCTAATCTAATTTCAGGAATGATAGTTAAATCACCAACTGTATAATTTGCTGTTAAAGTTGTTGCAAAAACGCTAGAATCAATCACTCCTGTACCGATAGCACCAAAAGATCCAGATTCTTTAAAATACTCTCCTCTTAAACCTATTTTAAAAGAATCACTTGTAGCTAATTGTGGATATAATGCAAAACCAGTAAATCCAGTACCGTCATTATCAAAATGAGCTGCATTGATACCTAAATAGAAACTATCTGTTACATCAAATCCTCCTGTAAAGTCGATTTCAAAAGCTCCACTATCACTAATGAAATTTAAGAATTGACCAGAGTATCCTAACTGTGCACCTATTGCATAGTTTCCTGTAGGATTAAACTCTGTAGCATCTGTAGGATTCATTACTGCTAACATTAAACTCGCTTTTTCAGAAAGTGTAAAATCAGCTTTAATTCCTGTATGACTAAAAGGTCCATACGAGAATAAGTACGATGTACTGTAATTGAAGTTTGCAGTTGGAGAAATTACTTCATACCCTAAAAAAGTATTAAAGTTTCCTAAAGTAATTTTCACTTTGTCACTTACATTCCAATAAGCATACAATTGATTTACAATATTAGAACTTCCATTCGCATTGTAAAAAGGTGATGCAAAAACTGCATCTTCTCCTCTTGGTCCGAAAACTAAATCAGCTACAAAGCCAACTTTTTCGCCTTCATAAGCACCAATTAAATTTACCATACCCAATGCAAAACCAGGTAGGTTTGCAAATGATGAACCAGGTGCTACAGCATTTTCATCATTTGGAGCATTTAAATTAGTTCTAAAGTAGGTATCTACACTACCACTAAATGAGAACTTTTTTTCTTCTTTTTCTTCCTCTTGAGAGAAAACGTTAAAACTAGTAAGTAATACTAAAGTTAAAACTGTTAGTTTGATTCTTGTCATAATGTTCTTTTTTAAGATTAACATGGTGCGAATGTTCGACAAAAATCTCTTATAAGCAAATAGGACAAGGGATACAGGCTCCCGAAAACGTTTTCTTTCGTTTTTAGAGTCTCAAAAAAATGGGGTTAAAAATCAGAAAAGTGTAATTTGTATTCTTTTGAAATGGCTAAGAATGCTAATTTCAAATTATTATTAGATTTAAATATCATATTCGTAAAAATTATCTAATTTTGAAAAAAAATTACTAACAGTATGTTTAAAACTTTAGTTTTTTAATAAAAAAGTTGTTAAATAATTATAATTTTTTAATAAATAACGAAATTGATTAGGGAATTAAATTCCATTATCAATTTATGAAAAGAAGATTAATAATTCAAAATCTCTAAAATTTTCTCTTTTACTTTTTCAGTTGATGGAATCATCGTTTGCTCTAGAGTACTATTTAAAGGAATTGCTGGCATACTCTCACTTCCTATAGTCATTACTGGAGCATCTAAAAATTGAAAACACTCTTCTTGTATTTTACCAGATAAGGCTCTTGCAAAACCTGTTGAAGAAGGTTCTTCTGTAACTACTAGACATTTTCCATTTTTCTTCACAGACTTTACGATGGTTTCTTCATCTAAAGGATACAGAGTTCTTAAGTCAATAACTTCAATGGTATCTTTCATTCCTAATTCGGCACTCGCATTCATAGCCCAGTGCACTCCCATTCCGTAGGTAACAATGGTTAAAGTTTCTTCCTCTTCTTGCTTCCAAATTTCTTGTAAGACCCAAGCTTTTCCAAATGGTAATATATAATCTTCTGAAGGCTCAATAGAAGTTGCTCCCTGAGTTCCTGGAACTTTACTCCAATACAATCCTTTGTGCTCTAAGAAAACAACTGGATTAGGATCGTAATAAGCTGCTTTTAGCAAACCTTTCAAATCGGCTCCGTTGCTTGGATAAGCAATTTTAATTCCGCGTATACTGGTTAATACACTTTCTACGGATGATGAATGATAAGGTCCACCGCTTCCATAAGCACCAATTGGAACACGAAGTATCATACTCACGGGCCATTTACCGTTGGATAAATAACAACTTCTACTTACTTCTGTAAATAATTGATTCAGTCCAGGCCAAATATAATCTGCAAAT
>Ga0115550_1003104_pt1 | contig 10982 bp, 9 predicted proteins | sample COGITO_mtgs_1005_FD_87177 | JGI IMG/M metagenome (GOLD analysis project Ga0115550, IMG submission 87177) | Pelagic marine microbial communities from North Sea - COGITO_mtgs_100511 | ecosystem: Environmental > Aquatic > Marine > Epipelagic | place: Germany:Helgoland, sampling site Kabeltonne... | reverse complement strand
TCCAGTCGGGCAAGGATCCCCTCAACAAGGCCAACATAGCCCCATAACACGCCTGAGCGCATCGCTGACACCGTTGATGTCCCAAGGACTGGCAACTGCCCATCAAACTGGTCGACAGATATCTGCGGCAGTTGAGCGGCGGCCATTGCAAGAGCTTCAGACGAGCGATGCACACCAGGAGAGATAACACCCCCAGCATAACAGGCTTTATGTTTATCAGTCTGTGCGGTGCGCACAATATCAAAAGTTGTCGCAGTCCCAAAATCGACCACAATAGCTGGCACCAGACCCAAATGCGCAACAGCAACAGCATTTACCAGCCGGTCAGCGCCAACCTCAGCCGGGTTATCGATATCAATCTCTAGCGCAAGAGTGACGCCGGGCGCCCCGACAATAACAGGCACTACACCAAGGATATTCGTTGCAAAACTCGAAAGATGAGGCGTTATATCTGGCACAACAGACGCTATCACACAGCCATCAATATCTTGGGGTGAACATGATATCTTGGTAAGCTGTTGTGTGAGGACATCCAGATAAGCCTTACCTGAATGTGGCCCTTTGGTTTCAAGGCGCCATTGGCAACAGATAGCCTCATCATCGAAAACAGACATCACGATATTGGTATTACCGCAATCAACCGCAAGCAGCATAAATTTTGCTTTCCGTGTTAGACATCAGTTGCACTGCCACCCTCATCAGATGGCGTCTTCATGATGTGAACATCACCGGTTGTAATCCGGTGCGACACTCCTGAATTATCTTCTAGTATCAAGACGCCCTCATCATCAATTGAGGTGCACCTGCCTTTCAACTTATGGTCCTGAAGCGATACTTCAATAGGCTGGCCAATCATATCACAGAAGATGCGCCAAGAGCGAATACAACTGCGCGGGCCATCTGCGATATGCCAGCGTGCCAGATTATCGGCCAGACAATGCAAAAATGTAGAGGCAAGTTCAAACGCGCCTATATCCCGCTGCGAGAATGTGGACAAATCCCCTGTTGGCACTTTCCGGCCAGCTATCTGCGGCGCATTAAGTAAATTTACACCGCACCCTATGATAAGGGCTGGCGGATGCGCTTCGAGCAATATTCCTGCAATTTTATGCCCATCTGCTAACACATCATTTGGCCATTTCATCTTTAGCTTATCAGCATTATTCGGCACTAATTGCTGAATAGCGTGCAGCAGTGACAATGACGTTAAAAACGACAAGCTGGACCACTCAATGATATCGCGTTTCGGGGCAAGGATAACAGATAGATACATCCCGTCACCACGATTAGAGGTCCATAATCGCCCCTGACGGCCGCGCCCTTCTGTTTGCTCGTCAACAAGGAAGGCTACGCCATGAGCGGCCGGATTATCTGCCAAATATGATAGCGCAAGGTCACTTGATGACGTAGCTGAGCGGCTATGAAAGAGCTGCCATCCACTTGGAATATCATCAAAACCCTTCATATGACTGATCAGCTAAAGCTGGCCAGCGCCCCTGAAATAGAGCTGGCATGGTCATGAACAGGCCCAATAAACAAGAAGAACAGCAGAATAACAGCAAGAGAGGCAAACAGCACAAGCCTGTTATTACGCTCACCACCCTTATCAAGCGGGGCATCTGCTTCTTGGAAATACATCAACCGGATAATACGCAAATAATAAAAAGCGCCGATAACTGATGTCAGCACGCCGATAATCGCTAGTGGTACAAGTCCAGCATCAACCGCTGCAAGGAAGACATACCATTTTGCAAAGAAGCCGGCGAGTGGCGGAATCCCGGCCATAGAGAACATGATAACCATCATGCCGGCGGCTTGAATGGGGTGGGTTGATGACAGGCCCGACAAATCGGAAATCCGCTCAACTGGCGCCCCATCACGGCGCATTGACATAATGATGGCAAAACTACCGGCGCCCATAAAGACGTAAGTTGTCATGTAAATAACAACACTTGTTGCCCCTTCAATAGAGCCTGACGCAAGGCCAGCAAGAGCATATCCCATATGGGCAATAGATGAGTAAGCCAGCATTCTTTTGATGTTCTGCTGCATAATAGCGCCTGTTGCGCCAACAATCATTGAGATAACAGATAATGCAATCAGGATTTGCTGCCACTGCATTGCCATACCGCCAAGCGCATTATAGGTCACGCTCAGCATCAGCGTGATAGAGGCAACCTTCGGGACAATCGCAAACAGAGCTGTTACCGGTGTTGGAGCACCCTCATACACATCTGGCGTCCACATATGGAACGGCGCTGCTGATATCTTGAACGCAAGACCAGACAGCAGAAACACCATACCAACTGTCATACCAACAGAAATATCACCCATTGTCAGGCTTGCCGCAATTTCGGTAAAGCCTGTGCTGCCAGAAAAGCCATATACCATGGACGCACCATAGAGCAGCATACCAGAGGATAAGGCGCCAAGAAGGAAATATTTCAAGCCAGCCTCAGATGATTTAAGCGAGCCAGTGCGCATCGCAGCCACCACATAAAGCGGCAATGACTGAAGTTCAAGCGCCATATAAAGCGAAATCAGGTCATTGGCAGAAATCATTAACAACATGCCAAGAATAGCCATCAGAACCAGCAGATGAAATTCAGCCCGATCAATCCCCTCGCCCCAACCGTCACTTACCAGCCAGCAGGCAAAAAACCCGCCCAGCAAGACAAGGCCCTTCATATATGCGGTTAGTCCGTCAATCCGGAACATACCGTTAAATATCTCAGTAGCTCCTTGTGGCAGAAGGAACAAGGCAGCAAAGCCAGCCGCATAACCAACAAGTGAGATGGTACGGACCGTCTTCATATGCCCGCCTGACTGCCGTGCGAATGCCGCAACAAGGACGAGAATAAGGGCAAAGAAAATCAGAATAAATTCTGGCAGAGCCGCTAAAAATGTAAGGGAGCTAAAATCCATTGACCTGTCCTTTACCGCAATGATGCCGAAAGAACTGAACCATTAAGCTGGCTCAGTAATGTTGAAACACTCGCATCCATAATATCGAGCAGCGTTGAGGGATAAACCCCAAACCAGAGAACGAGTATTGTGAGCGGTACAAAAATCGCTATTTCACGACTATCAAGAGGCGGCATTTCCAGCACTTCTGATTTTTCAGCCTTACCAAAGACCACCCGCCGATAAAGCCACAGCATGTAACAGGCACCAAGAACAAGTCCAGTTGCGGCAAACACAGCAACCCATGGCGCTGCTTTCCATGCGCCAACCAGCACAAGCATTTCGCCAACAAAACCGGAGGTGCCCGGAAGTCCAACAGAGGCAAGCATCATAAACATAAAAAACGCAGCATAGCGTGGCATCGCATCCACCACACCGCCATAAGCATCAATCTCTCTGGTATGCAGGCGGTCATAGACAACACCAACACAGAAAAACAGCGCCGCAGACACAAGACCATGCGAGATCATCTGGAACATTGCGCCATCAATCCCCTGCTCTGTCAGCGTGAAAATGCCAATCGTCACAAATCCCATATGAGCAACAGAGGAATAAGCGATAAGCTTTTTCATATCAGACTGCGCCAGCGCAACCAGAGATGTATAAATCACCGCAATAGCCGACAGCACAAAAATCATCGGCGCAAAATAAGCTGACGCATCAGGGAACATTGGCAATGAGAAGCGCAGGAAGCCGTAACCACCCATTTTCAGCAATACACCAGCAAGTATCATAGAACCGGCTGTTGGCGCTTGCACATGCGCATCAGGAAGCCATGTATGAACCGGCCACATCGGAACCTTCACCGCAAAAGATGCAAAGAATCCTAAGAACAGCCAGAATTGCAGCGCTGGTGCAAATTCATATGCTGCCAGTTGCGGAATATCAGTGGTGCCTGTCATCTGATACATCACCAGCATACAGACCAGCATCACCACAGAGCCAAGCAAGGTATATAAAAAGAATTTGACGGCAGCATAAACGCGCTCTGCTCCGCCCCACACCCCGATAATTAGGAACATCGGGATAAGCACACCTTCGAAAAACAGATAGAACATCAACATATCAAGCGATGCAAACATGCCGATCATCATTGTTTCAAGAACAAGAAAGGCAATCATATAGTCGCGGACACGGTGCGTAATCGCATGCCAGCTTGCCAGAATAGCAAGCGGCGTCAGAAACGTTGAGAGCAGGATAAATGGCATAGAAATACCATCAACGCCGAGATGATAGGAAATCCCAGTTTTCCCAATCCAGTCTGCCTGCTCTTCAAATTGATACCCTGAAAGGCTGGCGTCAAACCCCCAATAAAGGTTCAACGACAAGAAAAAGGTAAAGCCCGACACCCATAGGGCAACACGTTTTGCATTGCGCGCAACTGATGCCTCATCGCCTCGGATTAAAAAGAGAAACAACACGCCCAGCAAAGGAAGATATGTCACAACGCTCAAAATTGGCCAGCTCGAAATCATGACCTATCTCCCGAAGCCACTGAAGTACCAAGATAACAGAACAACAACACCTATCATCATTGCGAATGCATAATGATAGACGTAGCCAGACTGCAACTTTGTCAGCATGCCAGACGACCGTTTGACAAACCCAGACAGGCCATCAGGCCCATAATAATCGATAACGCCCTTATCGCCGCGTTGCCATAACATCTGGCCAACAGCTACTGACGGGGCAACAAAGATCCGGTCATAAAGCTCATCAAAATACCATTTATTAAAGAAGAACCGGTAGAGCGGCGCAAACATGGTTGCAATGCGCGCCGGCAAAGACGGTATGACAATATAGGCTACCACAGCCAGAATAACGCCAGATGCGGCAAGGATAATTGGCAGCAACTTCACCCATGTTGGAACATGGTGCGCATTTGCAAGCGCGTCATGTCCCGGCAAAATGAAAATTGCATCTCCCCAGAACGCTGCCATATCTTGACCCACAAACAGCTCATAGCCTAACCAGCCCGAGAAGATTGCGCCTAGGGCAAGCGGCACAAGCGGCAAGGTCATTACGTTTGGTGATTCATGAACATGCGACATCACCTTAGCGCTTGCCCGCGGTGTACCGTGGAAGGCAAGGATAAGAAGCCGCCAGCTATAAAATGCTGTTAGGAGTGCGGCTGCACATCCCAGCCAGAAAGCAAGCATCCCAGGACCGCTGTGGGCGGCGTAGGCTGCTTCCAGAATCATATCCTTAGAGTAGAAGCCCGCAAAGAACGGGAAGCCAGCTAACGCAAGCGAGCCAATCCACATCATCGCGTAGGTAACAGGTACCTTGCGCCAGATACCGCCCATATTCCGCAAATCCTGCTCATCTGAAAGCGCATGGATAACAGAGCCTGCGCCTAAGAAGAGAAGCGCCTTGAAGAAGGCATGTGTTGTCAGGTGGAACATCGCTGCCGGATAGGCAGAGACCCCTGCAGCAAAGAACATATAACCAAGCTGTGAGCATGTTGAATAGGCAATCACCCGCTTGATATCAAACTGCGTCATACCAACTGTTGCCGCAAAAATCGCTGTGAGCGCGCCAACAATCGTAATGATATCAAGGGCAAGCGGTGCATATTCAATAACAGGTGACATCCGGCAGACCAAAAAGACACCGGCGGTAACCATGGTTGCTGCATGGATAAGCGCAGACACAGGTGTCGGGCCTTCCATCGCATCTGGCAACCAGGTATGCAAACCAAGCTGAGCTGATTTGCCCATTGCGCCAATAAATAGCAATATCGATACTAGCTCTAGCGCCGGCATAGAGAGGCCAAACACGGTGATGACATGCGATTGATAGGTAGAGGCGTTGGCAAAAATATCTGAGAACTGAACAGACCCCATGAGCGCAAAAATCGAAATAATCCCAAGCGCAAAGCCAAAATCGCCAACACGGTTAACCACAAATGCCTTCATGGCGGCTGTGTGCGCGCTTTCCTTATGATACCAAAACCCAATTAGCAGATAAGAGGCAACACCAACCCCCTCCCAGCCAAAGAAGAGCTGAACCAGATTATCTGCTGTCACAAGCATCAGCATGGCAAAGGTAAAGAGGCTGAGATACGCCATAAACCGGCCACGCGCTTTATCATGTGACATATAGCCAACTGAATAGATATGAACGCATGATGAAACGCCGGTTACAACAATCAGCATCACAGCTGTCAGCGTATCAAACCGCAACGTCCAATGGGCCTGAAAGTCGCCTGAGCCAATCCAACGGGCCACCTCAACTGTGAGCGCCTGACCGCCAAGAGCAATCTCAACAAACGCAAAACAGGATAGGACCAAAGAAAGACAGACACCGGCTATGGACACCAAGGTTGCAATATTATGATGCTGACGCAATGAAGCAATGCCGGCAATAATGGCCCCGAGAAGCGGGAGAAAGACAATCGCGTGATAAAACATTCTTCTACCCCTTCATCACATTGATGTCTTCAACAGCAATCGACCCACGGTTTCTGAAATAGACAACCAGAATAGCAAGACCGATAGCCGCCTCAGCAGCAGCGACAGTAAGAATAAATAGTGAGAAGATCTGACCCGATAAGTCAGCAGAATAGGCCGAAAATGCCACCAGATTAATACTGACAGACAACAGAATAAGTTCAATCGACATCAAAATAGTGATGACATTCTTCCGGTTTATGAAAATTCCAAACACACCAAGAACAAACAGGATGGCAGCAACAGACAAATAATGTGCCAGCGTGATTTCACTCGTAAAGAGTTCCATTAGTTGCTCCCCTCTTTTGCTTCTGCGCCTTCGCCAGAATTAACTTTGGCAAGTCTGACAGTATCTTCGCGGCGCCGGCTATTCTGGGTAGATATATTCTGGCGTTTGACGCCCGGACGGGACCTTAATGTCAGCGCAATTGCGCCGATCATAGCAACCAGCAGAATAAGTCCTGCAAGCTGGAATAAATATACATATTCAGTATAAAGCACCCTGCCTAGCTGGGCTGTATTATGAACCCCCGTTGCTTCGGGCAGCGCGCCACTATCGCTCGTGAGCTGGAAAAATGTCGTGAAGAGCTCGGCCAGCAAGATAATGCCAATGACGATGCCAAGCGTGCGATATTTCTGAAAGCCTTCGCGCAACTCAACAAAGTTGATATCAAGCATCATCACAACAAACAGAAACAGCACCGCAACCGCGCCGACATAAACAACCACTAACAGCATCGCAAGAAATTCAGCCTGCAGCAGGATAAACAACCCAGCTGCATTAAAGAATGCAAGGATAAGGAACAGCACCGAGTGAACCGGATTGCGCGCCGTTACAACCATCAGGCCCGCAAGGCAGGTTACCGCCGCAAACAGATAGAAGAAAAAAGAAGAAATCATGAAATTACCGGCCCCCTATCATGCCTAGCTTAACGCCATCTCGCATCTGCAGCCAGATTGCGGGCAATTTCCGCTTCCCAGCGATCACCATTATCAAGCAGCTTATCCTTGTCATAGAACAGCTCTTCTCTGGTTTCTGTTGCAAATTCAAAATTTGGTCCCTCAACAATTGCATCCACAGGGCAGGCTTCCTGACAGAAACCGCAATAGATGCATTTGGTCATATCAATATCATAGCGGGTCGTTCGGCGTGAGCCATCATCACGCGGCTCAGCTTCGATTGTAATCGCTTGTGCAGGACAGACAGCTTCGCATAATTTACAAGCAATGCAGCGCTCCTCGCCATTTGCATAGCGCCGCAATGCGTGCTCCCCTCTGAACCGAGGCGATAAATAGCCTTTCTCATAAGGATAGTTCAGCGTCACTTTCGGCTTGAAGAAATATTTTAAGGTCAACATAAGACCTTTCAGCATTTCAAGCAGCAGAAACGAGCGAACAGCATTAATCATCGCACTCATTGGTTCAGTCCCTTACAAAAAATCATTAGCCCGGCAGACTATCGGTGGCGACGAGATAACCAGCCGTTAACACAACATAAATTAGTGAAAATGGCAGGAAGACTTTCCAGCCAAGACGCATCAGCTGATCATAGCGATAGCGCGGCGTTGTTGCCCGCACCCACAAGAACACAAACAATAGCAGACAAATCTTTAAGATAAACCAGATTGGGCCCGGAATAAGGTTAAACGGCGCAAAATCAAATGGTGACAACCATCCACCAAGGAATAGCAGAGTTGTTATCGCACTCATCAAAATCATATTGGCATATTCACCAAGGAAGAAGAGCGCAAAGCTCATCGATGAATATTCAACAAAATAGCCGGCAACAAGCTCGGACTCGCCTTCGGGAAGGTCAAACGGTGCGCGGTTTGTTTCTGCCAATGTAGAAATAAAGAACACAGCAAACATCGGGAAAAGCGGCAGCGCGAACCACATATCGCGCTGTGCCTCAACAATTGCAGACAGGTTAAGCGAGCCAACACAGACCAGAACATTAATAATGACCAGTCCCATAGAGACTTCGTAAGATACCATCTGTGCAGCAGACCGAAGCGCACCTAAAAAGGCATATTTAGAATTACTGGCCCAGCCGGCCATGATTACGCCATACACGCCAAGCGAGCTAATCGCGAATAGATACAGCACGCCAACATTAATATCAGCCAGCACCAGACCAGCATCAAACGGAATAACAGCCCAAGCAACAAGCGCCAGAACGAATGTCAGCATCGGGGCAATCATAAACACAGTCTTATCAGCACCCGCAGGCAGAATGGTTTCTTTGGCCATCAATTTCAGCGCATCAGCAAACGGCTGAAACAGACCAAACGGGCCAACAACGTTCGGGCCTTTGCGAAGCTGCATGAAGCCAATAACGCGCCGTTCAGCTAGCGTTAAATAGGCAACGGCAATCAAAAGTGGCACGATAACAGCTAGAATCTTGGCAACGATCCATGCAAGCTCAATATACCAATTATTTTCCATCATCTTGACTCCCCGCCTGCTCTGCGTCGCTACTCTGCTGCCATTTCGGCAGAGTTCTGGTCTGCGGCACGATAACATTCTGCCATTGTCTCAGATGCGCGTGACATTGCGCAGGTCATATAGAATTGTGATAAGCCTGCTTGCACAGCATCAGATTTTAGCGCCCCCGTCCGGCCAAACTTTACCCATCGGGCTGGCTTAATTTCGCCAATATTACCGAAATGTGGCACGGCAGCCACAAGGGCAGCGCGCACAGCAGCATGGCTGTCAAACGGCAATGACGATGAAAGCCTATCAGATAATGCGCGAATAATCGCCCAGTCTTCTTTTGCTTCGCCTGGCGGAAATGTTGCCCGCTGTGTCATTTGCACACGGCCTTCAAAATTCACATAAAGACCTTCTTTTTCGGTAAAGGCCGCACCCGGAAGAACGACATCTGCAACAGTCGCACCTTTATCGCCGTGATGACCCTGATAAATCGTAAAGCTATTCTCCAGCTTTGTTGTGTCAATTTCATCAGCGCCAAGCAACCAAACCAGCTTCATATCACCTGCGTAAGCTGCTTTTAGCATGCCATCAACATCAAGCCCGCCCTTGCCCGGCACAAATCCCATATCAAGACCCGCAACACGGCCAGCCGCAGTATGCAGAACATTATAGCCGTTCCAGTCAGCGGTCACGACACCCACCTTATCAGAAAGCTCGCGCAGCAGCCCTTGAATGGCGCCAGCATCCGCACGCCGCAGAGCGCCCATACCAACAATAATCATCGGACGTTTCGCTGATTTCATGATTTTGGCAAAAGGATGCTTACCAGCCGCAATTTTGGTCAATACATCAATTTCATCACCCAGATAACTAACCGGGTAGGTCAACTCTGCTTCTGGGCCCAGATGAGCAACAGGGATCCGGTTGTTAAGATAACGTTTCCGGATACGCGCATTCATCACAGGCGCTTCAATACGCGGGTTGCTGCCAATAATTAGCAGCGCATCAGCTGTATCAATACCCTCAATCGTCGAATTAAACAGATAAGAGCTCCGCTGGCGGGCATTGAGCTTAGCGCCATCCTGACGGCAATCAATGTGAGGGCTGCCGATTTTATCAAACAAGGATTTAAGCGCAAATAGCGCTTCAGCATCAACCTGATCGCCTGCAATTGCACCCATTTGTGCCGGACGTGCCTTTTTCATCACCTTGGCAATCGCATCAAAGGCGTCATTCCAGCTTGCTGGATGTAATCTGCCATCTGCGCCGCGCAAATACGGACGGTCAAGGCGCTGACGGCGCAAGCCATCGATCGCATAGCGTGCTTTATCGGAAATCCATTCTTCGTTTACCTGCTCATTCAGACGCGGCAAGACACGCAAAACTTGCGCGCCTCTGGCATCAACACGGATGTTTGAGCCTTGCGCGTCTGTTACATCAACAGACTCAACTTTGGTGAGCTCCCACGGACGGGCGACAAAGGCATAGGGACGCGAGGTTAACGCGCCAACAGGACATAGATCAATCACATTGGCAGAAAGCTCACTTGCCAGCGTTTTTTCAAGATATGTTGTAATTTCAACAGACTCACCGCGGCCAATCGCTCCCAATTCAGGGATACCGGCAACTTCGGTTGAGAAGCGCACACAACGCGTACAATGAATACAACGTGTCATCACGGTTTTAATCAGCGGGCCCATCTGCTTTTCGCTGACAGCACGCTTATTTTCCTGATAGCGGCTTTCATCAAACCCATAACCCATGGCCTGATCTTGCAAATCACACTCACCGCCCTGATCGCAAATAGGACAATCAAGAGGATGGTTTACCAACAGAAATTCCATCACACCTTCACGGGCTTTTTTAACCCGATCTGTCTCAGTAGAAATCACCATCCCGTCACCAGCAGGCATTGCACAGGATGCAATCGGCTTGGGCGCGCGTTCCATATCAACAAGACACATGCGGCAATTACCAGCGATAGACAGCCGTTCATGATAGCAGAAGCGCGGAATTTCTACACCGGCCTCTTCACATGCCTGTAGCACGGTTGCCCCTGCTTCGACTTCGACTTCCACACCATTGACTGTCAGCTTTGGCATATTCTTACTCCGCTGCCTGTATCATTGCCTG